>JAESFV010000284.1_pt1 | contig 38118 bp, 34 predicted proteins | sample 9269471 | NCBI WGS metagenome assembly JAESFV01 (sample SAMN14502647, study PRJNA617108) | algae metagenome | isolation source: Symplocastrum torsivum CPER-KK1 and co-occurring heterotrophs from... | place: USA: Central Plains Experimental Range, Colorado | collected 2001-01-01
GGAAGTCCGCAAGGACCCCGCCGTCCACGTTTCTCTTTCTTACTCTTCACTTGTCAAACAGCATGGGCCGAAACCCGTGAGCCGAAGCTCAAATCTCCGAAGAACCGAAGTCCCTCAACCTATAGGCTCACACCCATAAGCGCATCGAAACCTCCCGTCCGGTTTCCACCGGCCGCCGCAGCCTCACCAAAGTGGGGTGCTTCAGAGGAGCGCCAAACCCGCCGTTGCGGTGGCGCCGCGTCGATGGGCGCTTTATAGGGGCGGGCCGGTCCGCATGTCAACACCTATCAATTCAGAAAGATGACAGGCTTGCGAACCCGGCCGGGCGGCCTGTGTTTTTGCCCTACCGCGTTGTTTTTATGGGCTTAAATTATCCACACCCCCCGGACAATGCCCGCCTTTCCCAGGTGCCAGGCCGCTATGGGAGGCAAAATTCCAGGCGATTTTTCCTGCGCCTTCGGCCCTCTCCGGGGCTCGGCCCGCGGGTCTTTCGCGCTTCAGGCGGGGGGCCCAACTCCACGGTAAGCCAACGCTCTCAGGGCTTTCTTGCGCCTGTTGTTGCCGCCGATTTCGAGCGCCGAAGCACCCCTCCCTGCGAGCCGATGACGCCTCTATCGCGCCCTCCCCGCGCGTTACGACCGGCGACGCCAACCGCCGGCGCCATGGGGTCCTCCTTCGCTCTGGGGCGTTGCCGGACCCGGAGCGCGGCCTCGCCTGCGGGATGCGAGGCCGTTCCGGGCGCCGTCAGCGCAGTCCTTCGGCGAGAAAGTCGACGAAGACGCGCACCCGTGCGGGCATGTTGGCGCCGCCGACGAAGACGGCATGGATCGGCTCGACATCCCCGGGATTGAACGCCTCCAGCAGCGGCACCAACCGGCCGGCCGCTAGGTCATCGACGACGCCGAAATTGCCGACACGGGCGATTCCAACCCCGGCCGCCGCAAGCTGGCCCAGGGTCTCGCCATTATTGGCCTCGATGGTGCCGGTCACGGCCAGCGCGTAGTCCCGCCCGTCGCGGCGGAACGGCCATACCGGCTCGGCGCGGCGGAAGTTGAAGTTCAGGCAATTGTGGTGGAGCAGGTCCTCCGGCACGTCAGGCGTGCCGTGCCGAGCGAGATATGAGGGCGAGGCCACGATGGAGCGCCCGGTTTCGCCGAGCCGCCGTGCCGTCAGCGCGCTGTCGGCCAGCGGCCCGAACCGTATCGCCACATCCGCCTGCCCCGCCGCGACGTCGACCACGGCGTCGGTCAGGCTGATATCGATGAGAATGTGGGGGTAGCGGCGGACGAAATCGCCGAGCAGGGGAACGATGCACAGGCGGCCATGCGAAAAGGCCGCGCTGACCCGCAGCCTTCCGCGCGGGGCGCCCTGGTCGGCGATCACCCGCTCCGCCTCGTCGAGATCGGCGAGAATGCGCCGTGCAGCACCGAGATAGCTCAGCCCCTCCGCCGTAAGGGTCAGCGCCCGCGTGGTGCGGATCAGCAGCCGCACACCGAGGCGCGCCTCGATGCGATCGATGGTCCGGCTGACCGCCGAGGGGGTGAGGCCCAGCGCTCGGCCGGCGGCGGAGAAACTGCCGGTGCGCGCAATGGCTGAGAACACCTCCAGCTCGCGCGCGCGATCTGCACTTTCGCTTCCCATCTTTGCACTCAATTCAAAAATGCTTGGCCTGAAACAGCCCTACTCCCTCAGGTGGCGACCGTCCATCTGTGCGGGGAAACATCTTTTCGCCTTTGGAGGCCATTGTGGAATACAGGCAATTGGGATCGTCGGGACTTCGGGTTCCCGTTTTGAGTTTCGGTGCGGGGACGTTTGGCGGTGCGGGGCCGCTGTTTGGCGCCTGGGGCCAGAGCGACGCCACCGAGGCGCGGCGTCTGGTCGACATCTGCCTGGAGGCCGGGGTCAACCTGTTCGACACGGCGGACGTCTATTCCGACGGCGCCTCGGAGCGGGTGCTCGGCGAGGCCATCAAGGGGCGCCGCGACGCGGTGCTGATCTCCACCAAGACCGGACTGCCGACCGGCGACGGGCCGGGCGACTGGGGCGTCTCGCGCAGCCGGCTGATCCGGCAGGTGGAGGCGGCGCTGCGTCGGCTCGGCACGGATTATATCGACCTGTTGCAGCTGCACGCCTTCGACGCCTCGACGCCGGCCGAGGAGCTGCTCGCCACGCTGGAAACCCTCGTCGCCTCCGGCAAGGTCCGCTACACCGGCGTTTCCAACTATCCCGGCTGGCAGCTGATGAAAGCGCTGGCGGCGGCGGATCGCGACGGGCGCCCGCGCTTCGTCGCGCATCAGGTCTATTACTCGCTGATCGGCCGCGCCTATGAGGCCGACCTGATGCCGCTCGGGGCGGACCAGGGCATCGGCGCGCTGGTGTGGAGCCCTCTGGGCTGGGGCCGGCTGACCGGCAGGATCCGCCGGGGCGTCCCGATCCCGCAGGGCAGCCGCCTGCACGAGACCGCCGCCTTCGCGCCGCCGGTCGAGGACGGCCATCTCTACCGCGTGGTCGATGCGCTGGAGGCGATCGCCGGGGAAACCGGCAAGACGGTGCCGCAGATCGCGATCAACTGGCTGCTGCAGCGCCCGACCGTCGCCTCCGTGATCATCGGCGCACGCAATGAAGAGCAGCTCCGGCAAAACCTTGGTGCCGTCGGCTGGTCGCTCACGCCGGCGCAGAGGACGGCGCTGGATGCCGCCAGCGATGCCCTGCCGCCCTATCCCCACACGCCCTATCGCCAGCAGGAAGGGTTCGCCCGCCTGAACCCGCCGCTGGTCTGAACCGGAAGCCTCGTCATGAAACTGAACCCTCCGCTTCTCGCGCTGGCTGCCGGCGCCTTCGGTATCGGCGTGACCGAGTTCGCGCCCATGGGCCTGCTGCCGGTGATCGCCAGCGATCTCGGCGTCTCGATCCCGAGCGCCGGCCTGCTGATCAGCGCCTATGCCATCGGCGTCATGCTGGGCGCGCCGCTGATGACGCTCACCACCGGCCGGGTGCCGCGCCGCGCCCTGCTGATCGGCCTGATGTCGATCTTCACCCTCGGCAACCTGATAGCGGCGCTGTCGACCAGCTATGAGATGCTGCTGGTGGCGCGGCTGATCACCTCGCTCAACCATGGCGCCTTTTTCGGTGTCGGCTCCATCGTCGCCGCTAGCCTGGTGCCGGACAACCGGCGCGCCGGGGCGGTGGCGGCGATGTTCATGGGCCTCACCATCGCCAATGTCGTCGGCGTGCCGCTGGCGACCTGGGCCGGCGACCTTGTCGGCTGGCGCGCGGCTTTCTGGGGCATCGCGGTGCTCGGGATCATCGCGATGGCGGCGCTGCGCCTGACGCTGCCGAAGGTGGCGGCCGATGCCGGCGGGGACATGGCGTCGGAACTGAAGGTGCTCGGCCGTGGGCCGGTGCTGCTGGCGCTCGCGCTGACCGTCATCAGCTCCACCGCGATGTTCACCGTCTTCACCTATATCGCGCCGATCCTGCAGCAGGAGACCGGGGCCTCCATCGGCTTCGTCACCTCGATGCTGGTGACCTATGGCGTTGGCCTCACGGTCGGCAACTGGCTGGGCGGACGGTTCGCCGACCGCTCGGTCGACCGCACGCTGATCGTCACTTTGGCCGCGCTGACGGTGCTGCTGATCGCGTTCGCGGCACTGATGCCCTTGGCGGCGCCGACCGTGGTGGTGATCTTCCTGTGGGGCGTGGCGAGCTTCGCCCTCGTGCCGCCGCTGCAGATGCGGGTAATGGAAGCCGCCTCGGACGCGCCGAACCTCGCCTCGGCGGTGAATATCGGCGCCTTCAATCTCGGCAACGCGATCGGCGCCGCCCTTGGCGGTGCGGTGATTGCCGGCGGACTGGGCTATCCTGCCGTGGCCCTGGCCGGTGCGGCGGCCTCCGCGTCCGGTCTTGCGCTGGTGCTGCTGATGGTTCGGCGCCGCCGGCCTGTCATGGTCTGCGGCCTGCCCTGACCCGGGGATGAGCGATGTCATCGCCGCCCTTCCGGGCCAGCTGGGGGCCGGACTGATAAGCGCTGCCGGCGATGGCGATCGACCGATCGCCATCGCCGTGCAGCCAATGAACGCCGCCCTTCAAAGGTCAGCCAGCTCTATCGCTTGACCGCTCTGCCATCCCCGCCGCCACGCCCGTCATCAGCCACTCCCAGACCGTCTCGAAATGCCGGTCGAGCGCCTCGGGCGCATCGTAGAGGTTGCCGCCGAGCAGGGCGTCGGCGGTGGGGATGGCGACCAAACTGTAGATGAGGTGGGCGGCGATATCCTCCGGGTCGCCTGCCCGCAGCACGCCGTCCGCCTGCGCCGCCGCGACCGTTTCGACAAGGCGCGCCATCAGCGGATCGGGCGGCGGGGGCACCGCATCCGCCTTTTCGAACACCACCGCTTCGCTGAAGGTGATGCGCTTCAGCGCGATCAGTTCCGGCTCCATATTGATCGACAGGAAGGTGCGCAAAAGGCCTTTCAGCTGCTCCCTCGCCCCGCCCTCGATCGGCGCCAGTTCCTGAAGCCGCGCCAAGGCGCGCGCGCGCGCCTGTTCGACCACCCCGCGGAACAATGCCACCTTGGAGGGGAAGCGGCGATAGATCGTGTCCTTGCCGGCGCCGCAGAGCGCGGCGACCTGATCGATCGACGTGCCGGCGAAGCCCCGGGAGGCGAAGAGGCGGGTCGCCGTTTCCAGGATCCGCTCGACCGGCTCCTGTGCGTTTCCTCGCGTCGGACGACCGCCGCGCGGCCTACGCGGCGTCTGCTTTCGTTCGACCATGCGCTCCCCCTCGTGCTGATCGCCCTGCCGCGCGGACGACCGATACATGCAACGCCATCCGTCCCATGGCATGTCCCGTCTCATAGCGCCAACTGCAACCCATTCCAATTCTAATCTACTGATAAGAAACATGAATAAACTGGACGGGATCGTCCCGTTTAGATATTCGGAACCGTATTGAGGCGAGGCCGTCGCGTGCGCGTCGCGCAGTCGGCAGACGGAAACGGTTCCGAGGGGACAGGATGAACCAGCACAGGATGTTCGGGCGGCACGGCGCCGTATCCATCGGCACATTGCTGGTCGCCATCGGCGCGGCGCCGAGTGGCGCGTCGGCTCAGGACGCCGCCATCCGGCTCGACACGGTGACGGTGGTGGAGGACAGCACCGAGCCCGCCGACAGCCGCGACACCCTGCTGCTCAAGCGCACATCCACCGCCACCCGCACCGAGACGCCGGTGCTGGAGACGCCGCAATCGGTGACGAGCGTCACCCGCCGCCAGATGGACGAGCAGAACCCGCAAACCGTCAGCGAGGCGCTGCGCTACACCGCCGGCGTGCTGTCCGACCGCGACACCAATGGCCGCTACGATTCCATCTTCATCCGCGGCTTCGGCTCGTTCGGCACCGCGACCAATTATGTCAGCTTCCTCGACGGGCTGAAGCTGCCGCGCGGGCAGGCCTTCGCCCAGACCGCCATCGACCCGTTCCTGCTGGACCGGATCGATGTGCTCAAGGGGCCCTCCGCCGTGCTCTATGGCGCGGTCAGCCCCGGCGGCATCGTCAACCAGATCAGCCGCGCCCCCTCCGCCGAGCCTTATAATGAGGTGCGCCTTGAGGGCGGCACCTATGGCCGCCTCCAGGGCGGGCTCACCTCGCGCGGCGCGCTGAGCGAGGATGGCACCTGGCAGTACAGCTTCAGCGCCATCGGCCGCCAGTCGGGCACGCAGTATGACGATGTCGACGAGGAGCGGGTCGGCGTCGCGCCGGCGGTGACATGGCAGCCCAACGCGGATACCTCGCTGACCCTGTACAGCTACTACCAGAAAGACCCGGATGGCGGCTATTTCAACTCGCTCTATGCGCGGCAGCTGGCGCCGGCGGCCTACCAGCCCTTCCTCAACCGCGATCTCAATGTCGGCGATCCCGCCTATGATTCATTCGAGCGCGAGCAGTACGGCATCGGCTACAAGTTCGAGCACCGCTTCGACGAGACGCTGAGCTTCCGCTCCAGCCTGCGCTACTCGCATGTCGAAATCGATTTCCAGTCGCTGCAAATGGCCGGCCCGATCACCTCGGCCGGGCTCATTCCCCGCTATGCCGTGCAGTCGATCGAGGATGTCGGCGGCATCTCCTCGGACAATCACGCCCAGCTCGATTTCGCCACCGGCGCTCTGCAGCACAAGATGCTGCTCGGCGTCGACTACCAGAACGCGTCGAGCAGCTGGGAATATCTGATGGGCGCGGCGACGCCGCTGAATGTCGTCATGCCGCACTATGGCCAGCCCGTCGGCCCGCTGGCGACCGTGATCGATAGCGACCAGTCCATGTGGCAGACGGGCCTCTACGCGCAGGACCAGATCAGCTTCGGCGGTTTCCATGCCGTGCTCGGCGTGCGCCATGACTGGCTGCAGCAGGACACGGACAACCTGCTGGCGGCCAGTTCCTCGCAGCAGGAAAGCGAGGCCACCACCTATCGCGCCGGCCTGCTCTACCTGTTCGACAGCGGACTGGCGCCCTATGCCAGCTACTCCACCTCGTTCGAGCCGGTCATCGGCGTCGATGCGAACGGTGCGCCCTTCGTTCCCACCACGGCAGAGCAATATGAAGTCGGCCTCAAATATCAGCCGCAGGGAATGGATGCGCTGTTCACCGTCGCCGCCTTCGACATCCGCCAGCAGAACGTGCTGACCCAGGACGTCATTCCCGGCTTCAACGTCCAGCAGGGCGAGATTCGCTCGCGCGGCCTGGAATTCGAGGCGCGCGGCAATGTGACCAGCAATCTGGAGTTGATCGCCGCCGTCACGCTGCTCGACACCACCATTACCGAATCGACCGTCGCGGCCGATATCGGCAAGCACCCGCAGGCCGTGCCGAACTATTTCAGCTCGTTCTGGGCCGGCTACACCTTCGATACGGGCATGCTCAAAGGCCTGATGATCGGCGGCGGCGTGCGCTTCGTCGGCTCCAGCTACGCCGACAATGCCAACACGCTGAAGGTCGATGGCTACACGCTGGTCGATGCCGCGCTGCGCTACGATTTCGGGGTTCTGGACGCGCGCCTTCACGGCCTGCAGGGCACGCTCAACGTGACCAATCTGCTCGACGTCGATTATTATTCCAGCTGCAGTTCCGGCTATTACTGCCAGTTCGGCAATGGCCGGCTCGTGCTCGCCGGCCTGCGCTACACATGGTAGGCGGCGTGCGGCTGGACCGGCGCGGCTTCTGCGGCGCGCTGGCGCTCGGGAGCCTCTTCGGGGCACCACAGGCGCGGGCGCAAACCGCCCTCACGGTGACGGACATGGCCGGCCGCGTCGTCACGCTGGCCGCGCCGCCCCGGCGCATCATCCTGCTGGAAGCGCGGGATGTGCTCAGCATGGCTCTGCTGCACCCCGACCCGGCGGCGCTCATTGTCGGCTGGGCAGCGACGGAGCGGATCGACAGCGCGGCCCTGCAATCGCGCCTGGAGCGCGGGCACCACATCGACACGGTCGGCCAGATGACCGCCGACTCGATTTCGCGCGAGAAGATTGCCGCCCTGTCGCCCGATCTCGTGGTGGCGAATGTCTTCATGGCGCCGGAAGGCGCGCGCGACCCGCTGGTGGAATGGCTGGAGCGCAACGGCATTCCGGTTCTCTTCAGCGACGCGTCCAGCAATACGCCCGGCGCTGCGGCTCCGGCGGCGGCCGGGGCTCTGCGCCCCTATATGCGGATGTGGGGCGAGCTTCTCGGCGCGCGGGAGAAGGCCGACGCCTACGCCACCTTTGTCGACCGGCACATGGAGCGGGTGCAAGCTCTGCTCGCCGGTGCGCCGCCCGTCACCACCTACCTCGAAGTCCAGTCGACCGTCGATGATTGCTGCTGGGCGGCGGGCAACCGCATCTGGGGCGACCTTCTCGCGCTCGCAGGCGGCCGGACCTTGCCGGCGGTGACGGCGCCCTGGTTCCAGAAGCTGCATCTCGAATATCTCATTTCGACGCCGCACGAGGTCTACATCGCCTCGGGGGGCGGCTGGGCCGCCGGCAGCCGCCCGGCGATCGGGCCGGGGCTGGACCCCGACGCGGCGCGCGCGGCGCTGGCGCGCCTTTCCGGCCGGACCGGCTTCGACCAGATGGCGAGCGTGCGCCATGGCCGCGTCCATGCCATCTGGACCGGGCTGATCAGCGTGCCGCCGCTCAACGTGCTGTTCGTCGAGATCGCCGCCAAATGGCTGCACCCGCAGCGCTGCCACGCCCTCGATCCGGCCGCGACGCTGGCACAGATCAACGCCCGCTTCCTCGGCCAGCCCATTGACGGCCCGCTCTGGGTCTCGATCAACGAGAAGGGGAGCGCGCCATGAACACGGAGGTGGAGCCGCGCCTCTATCGCGCCACGGCGGACGTCGTCTTTCCCCGGCTCGCCCGGTTTCTCGACCCGATCCTCACCTCCATCGCCACCCATGACATGCGCGTGGCCGGGGCGGAGGGGGTCTATGAGATCACCGGCCCGTTCGGGCGCGCGCGTCTCGACGCGCTCCCCGGCCTGCTGCGCCTTGCGGTGGAAACACCCGACCGCACGGCCTTCAACCGGCTGAAGCATGCGCTGGTCGGGCCGATCAGCTTCATCGCCGCGACCGAGAAATTGGACATCGTCTGGAGCGGCGACGCGATCGGCCCCGCGCCGCCGGACGATCTGCGCGTGCTCGAAGTCGCGCAGGTGCAGGCGCTGACCCCGCGCATGCGCCGCGTCATCTTCAAGGGTGCGGATCTGGCGCGCTACGACCGCCCGGACCAGCTTCACGGCCGGCTGATCTTCCAGCCGAAGGGCGTCGTCGCCCCGCAATGGCCGGTGCTCGACGATCGCGGCCATGTGCTGTGGCCGCAGCAGCGGAAGCTGACGACACGGGTCTATACGCTCCGCCGGATTGACGCCGCCGCCGGCGAGATCACCATCGACTTCGCCCTGCATGAGCGGCCGGGCCCGGCGACGCGCTGGGCGATGGCGGCGACCCCGGGCGATATCGTCGGCATATTGGGACCGGCCGCCAATGGGCTGAAGCCGGCGGATTTCCATGTGCTCGCCGGCGACGAGACCGCGCTTCCGGGCATTGCGCGCCTTCTCGAACAGTTGCCGGCGGAGTCGCGGGGCTTGGCATTCATCGAGATCGACAATCCCGCAGAACAGCAGAAGCTGGCGCATCCGCCTGATTTCGAACTGCGCTGGCTGCATCGTGCAGGCGCCGCTGCCGGCACGACCACGCTGCTTGCCGATGCGGTGCGCTCGGTCGTCTGGCCGGCCGATCTCGACCGCGCCTTCTTCTGGGGTGGCTGCGAGCACAAGGCCTTCCGGCAGATCCATCGCCTTCTGCGCAAGGAGATCGGCCTGCCGGCGGAGCGCCAGACCTTCTATTCCCATTGGAACCGCACGCTGAGCGAAGAAGAGATCATCGCCGTCGGTGCCGACGCCTATCTGCCGTAGGCGCTGCCGCGCTCCGTTTCGCGGCAGCCCTGCTCACCGGGCGCCGTCGCCCACAGGGTGGAGGGGTGCAGGGGGCGCAGCGTCCTCGGCCGGCGCGCCGTCCGGCTCCTTGATGCGGAACCAGGCGACATACAGCGCCGGCAGGAACAGCAGCGTCAGCACCGTGCCGACGATGATCCCGCCCATCATCGCATAGGCCATCGGCCCCCAGAACACCTCGCGCGAGATCGGGATCAGCGCGAGCGAGGCGGCCGCGGCGGTCAGCATGATCGGCCGCATCCGGTGTTCGGTCGCCTCCAGCACGGCGTGCCATTTGTCCTGTCCCTGCTCGATCAGGTGCTCGATCTGAACGACGAGGATGACGGAGTTGCGGATCAGGATGCCGATCAGCGCCAGCACGCCCAATATCGCCACGAAGCCCAGCGGCGCGCCGGACGGAAGCAGCGCGGCGACCACGCCGATCAGGCCGAGCGGCGCCACCGCCACCACCAGGAACAGTCGCTGGAAGCTCTGCAGCTGGAACATCAGCAGCGTCGCCATGGTGATCAGCATGAACGGCGCGATGGCGAGGATCGGGCCCTGGCCCTTGGCACTCTCCTCGACCGCGCCGCCAGTGACGACATGATAGCCAGGGGGCAGCTTGGCGATGAAGGCGTCGATCTGCGGCTTGATCTGGTCGACCACGGTCGCCGGCTGGACGGAAGTGACCAGACCGGCCTTGACCGTGATGGTCGGCACGCGGTTGCGCCGCCACAGGATCGGCTGCTCCAGCTCGTAATGGAACGTCGCGATCGCCGCGAGCGGGAAGGACCGCCCGTTCTGGGTCGGGATCTGCAGGTTTTCCAGCGTCTCGATCGAGGCGCGCTCGGTGGAGCGGGCCCGGCTCACCACATTAACCAAGTAGATGGAATCGCGGATCTGGGTGGCGGTCGATCCACCGACGACACCGTTCATCACCGTCGCCACGTCCTGCGAGGTCACGCCGAGCTGGCGCGCCTTGTCCTGCAGGATGTCGATCATCACCACCCGTCCCGGCTCGATCCAGTCATAGGTGACGCGATCGGTGTTTTCGTTGGCGCCGACAATGCCGGCGACCTCCTGGGCATAGGCCCGCACCTTCGCGACATCCGGTCCGCTGATCCGGTACTGGATCGGGCGCCCGACCGGCGGCCCGATGTCGAGCGGGTGGACGAACACGTCGGTGCCGACGAATTCCTTTTCGCCCAGGGCCTTGAGGCGCTTGATCACGCGTTCGCGCTGTTCGAGCCCCTTGGTCATGATGACGATCTGCCCGAAGTTCGGGCTTGCCGGCTGCACGTCATAGGACAGCAGGAAACGCTGGGCGCCCTCGCCGACATAGGAGGACCAGAAGGCGATATCGTCATCGCCTTTCAGCGCCGCCTCGAAGCGGTCCATCTGCGCCCGGGTCTCGGTGATCGAGGTGTTCTGCGGCGCCGTCCAGTCAACGATGACTTCCGGTCGGTCCGACGAGGGAAAGAACTGCTGCTGCACGAACCCCATGCCGACAATCGAGCCGGCGAAGAGGGCGAGGGTGGCGGCGATGGTCAGCCATTTGAAGCGCACGCAGCCATGCAGGACCCACCGGAACAGCCGGGTGAAGCGCCCCGCCTCCTCGTGATGCGTCTTCATGGATTTCGGCAGCAGGCTGACGCCGAGCAGCGGCGTGAACACCACGGCGACAATCCACGAGACCACCAGCGAGACCGCGATGACCACGAACAGGGTGAAGGTGAACTCGCCGGCGCTGCTGTTGTTCAGGCCGACGGGAATGAAGCTGGCGACCGTGACCAGCGTGCCGGTAAGCATGGGGAAGGCGGTGGAGGTGTAGACATGGGTCGCCGCCTTCTCCAGCGTATCGCCCACTTCGAGCCGCGAAACCATCATCTCGACGGCGATCATCGCATCGTCCACCAGCAGGCCGAGGGCGATGATGAGCGCGCCGAGCGAAATGCGCTGGAGCGAGATGCCGAGATATTCCATCACCACGAAGGTGATCGCCAGCACCAGCGGGATCGAGAGGGCGACGACGAGGCCGGCGCGCATGCCGAGGCTGATGAAGGACACGACCAGGACGATCGCGACCGCCTCGCCCAGCGCCTTGGTGAAGCCGCCGACCGCCTCCTCGACCACCTTTGGCTGGTCGGAGACCAGATGCACGCCGACGCCGACAGGAAGCTCGGCCTCGATCTGGCGCATCTCCTCGGACAGCGCCTCGCCGAACTCCAGCAGGTTGGCGGCGGGCTTCATGCCGATGGCCAGGCCGATCGCCGGCTGGCCGTTATAGCGGAACAGCGAGCTCGGCGGATCGGCATAGCCGCGGGTAATGGTCGCCACGTCCGACAGGCGGAAGAAGCGGTCATTGATCCAGAGATTGACCTTGCTGAGGTCCTTCTCCGAGCCGAATTGTCCGTTGGTCCGCACCGAGATCCGCTCGCCATCCGCCTCGACGGTGCCGGAGGGAGCGACGGCGTTCTGAGCGCCCAGCGCATTGATGATGGTCTGCTGGGAAAGGCCGAGCGCCGCCATCTGCGGGGTGGAAAATTCGAGATAGACGATCTCGTCCTGCGCCCCGATCAGATTGACCTTGCCTACATTCGGCACGGTGAGGATCTGCGCCCGCGCCGCCTCCGCATAGTCGCGCAGCTGGCGCTGGCTGAGGCCGTCGGAGGTGAAGGCGTAGATATTGCCGTAGACGTCGCCGAAATCGTCGTTGAAGAACGGGCCCTGCACGCCCTCGGGCAGCTCGCCCTTAAGGTCTGTCAGGATGTTGCGAACCCGCAGCCAGGTGTCGTTGACGGCGCGCCCCTGCGTCGTGTCGCGCAGGTTGAGGAAGATCGTCGTCCGACCCGGGGATGTCTGGCTCTTGGTGTAATCGAGGGTGGTGATCTCCTCGAGCTTGCGCTCGATCCGTTCGGTCACCTGCGTCGCGGTGTCCTCGATCGTCGCCCCCGGCCAGGTGGCGGTGATGAGCATCGTCTTGATGGTGAAGTTGGGATCTTCTTCACGACCGAGATTGAAATAGGCCATGGCGCCGGCAACCGACGCGATAAGCATGAAGTACCAGACCAGCGAGCGGTGGCGGAGCGCCCAATCCGACAGGTTGAAGCCGTTCATGGGACCATCTCCGGGTCGATCTTGATCTTCTGGTTGTCGGAAAGGCTGTTCACCCCGGCGGTGACGACCCGCGTCCCGGCCTCGACCCCTCGGGTGATCCGGACGGTCTCGCCGACCTCGTCCGCAACCTCCACCGGCCGGCGCGCGACGGTCATCGCCTGCTCGTCCACGACCCAGACAAAGGTGTGGTCGTCGACCGTGAGCAGGGCCGAGCGCGGCAGCTCGATCGAGGTCCGCGTGATCTGCTGCGGCGAGGCGACGACGGTCGTGCCGATGCGGAAGGTCGGCGGGGGCGCGTCGAGCGTGATGCGGATGCGCCGCGTCCGGGTGGCGGCGTCGGCCTGCGGCGCGATCTCACGCACGCGGCCCTCGGCATGGATGCCGGGCTCGACCTGCAGCGAGGTGGTGAACGGGTCGCCCACCTTCAACGCCCGCGCCATCTCGTCGGGCACGTCGACCATGGCCTCGCGGATATCGGCCTGCGCGACGGTGATGACGGTCTGGCCGGCATTCACCGTCTGGCCCACCTCGGCGTTGGTGGCGGTGACGATGCCGTCGGTCTCCGAAAGCAGGCGGGTGTAGGAGAGCTGTTCCTGCGCCTTGTCGAGTGCAGCTTGGGCGCGGGTGACGGCGGCATTGGCACTCGCCAGCGACTCTTCCGCCGTATCGAGGTCAGACTGCGAGGCGACCTTGTGGCCGACGAGCACCTTCTTCCGGTCGCGGGTCGCGGTTGCATAGACGAGCTGGGCCTCGGCCTTGGCAAGCTCCGCCTCCAGCTGCCGCACGGCGAGGGAAAGCGTCGTCGGGTCAAGCGCGGCGAGAAGCTGTCCGGCCGTAACCATCTGCCCGACATCAACGTCGCGCGAGACCACCCGGCCCAGCACGCGGAAGCCGAGATCGCGCGAAAAGCGCGGCTGGACTATGCCGGTGAAGCGGATCGCCTCGGCGCCCTGCGGCGCCACCAGCATCGACAAGACGGGCCGGACGGGCGGCGCCGGGGCCGCCTCATTCTCCGAGCAGCCACTGAGCGCAACGAGGGAGCCGATGCCGGCAAGGGCGATGAGCGTGCGGCGAACCATCATGACGGCTCTCCCGAGGTGATGGAGACAATTTGACCCGCGCGCAGGAACTGGCCGCCATGGGTCACGACCAGCTCGCCTTCCTTCAGCCCGGCACTGACGAGGATTTCCCCCGTCCTGTAGCGGTCCACCGTGATGGCGCGTTGCGTCACGGCGTTGGTTTGCGGGTCGATGACCCAGACCGCGGGGCCGGCCTCGCCGGCGGCAAGCGACGTCCAGGGCAGCGCGACGACCTCCTTGCCCGCCCACGACCCGCTGCCGAGCACGGCGGCGCCCAGGCTCATGGCGGCGGGCGGATCGATCAGCGACATCTTCACCCGCACGGTGCCGGTCGCGGTGTCGAAGGTCGGGGCGATCTCGCGCACGACGGCGGTCGCGACCACGCTCCTGTCGGAGAGCAGCCGGATTTCCACCTTGTCGCTTGGGGGCGCATCGGCGAGCAGCGCCTCATAGACATCGAACACCACGTCGCGGGCCCCGTCCTGCGCCAGCGTGAACACCGTTTGCGCCGCCGAGACCACCTGTCCCGTCTCGGCGTCGCGGGCGGTGATCACGCCGTCCGAATCCGCCTTCAGGACGGTCAAGGCGAGCTGTTCCTCGGCGGTGCCGACATCTGCGCGAGCCGATTCCACCGAGCTTTCGGCGCGGCGCAGCTGTTCCTCGGCCGCATCGTAGCTGCTGCGGGTGGTGAAGCCGCTCGCGATCAGCTGCTGCTGCCGTTTGAAGCTGCTCTGCGCCTGCGCCAGCGTTGCCTCGGCCGATTGCAGCGTCGCCTTGGCGGCCTGCACATCGGCGACCTGCTCCGGCGTCTCGATCGTCGCCAGGACGTCGCCGGCTTTCACATGGTCGCCGACATCGACCTTGCGTTCAGCGATACGGCCGGCGACCCGAAAGGAGAGCTTGCTCTCCACCCGCGCGGCGACGGTTCCGCTCAGCGACACGGTGCGGGCGACCGGCTGGAACGCCGCCGGTTGAGCCTTGACCGCCTCCTTTGCCCGCGGTGCCGCCGCCTGTTCCGGTCCGCACCCGGCAAGCGTGGCGAGCGCGAGGAGGCCGATGACGAGCGCTCCCGTCCGGTTCGGCCGCCGGCGGCTGGAAGGCCCCGCTATGCTTGAAACACCCACGCGCATGAGGACCCGCCTTGGCTGTACTGGTCAGTTCAGTTCAGTTTTACGCTTGACGCATATTGCCGGCGCGGTCAATGATGAACTGAACAGTCCAGTCCATTTTCTTGCGCATGGGGACCGCCATGGTTCGCCACCCTTTGAAGATCGACGCGTCGGAAGCGGAAGCCGCGCCCGGCGCCAGGGCTCCCGCCCTGCCCGACCGGGAGAACCCCAAGGTGCGGCAGGTGCTTGAGGCGGCGCATGCGCTGTTTCTTGAGCTGCCCTATGATGCCGTCAGCACCGACGCGATCGCCAAGGCCGCCGGGATTTCGAAGACGACCCTCTACGTCTATTTTCCAAGCAAGGAGGCGGTGTTCTCGGCTCTGGTTCGGGAAAACTGCCAACAGACGGCACACGCCATCTGGAGCTCGGCCGCAGAGTCGGACGATGTCGAGGCCGCACTGCGGCTGATCGCCCGGAATTTCATGAGCATGTTCGCGACGACGGACGCGCTGGCCTTTTATCGAACCATCATCGCCCAGGTGCCCAGGTTTCCCGAGCTCGGACGTATTTTCTACGAATCGGGACCAAAGGTGCTTCAAGAGCGGATCGCGCTTTTCCTGCGCGACGCGAGCGCCAGGGGCGACCTCTCTGTTCCCGACCCCGAGCTTGCCGCCTCACAGTTTATGCAGCTCGTTTCGGTCGACATTCCCCTGACGGGCCTGCTTGGCCTCGGGGCCCTGACGACGGACAGGGTGACGATCACGATCGAAAGCGGCCTGGCGCTCTTCTTGAAGGGTTACCGTCCGCCTTTGCCGCCCGGCTAAGGACCTCGGCGGAGGCTACGCCGGCGCGCGGGCCCCGCAGCTTGACGGCGCGAGCAACGACCGCGCCGATCTTGCTCGACCAGCCGCCTGCCGCACACCGTGGTCCGGTTGATCTGGTCTCGGCTCGTGGCGATACGCTCTGCGAGCTGAAAACAAGGCAGGCAATGATTGGCTCATGACGCGCAGCTTTCCGGCCGGCCATTACCTTCCGACATAAAGGGACATGCAGGCCATCATGGGCGCGTAGATCACCGTTCAGATCGCGGAGGCTGGTCCCCGCAGCGCTGTCCATTCCTGGCGGAAAGCGCCGGCTTGCGCAGCCACATCAGCAACTGATCGTCCAGGCGCATAGAGTGCGCTGCCGAGGCCGAAGCCGTCGGCGCCGGCCGCGCGGTAGGGCGCCATGGCCTGAGGGTTGATGCCGCCGACCGGCAGCAGCCGCGCCTCGAACGGCAAAATGGCACGGATCGCCCTCACCGCAGCGGGGGGAATCATCTCGGCCGGGAACAGCTTCAGAAACGCCGCCCCTGCCTTCAGCGCGGCGAAGGCTTCGGACGGCGTCGTCACGCCGGGACCATAGATCAGTCCCTGAGCGGCGGCGGCGACGTCGGGGTCGAAATTCGGCGCCACGATCAGCCGCGCCCCTGCGGCGGCCACGTCGGCCACCTGGACTGGGCTCACCACCGTGCCCGCGCCGATCACCGCGCGTCCATCGACCGCGGCCACCATCCGCCGGATGCTCTCCAGCGGCTGCGGCGAATTGAGAGGCACCTCGATGAGGGTGAACCCCGCCTCCACCAGCGCCCCCGCCACAGGGCCGGCCTCCTCCGGGGTGATGCCACGTAGAATCGCCACCAGCGGGCAGGCGGCAAAGGCGCTCTCCCATGTCGTCATGCCAATAGCCCCGCACGTTTCGCGATTTCCATAAGTCCGTGCCGCGCCATGCCCGGTGCGGCGATCGCGGTGGGCATGGCGAAGGCGGTGAGCGCCCGCGCATAGCGCTCCGCAAGGTCACCACGGCCGACGATCGTCAGTCCGCCCGAGCGGTCGCGGCCGTTCAGGGCGGCGGCCATCTCGGCGCCGATGAGCAGGCCGGAGAGATAGTCAGAGACCGCTCCGGCCGGCAGCCGCCCGAACAATGGCAGCGCCCGGGCCGAGAAGAGACGCAGCGGCAGATCGCCCCTGCGGCCGACCTCCACGCCCTGATCGAAGGCCACTGGCTGAGGCGGACCGGGTTCCATCAGCCGGCCCAGAATCGAATGGGCCGACAATAGCGCGAACAGCTCGCCGGTCATCGCCGTCGAGAAATCCGTGATCGCGCCGTCGCGGACTCGCAGCCATTTGCTATGGGTACCGGGCAGCAGGAACAGTCCCTCCCGCGCGCCCGAGGCGGCGAGGTGCCCGATGATTTCGGTCTCCTCGCCCCGGATGACATCGGGAAGGCCATCAGCCGGATTTTGCGCTACGCCGGTCACGAAATGGACGACGCGCCCCTGCCGTGTCCGGTGGGGCGTCACCTGCGCTGCCAACGTCTCCACGTCGACCGGCAAGGCGGCATAGGGCGTCTCCACCCAGCCATTGCGGCTCGTAATCATGCCCGAAGCAATGATGGGCAGGTCCGGCGCCCCAGCCAGCCAACCAGCCAGCCAACTCTCGAACGCCCCATCGAAATCGCCTTCGGGCACGGCCAGGATGCCCATGGGGGCCGAGAGTTCGTCCAGCACCCGGCCCGCCCCATCCATCAGCCAGGCGCGGAACGACGAGGTGCCCCAATCCAGGGCGATCAGCGCTGCCGGCATCGGTCAAATCCGCCCGAACTCGGCCAGGAGATCCTCTACCGTCTTGCCCTGCTGCACCCAGGCGCGCGTCTTCTCTTCGCGCTCGACCTGTTCGCCGGCGAGGCGCGCCACCTCTTCCGCGCGCTGGAGCGGGACGACCACGACCCCCATCAAGTCGGCGATGATGAAATCACCCGGGTTCACCAAAACGCCGCCGCAGGCGATGGGCACGTTAATCGACAGTTCTTCCTTGCGGCCCGAGAACATCGTGTGCGTGCCGCGCGGCGTGACGGCGCGAACCCAGATCGGCCAGTCAATATCCTCGAGTTCGTCCGTGTCGCGTCCGGCCCCGTCGATGACCATGCCGCGGATGCCGCGATTCTGCCCCAGCCCGCCCATCAGGCCTCCACAGACGGACGTATTCAGGTCGCCGCCCGCGTCCACCACGATGACGTCGCCGGGATGGCCCATCTCCAGCGCGCGCAACGGATCGACGAGGTCGCCCTTGGAGAGTTGAACGGTGATCGCCTGACCGCAGATCTTCGCGCGGAACGCGGGTTTGATACCACTGTCCATGACACCCGTGCGGTACTGCACATCGGCGAAAACTGCGGTGGCGGAATAGCAGGACAAGACCGCGTCGAACCGGGCCAGCAGGTCGGGACGGCGCTCGAAGTCGTTGAATTCTTTCAGCATAGTTTTCCTCAGGCGCGGAGGGTCGGGGGGACGGCGTTGACGGGATTGCGAGGGGGCTGCCCGGTCAGGACGCGGGCCACCTCCGACGCCGCGGTCTCGCGGGCGGCGCGGATGGATTCCTCGGAGTAATAGGCGGAATGCGGCGTGACGATCACGTTGGGCAAGGAGAAGATCGGGTTGTCGGCGGGATCCCATCCTCCTCGCTTGGCCGGCTCCTCTTCCGGGTCATCGAGACCCGCGCCGGCGATCCAGCCTTCGGTCAGGGCGCGGTGCAGCGCCCTGTTGTCGATGGTGGGGCCGCGCCCGGTGTTGATCACCAGCGCGGTGGGCTTCATCGCCCGAAATTCGGCTTCCGACAGGAAGTGGCGTGTCTCCGCCGTCATGGGGACCTGCATCATCACGACGTCCGCGATGCGCAGCAGCTCGGCCTTGTCGACCTGCCGGGCGCCGTGCGCTTCGGCCACGCCGGGGGCGAGGTAGGGGTCGCAGACCACGATGCTGACGCCGAAGCCCAGGGCTCGGGCAGCGATCGCCTGGCCGATCTTGCCGAAGGAGACGATGCCGACCGTCTGCCCCCGCAGCCGATGCAGCGGCGCCGCCGATTGCCAGCGCCAGATGCCCTGGTGGGTGGCGCGGTCATACGGGAAGAGGCCACGCGCCAGTGCCAGCCACAGGCTGATGGCGTGATCGGCGACCTCCTCGGTGCAATAGTCCCGCACATTGGTGACAAGGATCCCCTTGTCGGCAGCGGCGGCGACATCGACGATATCCACGCCCACACCGTAGCGCGCGATGACCTTGCAGTTCTCCATGGCGCCGATGGTGCGGGCGCCGACGCGGGCATACTGGTTCATGATCGCCGCGCAGTCGCGCGCGACTTCGATCAGATCGTCCTCCGACTTGGCCTGAAGAGCCACGACCTCGGCCCCGACCGCTTCGAGGATGGCACGTTCGATGTCGACATTGCCGTAGTCGTAATCGGTAATGACGACCTTAGGTCTCGCTGTCATGGCTGCACCCGATCACACATAGGCGCCGGCCGAATAGGTCAGCTCATAGGAGTGGCTGTAGAGTTCGAAAACGTTGCCGAACGGGTCTTCGACATAGACCATGCGATAGGGCTTCTGACCTGGATAATAGTGGCGGACTTGCTGCATCCGCTGCTTGCCGCCCATGCTCTCGATCATCTTGACGCGCTCCTCCAGCTTTTCGTCCTGGAGGCAGAAGTGGAACAGGCCCTTGCGCCAGTATTCAAACGGGCGCTCCTCCTGAACCGTCGCGGGGAATTCGAACAGCTCGATCCCGATGCCGTCGCCGGTGGCGAGGTGGGCGATGCGGAAGCTGCCCCAACCCTCGCCGAAAACGTCGTCGCACATCTGGCCGATGGCGCTGTCGTCATGGTGCACGGTCGTCGGAGGCATGATCACGTAGAAGTCGAAGCACTTGGAGTAGAACTCGACCGCGCGCTCGAGGTCGGGAACGGTAATGCCGATGTGGCTGAAGGTGACGGCGGCCATGGAAGGCTCCTGTTGTTGTCAGAGAATGCTGCGGATGATGCCGCCCTCGATGCGGTAGGCCGCGCCGTTCGAGGCGGGCGAGGAGGCGACGAAGGCGATCATGCGCGCGACCTCGTTGGCCTTGACGAAGCGCTGGATCAGAGAGGTGGGCTCGTCATTGCGGAAGTAACTGTCGATGATGTCGTCCACCGGCTGCCCCTTGGCGGCGGCCAGCCCGTCGAAATAGGCGGCTACGCCCTCGGTCCAGGTCGGGCCGGGCAGGACGGCATTGACCGTCACCTGTGTGCCCTTGGTCAGTTCGGCCATGCCACGGGTCAAGCCGATCATCGCGGTCTTGGTGACGGAGTAATGGACCATTTGCGGCAGAGGCTTCACCCCGGCTTCCGAGGCAAGGTTGACCACGGCGCCGGTGCCGCGCGCGAGCATCCGGGGCAGGAAGGCCCGGCTCATGCGCACGGCGGTCATCACGTTGATGTTGAAGTAGCGAAACCATTCCTCGTCGGTGAGGGCGGCGAAGTCCTTCACCGAGAAGATGCCGACATTGTTCACCAGCACATCGAGCGGGCCGTCCTTCGCCGCGAAGGCGATCAGGGCATCGGCTCCTTCAGCCGTGCCGAGATCGGCGTGCAGTCCGGCTACCGGCCCCAGCGGAGCCAGCTGCTCCCGGGCGGCCGCGACCTCGGCCTCGGTCAGGCCATGCACGATGACCTCGGCGCCTTCGGCCAGAAAGGTCTGCGCCGTCGCCCGCCCGATGCCGGAGGCAGATCCCGTGATTAGGACACGCTTTCCGTTCAGTTTCATATCCATGTGTGTCTCCTGATCGTTCAGCCGGCGAAGGGCCGGTCCGCCAACCCGGCGAGGCCGGGGCGGGCCGCGAAAAGGCCGCCCGCGAGCGGGGTCGCGACCAGTTCCGCCGCATCGGCGCCGAGCCGCGAGGTGGTGATGTAAAGTGTCGCCAGATCCTCGCCGCCGAAGGCGCAGCAGGTGGCGCGGCGGGCGGGAAGGTCGATCCGGTGGGTCATCCGCCCCTGTGCGTCGAAGCGCATCACGGCAGCACCCTCCCACACGGCGTTCCAGAGGCCGCCCTCGGCATCGACGCAGGACCCGTCAGGAATGCCCGGCATCTCGACGAACACCCGTCGCTCGACCTGGCCGTCATAGGGGATGGCTTCGATCCGACGTCGGGGCGAGTCGGCGAAATACATCGTCGACCCATCCGCCGAAAAACACGTGGAATTGGCGCAGGAGACGCCTTCGAACAGCGTCTCCACGCAGCGGTTGGCGTTGACCCGGATGACGGAGGAATCGAAATCCCCGGTCCCCTCGTTCATGCCGCCCACCACGAAACGGCCCTGGCGGTCGGTGCGGCCATCGTTCAGCCGCGTGTGGGGATTGCCCGGCTCGAAGGTGTGGAGCCGGCCTTCGGACCGGAAATCTGCTGACCAGAGTTCCACCCCGTCAGCGAACGCCATGATCCAACCGCCCCCCGCGCGTGGCGCGAAGGCGCAAAGCCGGGCCGGCAGCGCGATGCGCCCTGAAAGCCCGTCATCGGGGCGAAACCACCACAGACCCTGGCCCTGAATATCGGTCCACCACAGGCGGCGGTCGGCGGGGTTCCACAGAATGCCTTCGCCATGGCCATTGGCACAGTTGAGAACCAGCGCCGCCTGAAGCGCGACGATGCCGGTCATGCCGCGTGCCTTTCAACTTTGGCCTTGGGCGCCAGCATTTTGCGCATGGCGGTATCGGCCACGAGATAGGTGGCGCTGGCGGTGTTGCCGCTGATCGGCCCGGGCATGACCGAGGCATCAATGATCCGCAGTCCCTCGATTCCGCGCAGGCGCAAGTCGGTGTCGACCACGGCCATCGGATCGTCGGCGCGCCCCATCCGGCAGGTGCCCATCGGGTGGTAGACGGTCTTGGCAAAGGCTCCGATATGCCGGGTCAGCGCCTCGCGGCTGGTGACATCGGCGCCCGGAAGCGCCTCGGCGCGCACCATCGAGGCAAGCGGCTCCTGCCGCAGGATCTCGCGCAGAAGGCCGAGCCCCCGCAGCATGGTCTCCATATCCTCGGGGTCCTTGAGGAAGTTGGTGAAGATCCGCGGCGTGTCGGCAGCGCTGGCCGAGCGCAGTTCGATCCGGCCGCGCGATTTCGGGCGCAGGAGGCACGCATTGAGCGTGATGCCATAGCCCGTGGGCGGGTTCGGCGTGTCCCTGTCCACATAGATGCCCGGCACTGCGAAAAGCTGGAGGTCCGGCTCCCCGGCACGGCCGTCCGAGCGGATGAAGCCTCCCGCCTCGACGCCGTTCGAGGCCGCGGGTCCGTCCTTGAACAGGAGATAGCGCAGGCCCGCAAGCCAGCTGCGCCAGCCGCTGTCGGTCTTGTAATAGCCCAGCGGATCACGGGTGAAGGCGGCAATCGGCGCCTCGACATGATCCATGAAATTGGTACCCACGCCCGGCAGGTCGTGCAGTACCGGGATGTCGCGGCGGCGCAGGTGATCGGCGGGGCCGATTCCGGACAGCATGAGCAACTTGGGCGAGGCGATGGCCCCCGCCGAGAGGATGATGTCGCCTTGCGCCCGCACCTCATGTCGCTGGCCGTCGCGCATGTAGACGACACCCACCGCCCTGCCCTTGTCGAGCAGGATTCGTTGCACCTCGACCCCGGTGCGCAGCGTCAGCCTGGGGTCGGCGGCCAGCGGGCGCACGAAAGCGTCCACCGCGCTCCAACGGCGGGCGTTGCGGGTGTTGAGCTGATAGAAGCCGACCCCGGTCTGCCGTTCGCCGTTGAAATCGGCGCTGAAGGCGTGGCCAGCCCCCTGGGCCGCCGCCACGAAGGCGCGGCTCAGGACATCGGTATAGCGAGGGTTCGACACATGTAGCGGCCCCGTCACCCCGTGATGGGGGGCGCCAAGGACTTCGTTCGCCTCCAACGCGGCATAGGTGCGCCAGGCGGCATCGGCCCCCCACGCGGGATCGCCGGTCATTTCCTGCCAGACGTCGAAGTCGCCACGATTGCCGCGGACATGAACCATGGCGTTGACGGAACTGCCGCCGCCAAGCACCTTGCCGTTCTGGAGCCGCGGCGCGCGGCCACCCAATTGCGGCTCGGGTTCCCCGACATAGGGCCAGTAGAAGCGGTTGGTGACGTAATATTTGAGAAAGCCGGCCGGGATGCGGAAGAGAAGGCCCTTGTCCTGTGGCCCGGCCTCCAGCAGCAGCACGCGAGCGCCGGCCTCGGTCACCAGCCGGTTGGCCGTGAGGCTACCGCCCGGACCACTACCGATGACGATGTGATCGAAGTGCTCGTGTCGCATCGTCACTCCCTGTTCCGAGACGAGAGGTTGGGGAAGAGGGCGGCCAGCGCGATGACGAGCCCCTGCACGATCAGCTTGCTGGGTTCGGCAAAGCGCAGGGTGGTCATCAGATTGATCAGGAATATCAGCGCATAGGCCGCGGCGACCGCTCCCAGGATGGAGCGGCGGCCCCCGCCGAAAGTGACGCCGCCCAGGATCGCCCCGGCGATCGAAACCATCACCACATCGAAGCCCAGCCGGACGCTGCCCATGCCGATATAGCCGGCCTGCAGCAGTCCGCCGGTCGCGGCGAACAGGCCCGCCAACACATGGGAGATGAAGAAGGTCCGCACCACCGGCAGGCCTGAAATCAGCGCCGCCGTCGGGTTGGCGCCGATGGCCCTCACCATCCGACCATAGACCAGCCCGCGCAGGGCCAGCGCCAGCACGATCATCGCTCCCAGCCAGACCATGACGGCCACCGGCACACCGGCCACCCGGTCGCGGCCGAGCCAGACCACGGCCGAATGGGCCGACCCCGGCGGGTTGCCACTGGAGAGGTAGAGAACCAGCCCGGTCAGGATCGTGCCCATGGCCAGCGTCACCACCACGGAAGAGGCGCGCCGGACCGCGATGAAGAAGCCGTTCACCGCACCGATCAGCATCCCGGCCAGAAGTGGCACCGCCACGACCAGCACCGGATTCATCTGCGACAGCAGCGAACTGGTCGTCAGGTAGTTCGTCAGCAGGAAGACCCCGCCGAGCGACAGGTCGATGCTGTTGCAGCGCATCAGCAGCAGCTGGGCGCAGATGGCAAAGCCGATGGGAGCCGACTGGCGCAGGATAACCCACTGGAAACCCGGCGAGAGCAGCGCGGGGGCCAGCGCCAGCGACACCACTACCAAACCGGCGATCAGCCAGATGGACGGCGGGCAGAGCTGGATGAGGCCGGCTATGCGAAGATGCCGACGCCGCACGCGGGGGGCCGTTTCTGTCATGGCCATCACCATCACCGTCACAGGCCGAACTGACGACGGCGGGTGAAGCTGATCGCGATCAGCAGGAGCACGCCGTTGAGAATGGATTGCAGGAAGGGCGAGACGTTCATCAGGTTCATCCCATTGGCCAGCATGGCCAGGAGCAAGCTGCCCGTCAGAGTGCCGAGGACCCCGCCGATTCCGCCCGTCAGCTGCGTGCCGCCGAGTGCCACCGCCGCAAGCGAGCTGACGGTGAGCGGAAGCCCTGCCATCGCATCGCCCGAGGAAATGCGGCCCGCCAGCAGCAGCCCGCCCGCCGCAGCGAAGAGGGCGCAGAGCACATAGGCCGCGATCAGCCGCCGCTGAACCGGAATGCCGTTCAGCCGCGCATTCGGCGTCGACCCGCCCAGAGACAGGATGTGGAGCCCGAGACGTGCGCGCGACAGGATCCACCACGCCAGGGCGAGCCCGCCCGCGCTCCACACCACCGCCAGCGGCAGGCCCAGAATCCGCTCATTTGCGCTGGCGATCAGGAAGTCCGGCACATTTCCGCCCGGGGTGGGACGCAGGGTCAGGGCGATCCCCGTGACGATGGACCCGGTCGACAGCGTGGCGACGATGGGATGAAGGCGCAAAGGCCCGGCCAGAATGCCGTTCGCGGCGCCGACCGCCGCCGCGGCCAGCAGCGCCAGCGGCACGGCGAGTTCGGGCGGCAGGGCGCTCGCGACGATGGCCGTGGCAAGCCCGACCACCGCCCCGACCGAAACATCGAGCCCGCCGGCGAGCACCACCACCGTCTGACCCAGCGCCACAAGCAGCAGCGGCGCCATCTGGATCAGCAGGTTCGACAGGTTGGCGACGCTGGTGAAGCGTTCGCTGACCACCGAAAGAAACAGGGCAACGATCACCAGAAGCAGGAATGCCATCCCCTGCGCGCCCCGACGTGAGCGTGCTTGCCCCCGAAGCGCCCCCTTCAGAACCGAAGCGATCGCCATTACGACGCCCTCCTTGCCGGCTCACGGGGCGCGTCGGCGATGGCGGCGCGCAGGATACTCTCCTCGGTCGCCTCTCCAGCGGCAAAGCCGGCAACGATGCCACCGTCGCGGATCACCAGGATGCGGTCGCAAAGGCCGATCAGCTCGTTCATCTCGCGCGACATGACCAGGATGGCGCCGCCGTCCTGGGCCACAAATTGCCGCAGAATCGCGTAGATCTCAGCCTTGGCGCCCACGTCGACGCCGCGCGTGGGCTCCTCGATCAGCAAAATGCGGGCACCCGAGACGAGCCAGCGTCCCAACATCACCTTCTGCTGGTTGCCACCCGAGAGCTTTCCCACCGGCTGAGCCGCCGAGGTCGCCTTGACGCGCAGCATCCGCATCATCTCGGCCACGCGTGCGCCATGGCTGCGCGCCACTGCACCAAGGCCCCGCCGCTGGTACAGGCCAAGGGCCATGTTTTCGTCGATGGCAAGCGAGAGGTAGAGCCCCTCCTTCTTGCGATCTTCGGGAATGAAGACGATGCCGTCGGCCACCTGGGCGGCCACCCCGCGCGCAGGATCGTGGCGACGGACGCCGCCTTCGGCTGCGAAGGTCTCCATCGTCACGCCGGCGCAGGGCTCGGCGCCGGCGAGGGCGCGCAGGATCTCGCGCTGGCCCTGGCCCTCCAGGCCCGCGAGGCCGACAATCTCTCCCTTGTTGACCGCCAGCGAGACGGGGGAGGAGCTGTTGCGCCGGCGCAGGTCGGTCACCCGCAGCGCTGGCTGGGAGGTGGCGGTCCCGGCACCCGGAAAGTAGTCCTCCAGATTGCGGCCCACCATCATCGCCACGAGACGGTCGTGATCGAGACCGACAACCGGGCGTGTGGCGACCAACCGGCCATCCTTCAACACCGTCACCGTGTCGCAGAGATCGAAGATCTCATCGAGCCGGTGCGAAATGTAGAAGATCAGCCGCCCTGCCGCCTGCAAATCGCGGATCAGGCGCTTCAACTTCACCACATCTTCCGCCCCGAGAGCGGCTGTCGGCTCGTCGAAGACGAAGACATCGGCATTGGCCGAAACGCCGCGGGCGATCTCAACCATCTGCTGTTCGGCCACGGTCAGCGATGCGATGAAGCGGCGGGGATCAAGATCGAGACCCACCTCGTCAAGTACGCGCCGCGCCGCGCGCATCATCCGCCCACGGTCCAGCGCCCCGTACCAAGTCGACGGTTCGTGCCCCAGGAACAGGCTTTCGGCGACGGTCAGGTTCTCGATCAGCGAGAATTCCTGGAACACGGTCGACACGCCGCCCCGCAGCGCATCCAGCGGCGAGGCAAAGTGAACCTCGGCGCCACGCAGGCGGATGCTCCCCTTGTCGGGCCGCACGACACCGCCGATGATCTTCATCAGCGTGGATTTGCCCGCACCATTCTCCCCGGTCACGGCATGGACCGAGCCCGCCCGACCCCGCAGCGAGACATCGTCGAGGCACATCACCCCGGCATAGGCCTTGGTGAGGCCTGTCACCTCAAGCAGATCCATCATCCCCTCCCCGGCCGGCCATCGGGCACAGGCGGCTGAGACCGCCCGTGCCCGGCGCATCATTTCTTGAAGATTTCCTGCAGCTTCGCTTCGGGCAGGCCGGTGGGGAACCAGAGGTTGTCGTTTAAATCCGGGCGGTAGAAGCTGTCCCGTCGATCCTGCAGGATCGGGGCAGGACGCCCGACATAGCGGTGGTAGAGCGATTTGCCCTCCAGCAGCGCCACTGCGGCCCGCACGGCCGCCGCCCCCTGTTCGGGCGGGAAGACCGCCGCCATCGAGGTCGCGTTCGCGGCCTTCCAGACGCCGAAGAAGCCGTTATTGCCCTCGCCCGTTATCGGCGGAAGCGGCAGGCCGAGGTCCTGGAACACCTCGATGCAGGCATGGCTCATGGCCGCGCCGGAGGACCAGATGCCATCGGGGTTCGGATCGCTGAGGGCCAGGGCTTCGCAGACCTGCTTGCCCTTGTCATACGACCAGTCGCCGTGCTGCTCTGACGAGATGGTAATATCGGTGCCCTTAAGCGCCTCGACCAGGCCGTCATAGCGCAGCTGATCCTCGGACACGCCGGCCTGGCCGCGCAGCACCCAGATTCGGCCCTTGCCGTTCAGTTGCCGAACAAGGAAATCACCCATCACCTTGCCGAAATGGATGGGATCCCCCTGAAGCTCGACGGTGTACTTGTCGGTGTCCACAGCGGTCGAGTGGATGATGACGGGAATGCCGGCCGCGGTCACCTTCTCGATCGCCGGCGAGACGGCGGTGAGGCTGACCGGCGCGATCACCAGCGCATCGATACCCTGGGCGACGAGATCCTCGATATCGGCGATCTGCTTGGTCGGGTTGGAATCGGCATTGCTGACGATGAATTTCTGGATCTTGGGGTTCTGGGAAGCGGCGAACTCCGCCTCTTGGGCCATCTGGATCATCCAGGTGTTGCCGAACCCCCAGATGCTGAAGCCAATCTTCCAGGGGGCGGGCTTGGCGTAGGTGCCGGCCGCGACCACCGGGTTCACCCCCTCACGCGGCGACATGCCGTCCATCAAGCTGACATCCTGAGCCAGGACAGGCGCAGTTGCGCACAGGGTCGCCAGAACGGCGGCCCGGACAGTTCTGAACATGATTTCCTCCCTTTGGGCGCACCGGGCGTCTCCGCGCCCTCTCGCCGGACTAAACTGCCATCTGGCGCACCAGTTGTCAATTCGGACTTTCCCTTGAAAAGGGCTGGTTGATCCGTTTGACGCGATCGAAAGGACTGCGTCCGAATTGACATCTGGTGCACCAAATATCACTAGATGAGCCTCAAAGGAGGCGTCATGGCCGAACTGGAACGCCCGCCATCGCTGACCGCGCTGGTCACCGAACATGTCCGCAACATGATCGTGCGAGGTCAGGTGCCGCTGGGCGCCTCGATTTCGGAGCGCAGCATTTCGGCGGAACTGAAGGTTTCGAAGACCCCGGTGCGCGAGGCGCTGGCCCAGCTGCGCAATGAAGGGCTGGTGACGATCGTGCCGCAGTCGGGCGTGCGGGTCTTCACCTTGAGTTCACGCGAGGTGCGGGCCATCTGCGCCTTTCGCAGGGTCACCGAGACGGCGGCGCTGCACTTCGCCATGGCCGAGAATGCCGGAGAACTGCTCGCCGATCTGGAGCGGATCGAGCGCGAGATGTTGCGGGCCCTGGGTGACGGCGACGTGCGACGCTATCTCGACCTGGACACCGCCTTTCACCTGGCCTTCTTCGCCCATTGCGGCAATCCCTATCTCCAGAACGCCTACGGTCTTTACGTGGGCAAGATCGCGGCTTTGCGCACCCATCTGGCGGGGCGGCCGCAGCACACTTCGCTCTCGCTGGCCGAACATACCCAGATCGTGGCAGCGGTGCGCGATCGCGACATGGCGCGGCTGTCGGCGATTTTGGACGCACATCTGGCACGCACCCAGGAAACCTATGAGATCGGGGTGGAGGACATCTCCAAGGACTGAAGGCCAGGCGTGGCGGCTGCCGCGCCAGCGCCCTCAACGGCGTTCCAGCACCTGGTTGAGCAGCAGTGCACCCACGATCAGCCCACCGCGCACCACGTATTGCCAGTAGTCCGACACGTTCATCAGTGTCATCCCGTTGCCGATGAAGCCAAGGAACAGCACGCCGATCAACGTGCCGGTGATTCGTCCGCGGCCGCCGAACAAGTTGGTGCCGCCGATGATCACGGCCGCGATGACGTCGAGTTCCAGCCCCGCCGCAGTCGACCCCGTGCCCGAGCCGATCTGCGAGGCGATGAGCAGACCCGAGATGGCCGTGAGCGCGCCCGTGATGACGAAGGTCAAGGTCTTGACCCCGCCCACCCAGATGCCCGACAGACGCGCCGCCTCGGCATTGCCGCCCACCGCATAGACCGCGCGGCCGAAAGCCGTGTGCGACATCAGGAAATGCATCCCCGCAAACACCGCCACGAAGACGAAGACCGGAAAGGGAATTCCGTAGACGCTGCCATTGCCGAAGAAGCCGAACCAGCCGGGAAAGCTGGCCAGCGGGAAACCGTCGGTCAGCAGGTTGGCCGCGCCGCGCAGCGCGGTGAACAGGCCCAGCGTCGTGATGAAACTCGGCACGTTGAACTGCGCCCGCAGCGTGCCGGTGAAGAGCCCGCAGGCCATACCGATCGCCACCACGCCCAGGGCTCCCAGCAACACGGCGGCGACATCGCCCGTCACCGGCGTCAGCAGCGCCACCGCCCAGGCCGCGAAGCAGCCCGCCAGCGCCACCCCCGACCCGACCGACAGATCGATCTCGCCGCTGATGATCACCGCCGTCATGCCGAAGGCGATAATGCCCAGCATGGACACGCTGCGGAACACGTTCAGCAGGTTGGCCGAACTGCCGAAGCCCGGTGCCAGCAGGAACAGGGCCAGGATCAGCGCGATCAGGCAGACTTCCATGATGTAGAAACGCAAGGACCAGCCACGCCGCGCGCGGGGCTGCCCGTGGAAGGTTGCCGCCTCAGACATTGAGGGTTCCTTTCATGCAATAGCTGTACAGGTCGCTGAGGCTGACGTGGCGGGGATCAATGTCGCCCACGATCCGCCCGTGGTGCAGCACGAGGATGCGGTGCGCGATGCTGTGAACTTCTTCCAACTCGCTGGAGACGAAGACCGAGGCCACGCCGGCCGCCGACTGTGCCGCGACGATGTCGAAGATCTGCTGCTTGGCGGCGAGGTCGATGCCGCGCGTGGGTTCATCGAAGAAGATCACCCGCGGCCCGGTGTTCAGCCAGTTGCCGACCACCACCTTCTGCTGGTTACCGCCAGAAAGGGAGGAGACCGGCAGGCCCGGATCGGCCACCTTGATCTGCAGATTCGCGATCTGGCGCTCGACCAGACCCTGCTGCAGGCGGGGCCGCAGGATTCCGCCAGGCGCGATGCGCGACAGGTTGGCCATGACGAGGTTGTCGGAAATCGAAGCGGTCTGCACCAGCGACTGGTGCTTGCGATCCTCGGGCGTGTAGGCCAGCCCCAGATCGCGCATCCGCCGCGGCGTGGGGTTCCGCACCTCTTGGCCACGCAGCACGATCCGTCCGCGATCAGGACGATCCGCGCCGAAGATCGCCCGCAGCACCTCGGTCCGACCCGACCCGAGCATTCCGGCGAAACCGAGCACCTCACCAGGGTAGAGCGAGAAGGAGATGTCCGAGAAAACCCCGTCACGCGCCACCCCCTCCACCGTCAGGACGGGCGTCGTCCGCACCAGATCGGACCGGGTAGTGCGGTGGCTGGCCCGTTCCCCGAACATCATCGAGACGATCTCGGCGGGATTGGACTGCGCCAGTTGGACCGCTCCCACGAGCATGCCGTCGCGCAACACGGTGCAGGTGTCGCAGATCTCGAACAGTTCGTTCATGCGGTGCGAGATGTAGATGATCGTGACGCCCCGGTCGCGCAGGCGCCGGATCAGTGCGAAGAGCTGCCCCACTTCGTGACCGGCAAGTGCCGACGTCGGCTCGTCCAGGAGCAGGATCTTGGGATTGCTGGCCGCCGCCTTGACGATTTCGACCACCTGCTGCTGGCCGACGGTCAGGCTGTCGACACGCTGATCCGCATCAAGATCGACCTCCATATCGGCGAGAAGGACGGCTGCCTCGCGGCGGATGCGCCTCCAATCGACCGCCATCACGCCAAACCGCCGGCGCCGGGGAAGACGGCCGAGAAAGATGTTCTCGGCGATGGTCAAGGACGGCACCAGCGACAGTTCCTGATGCACCGTCGCGATCCCGGCAACCAGGGCGTCGCCCGGGCCCATTAGGACCACCTGTCTCCCGCCGACCCACACTTCTCCAAGCGTGGGCGCGATGGATCCGGCGAGTATTTCGATCAGGGTCGACTTGCCCGACCCGTTCTTGCCCATCAGGGCATGAACGCGCCCGGGGGCGAAGCAGAGCGAAACATTGCGCAGTGCAACGTTCTCGCCATACGCCTTCGTCACCCCGCGCAACTCTATGGAATTTGCCTCTGTCATGGGCGCCTCGGGCCATCGGTGTCGGGCAGCGGCATCAGTTGGTCTTGGCCAAGGTCGCCGCATAGGCCGCAATGGCTTCGGGATTGCTACGCGACAGGGGAACGACCGGCACTTCGATATGGCGCTCGACCGGTTCGCCCTTGACGGCGGCAATGGCGACCTTGGCGGCCTCTGCCCCGATCAGCTTGGGCTGGGCAGCGGTGGTGGCGTAGAGCGCGCCCTTCTCATCCCGCAGGAACCGGACGATCTGCTCTGAACCATCGGTACCGAAGACGTAGACCTGGCCTTGACGGCCCGCGCGCATCACGGCCTGCACCGCACCTACTGTCCCGCCTTCATTGGCGGCATAGACGATCTGGATGTCGGGATTGGCGGTCAGCATGTCCGTCACCACCCGGACGGCCTGTTCGGCGAGCCAGGCGTCTTGCCGGGACACAATGTCCAGTTCTCCCCCTGCCTTGGCCGCATTGAGGAACCCGTCCGTCCGCTCATCGCTGAGCGAGGCAAGCTGGGCGCGGAAGCCGATCAGCGCGACCTTGGCCTTGCCGCCCAGATGATTCTTGATATAGGCGGCGGCCGCCTCGCCCGTGCCCTTGCCCATATTCGTGCCGGACGAGCCGACCGTCGCCACCGGCAGATCGGACTTCACGCCCGTGGTCCAGGTTACGACCTTGATGCCGGCATTGACGGCACGCTGCAGTGCCGGAATCGACGCTTCTTCGCCAAGCGGCGCGATCATGATCGCCTTGATGCCCCGGGCGATATAGGTGTCGATCAGCGCGGCCTCTTTCTCCAGCTTGTTGTCGGAATTGGCGGTCAGAATCTCGACGCCGGCCTGTTTTGCTCCCGCCTTCATGCCGAGCTCGACGCTGCGCATGAACATGTCCTGCTGGAAGATCACGCCCGCGATCGATATCTCGTCGGCCCGCGCAGCGCCGCTCGACAAGGCCAGCGCGACGGCGGCGTATTTCAGAAGCTTCATGGTTTCCTCCTTTTTGGGCTTTGTTCGGGAAGCCATGCGCAGCAAAGGTGCGCGGCCTCCTCCCCTCGCTTACGTCCGGAACAAAATCCGGTATCGCAGCGAAGTGCCCTTGCATATCTGACATGTTACCTTTTACATTGCAAGCCAGATGATGGAGCAGATCGGCATGCGTTCAGGTTGCACCGTAGCGATAGGGACAGCGGCCGGTTATGTTCGGTCGCATACGATCCACTCCGAGCCGGGCCACTGGGACCTTCCGCAATGAGCTTTTCGCGCAAGATCGAGCGCCCCCGACAGATCAACGAGGTTGTTCTCGAGCGCCTGCGCGATGACATCGTGAATGGTGTCCTGCAGCTGGGGGAGAAGATTTCCGAACAGCAACTCGCTGAGACCTACGACGTCACCAAGGCCCCGATCCGCGCCGCCTATGGCCGCCTGCAATCCGAGGGCCTCGTCGAGATCCGCCCCCAGTCCGGCACCTATGTCTTCCGTCCCACGCATGAAGCGCTGCGCTCCCTGTGCGAATTGCGCATCGCCCTGGAGCTGGAGGCGGCGCGGTTGTCGATGCAGCGCGCCCCGCTCCGCCTGCGGCAACTGGTGACGGAGAACTACGCGCAGATGCTGGTCGCGCTCAGCCGGGAGGAACACAACACCTACCAGCAGCTGGACACCGCGCTGCATCTGATCTTCTTCGAACTCGCCGACTCTCCCTTCCTGCACGACACCTACCGCGCGCGGGTTTCCTCTGCCTTCGCGGCGCTACGCAACCGGTTCGCCCAGGCCCGGCCGCACAACGAATTCTCGATCCGCGAGCATCAGGAGATCCGCGACCGCGTGGCCGCCGCGGACCTACCCGGCCTGCAGGCGATCCTGCGCCGGCACGTCGAACACACCGAAGCCTATTACGACGCCTTCCTTGCTGGCGTCTGATGCCCGCCGCAGGCGGGCCTAACGCTTCCCATACTGACCTGTTACCTATCAGATGGCACAGAAAATGACCCTTCAAGACCAAACCTACGATGCCCGCACCCCCTACCAGCTCCCCTTTCCTAAGGACGCGCTGCAGGAAATCGTTCTGCCTGACGCGGTCAATTGCGACGAGCGGCTCTGGGTGCCGCAGGCGGAGAACGTCTGGTTCCGCCCGCTCTGCCTCAACCGTTCGCAGGGCTATTGGATGAACCTGCTCAAGGTGCGCCGGGCAGGTGTCCTGTCGCGCCACCGCCATCCTCAGCCGGTCCATGGCTGGGTGCTGAAAGGGCGCTGGCACTATCTGGAACACGACTGGGTCGCCGAAGAAGGCGGCTATGTCTACGAGCCGCCCGGTGAAACCCATACCCTTGTCGTCCCCGACGACGTCGAGGAGATGATCACCTATTTCCAGGTCAACGGCGTGATGTGCTACGTCGACCCGTGGGGAAAGGTAACAGGATACGAAGACGTCTTCACCAAGATCGACCTGTGCCGGAAGCACTTCGACGAGGTGGGCCTCGGCTCCGACTATGTCGAACGGTTCATCCGTTGAACCCCGCCAGCGAGAGGTGAACCCATGGCAATCTGGCCAAATGACTGTTTTCGCGACAAGGTTCTGGTCGTGACGGGAGCGACGTCGGGCATCGGCGCCGCCATCGCACAGGGTTTCCTGGGCGAAGGCGCGCGCGTCATCGTCACCGGCGCGACAGAGGCGGAGGTCGCCCGCGCCCGCGACGAGATGCCGGGCCTCGATGCGCGCGTTCTCGATGTGCGCGACGGCGCGGCGGTGCGTGCCCTGTTCGCTGGGCTGCCGCGCCTTGACCACCTGGTGAACTGCGCGGGCATCATCCGGCGGGGCGACGAATGCGAGCCCGAGGTTTTTGCCGATGTCGTCGACATCAACCTGACCGGAACCATGCGCAGCTGCGCCGCGGCCCGCCCGCTGCTGGCGAAGAGCGGCGGGACGATCGTCAACACAGCCTCGATGCTGAGCTTTTTCGGCGGCGGGCTGGTGCCGGGTTATGCGGCCTCGAAAGGCGGCGTGGTCCAGCTGACGAAATCGCTGGCCATCGCCTACGCGAAAGAGGGCATCCGCGTGAACGCCATTGCGCCCGGCTGGATCGCCACGCCGCTGACCCGCGCGCTTCAAGAGGACGAAAGCCGGGCGCGCGCCATCCTGTCGCGCACGCCGCTGGACCGCTGGGGCAAGCCCGAGGATCTCACAGGCGGCGTGGCCTATCTCTCCTCCCCGCTTGCCAGCTTCGTCACCGGCGCCGTGCTGGTGATCGACGGCGGCTATCTGATCACCTGACATGCGACGCTACTACCCTGGCCGCGACGTGGAGCGCGCCCGCAGCATCGAGGAACTGCGCCGCATGGCCGTGCGGCGTATCCCCAATTTCTGCCGCGAATATCTGGAAGGCGGCGCCGAGGATGAAATCACCCTGCGGCGCAACCTCGGCGCCTTCGACCGCTGGGCCTTCCTGCCGCGCACCCTGGTTGACGTGACCCGGCGGTCGCAGTCGATCGACCTGTTCGGGCAGGCCATCGCCGCGCCCTTCCTGATCGGTCCGACCGGGTTCAATGGCATGTTGACGAGACAAGGCGATCTGGCGCTGGCCCGTGCCGCCGCCGCTGCCGGGGTGCCTTTCACGCTATCGAACGTGTCTAACACGCCGCTTGAGGACATTGCGGAGCAGGCCGGTGGACGGCTCTGGATGCAAGTCTATCTCTACCGATCGCGCCAGTTTGTGCAGGCCATCGCCGAACGCGCCCGGCACGCGGGCTTCGAGGCGCTGATCGTGACCACCGACGTCCCGGTGTATGGCAATCGGGAATGGGATGCGCGCAACTTCCGCGCGGAGGCAAGGCTGACTCTCCGCAATATGATCGAAACCGCCTGTCATCCGCGCTGGCTGTGCGACGTTTTCCTGCCCGACGGGATGCCACGGTTCCGCAATCTGGGCGAGCTGCTGCCGCCCGGCAAGGATCACGCGGCCGGCGCCTCGGCCCTGTTGGCGCAGGAACTCGACCCCTCGCTGAACTGGCAGGACATTGCCTGGCTGCGCGATCTGTGGCCCGGCAAGCTGATCGTCAAAGGCATTCTCGATCCGCGCGATGCCGAACAGGCCCGGCGTATCGGCGCCGATGGCGTGATCCTCAGCAATCATGGCGGGCGGCAGCTGGATGGAGCGGTCTCACCGCTGGGCGTTCTGCCCGAGGTCGCCGCCCTTTTGAAAGGCCACCTGACCATCCTGATTGACGGCGGCTTCCGCCGCGGTAGCGACATCGTCAAGGCGCGTGCCCTTGGGGCGGACGCCATCCTGCTCGGGCGCGCAACGCTTTATGGCCTGGCCGCTGGCGGCGAGAGGGGCGCGGCACGCGCCATCCGCCTGCTGGCGCAGGAGGTGGACCGCATCCTTGCCCTCCTCGGCTGTACCGACATACGCAACCTCGGGCCCGACATACTTCGCCCCGTCTCCACCTCGCCAGCCGGAGGGCAGGCATGACCCACGTCCACAAGATGCCCCGCCATGTTCTGATCACGGGTGCGGGCGGCAATCTCGGAGCCAAGTCGGTCGAGATTCTGTCGCGCCTACCCTGGTGTCACCGGATCACCGCCCTCCATTCGCCGCGCCGGTCGGCCCCACCTCCTTCGGGCAAGGTGACATCTCATGGCGCCGATCTGGCCGATGCCGCAGGCGACTGGCGCCGTCATCTGGAAGGCGTCGATGCGGTGCTGCATTTCGCTGCCGTCAATCCCGTGCCGGAAAGCGATTGGGCCGATGCCATGGCCTCGGCCGACATAACGTTCAACCTTGGCCTCGTCGCCCTGGCGGCCGGCGTGGGACGCTTCGTCAATTGCTCGTCCAACCACGCGATCGGCGGCTACAAGGACCCGCCGCTGGCCGCCACCGTTTCGGGCGGCCGAATGAGCGAGGGCCTACCGCCCGCTCCCGGCACGCGCTGGAGCAATGGCCGCATCGACATCGACTCGACGCCCTATGGCGCCTCGAAAGCCTTTGCCGAGCGCTTTTTCGTGATGCTGGCCGCGCAGTCGGGCGGGCGCATGACCACGCTGTCGCTACGGATCGGCTGGGCGCTGCCTGGCGCGAACGACCCGCGCGACATCAGCGTGTCGGGCTCTCCCACCGGACAGGGAGCGACGGAAGCCGCCGCCCCTGACGAGGTGCGAGCCTTGCGCTGGTTCCGCAACATGTGGATTTCCAACGGCGATTTCGAACGGCTGGCGGTCGCGGCGCTGACGGCCGATGCCACGGGCTGGCCCGCGCCGGGGCTGATTATCAATGGTGTCTCCGACAATGCCGGCACCGACTGGAGCCTGGCCGCCGCGCGGCGCTATCTCGGCTATGCGCCACAGGATGACATCTATCGTCACCTCGCCAAGGGACCTGCCTGACCATGACGCAGACGCTTCGCCTCATCATCGGTTCCTACACCCATTCGCTGCCTCATGTGGAGGCGCGCGGCACCGGCATCTCCTTCGTCGACCTCGATACCGCAACGGGCCGCTTCAGCCTCGTGTCCACGCATGCGGCCATCCGCAATCCCAGCTATCTGGCGCTGGACCGCGGGCATCTCTACGCGGTCGAGGAACTCGGAGCCGACGAGGCGACATTGACCGTCTTCGCCTGCGACACGACGGCGGCGCGGCTGTCGCCGCGGGCAAAGGTGCCCGCACATGGTGCCTGGCCATGTCACATCGGCTTCGACCCGGGCCGCGCGCGGCTGTTCCTGTCCAACTATCTCGACGGCTCTTTCGTCACCTGGCCGCTGGATGGTCAGGGCCTGCCCCACGGCACGCCTACCGTCCTGCGCCGCACCGGCCATGGCCCCAACCCCGATCGGCAGGACGGACCGCATACGCATTTCGCGCTCGCCACGCCGGATGGAACCCATGTGTGGATCTGCGATGCCGGCACGGACGAGATCGCGTGCTATGAACTCACAGGGCCGAGCGCAGTCGCGGCCACGCCCGATCTCGTGCTGCGGGCTCCTCCGGGCTCCCTGCCACGACATATGGCGTTGTCACATGATGGCACGCGCCTTTTCGTGATCAGCGAGTTGGGCAACCTAGTCTCGACCTGGCAGATCGGGCCGTCAGGTGCAGAACTTGTCGGCCATGTCCCGACGCTGGCCCCGGGACATGCCGTGCCCAGCAGCTCCGCCGCGATCCGGGTGCATCCGAACGGGCGCTTCCTCTATTCCTCGAACCGGGGTGATGACAGCATCGCAGTCTTCGACACGGCCACGGCGACGGGCCTGCCGGCTTTCCTTGGCACCTTTGCAACTCGGGGCCGGACCCCGCGCGAGTTCGCCATCTCGGACGATGGCGGGACGATGGTGATCGCCAATCAGGACAGCCATGCACTGACCGCCCTGCGGATAGCCCCGGAGACCGGCGCTCTTTACCCATTGGGCGAACCTTTCGCCATTGGAAGCCCGGTATGCGTCGCAATCACTTCGTCATTCCCGCCAGCGGCATCAGGAGACCTTTGACCCGGCATCGGCCATGGCCCGCTGCTCCGGCGTGTGACCGGCAGAGGGGCGAATGTCGGCGCCGAGCGCCTGAACGACCGCGAGGTCGCCCGCCTGGTCAAGCGCACCGCACTTGCCGCCGGGGTGCGCGGCGATCTGAGCGAAGGCGAACGGGAGATGAAATTCGCTGGCCATTCGCTGCGCGCCGGCCTTGCCTCCTCCGCCGAGGTGGATGAGCGCTATGTGCAAAAGCAGCTCGGCCACGCCTCCGCCGAGATGACCCGCCGCTACCAGCGCCGGCGCGACCGTTTTCGCGTCAACCTCACCAAGGCGGCGGGGCTGTAGCAGGACAGCCCCTCCCCTGCCCTGTCAAGGCAAGGACGGCAGTTCCTGGAAGGGATCGGCGACGCGAACGCCCAGGGGCTCGAAGTGCCGCACATTCTGCGTCAGACCGTAAAACCATGAACCTGATCTGTGGCGGCGATGGCGATATCCTCAAAGCCCGGCTGGTGCGCCAGCGCCCGATCGAGGATGAGCCCGGCCGCGCGTGCGCATCTCAGATCGAACGGCAACAGCTTGTCGGCATAGAGATAGTCGAGGCTCTGCCACCACTCCGCGAGCCTTCGGGCCTTTGTGGTCGCGCCCTCCCGTTCCGCTTTTGCGATCCCGCTGCCCACCTCGGCGGCAGAGATGACGGACATGAACAAATACGGACTGGCCTCATCCAGCCAGGCGATGAACTCCGGCACCGCACCGCGCTTTGAGGGCGCCAGTGCCGAGATGACA
>JAESFV010000285.1_pt1 | contig 37725 bp, 32 predicted proteins | sample 9269471 | NCBI WGS metagenome assembly JAESFV01 (sample SAMN14502647, study PRJNA617108) | algae metagenome | isolation source: Symplocastrum torsivum CPER-KK1 and co-occurring heterotrophs from... | place: USA: Central Plains Experimental Range, Colorado | collected 2001-01-01
GGAAATACGAAAACATTGATATAGGCGTATCTCTGTACGATTACTAGCGCGATCGCATTTGCCCTTACAGAGCCGCTACCAATCATCTAATTTAGGTTAGACATAGAATTCCTAGTTCTGTATAACCTTAATCACACCTTACCTATATAGATAAGTGTTTTTACTTGTTGCCACTATCTAACGTACTACAGCACACTTTATAGCTAGCTTATTGATAGCCATTCTCAACAAGTACCTAAAAACAGGCTCCAAAACTAGAACTCTTGCCCAAACAACGATATAGCGTTAAATAATGGTTGCTGATTTGTCAAATCAGCAACCATTAGAACAAGATGAAGAACAATCGCAACGGTCAAGCAGAAATACTTAGGGAAGAGCAGCTAGAAGAGTTGTTTGGTGTCTTATCTCCGAAGCACAAGTTACTTTTTGCAATTTGTTACTACACGTCCTGTCGAGTACTGAGTTGAAACGGAATTGGAAGCACTACGGAAACAAATCGAAGCCAGGATTAAACGCTAAGAATCCTAGCTATGCTTGCCAGCGGTTAGCGAATTGCATCCAGTGGTTTTTGAATTACTTGCTGACCCGCTTTTAAAGATGCGATCGCTCCTCCTCGTTCAAACTCTTCCAGTTCACGTCACCTTTAGTCGCTATAGTTAAGGGAAGTTTGGAGAGCGATCTGCGCTAGGTCTTTCAGAGCCGCTCCGAAGAGAGCAGCAGCGCTTCCTTTCTCCAACTTAGGGAAGTAACACGTAATCTTAGCTGTCGAACGTTCGATACTCATCAGTCATAACGTATTATGCTCTAAAAAGCTATATTCTGGAGTGTCTAACGGTTAGACACTTTCTCAAAACGCTAAGACTCACCAAGCTGCTTGCCAACGGCTCACGAATTGCATCCAGTGCCACGGGATTTACTTGCTGAGCCGCTTTTAACGATGCGATCGCTCCTTCCCGCTCAAAGTCTTCCAGTTCAATCACCTTTAGCTGCCTTAGTTAAGGGAAGTTTGGAGAGCGATCTGCGCTAGCTCTTTCAGAGCCGCTCCGAAGAGAGCAGCAGCGCAACGCTCTCGCTTTCTCAAGCACAAGATAAAACAGATTTACCTTAGGAACAGATTAAGAGAGAGCGCTTTTCCCGAAGTCTCCGCTTCAAATCCCCAACCAGTCAAATATCAAGCAGTTTTCGCGATCGCGCTTTTCGGCTGAAAAACTAAGCCATGTCAGCAAGCTGATATAGCACACCATTGATAACTTTCTCTTATTTGCTAAGTTCTGGGTGATCGCGTTTTGGGAGAGTTGGCTCCAATTGAAATTAAGGATATCTTTTCCTTTGGCTAGATTTATTTGCCGAAAATGCCGATGAAGAAAACGTATACAGGAAGCTGCCATTGTGGTTCAGTACGGTTCGAGGCTGACATCGATTTAGGTGCTGGAACGAACAAATGCAATTGTTCCATCTGCACCAAAACAAGGAACTGGAACGCAATCATCAAGCCCGATGCGTTTCGGCTGCTTGCAGGAGAAGACGCGCTGAGCGACTATCAATTTGGCTCCAAGAGTATGCACCATCTCTTTTGTCGGCATTGCGGGGTGCGCTCGTTTGCACGAGGATATGCTGAAGCGATCGGCGGTAACTATATCGGAATTCAACTGGCTGCGTTAGAAAACGTAGAGCCGCAGGAGTTGATCTCAGCACCAATTCGATATGCGGACGGACGGAATAATCACTGGGAAGTTGCACCGCCTGAAATCCGGCACCTCTAGTAGTCCGCGATCACATTACTGAAGTGTTTGCCAGAACCAACATTCCTCACACCTTACCGATCTGGTTAAAATGTTGTGTTTTGTAGCAATCTAGCGTATAGATGCGTACTTTTGAATCTGTGGAAAGACAGCTTTCCAAAGAGGGAGCGACCACATTTGGACACCAGACGGAGCGATCACAAAATAATCTGACTATTCTTCTCTTGAGATAGCATACCTAGCAAAAAGTGTCTAACGGTTAGACACTTTTTGCTAGGTAGCTCAAACAGTTTGCTGGAACGGAAATTACTTAAATCTATTAAATCTAAAAGTAATCCTCTTAAAGCCTTGTTATTAAACTTTTAACATTTACTTTAATTAATTAAACTTCAAAAGCAAGAGAATTAAAATTATCTACACTCCATTACTAGCAAGGGTTCCCTTTAATATTTTATAATAGTTATACTAAAATTTATTTTAAAACTTATTTACTGATGCATAAAAAATGAGAGTTTAGAAATCCTATATATTTTAGTAAATCTGATAAACAATAAAATTAAGTACCGTACAAACGCAGATTATTGCTATCTGTTATAAACGAAATCTACCTATCGTGGGTGGGATTATGTGGGCTGTCAAAAAAAAAAACCGCTTCTGATAAATTTCAGGCGGTTTTATTGTAAGATTTCAGTAACTGTTTAATCTAGGGGGCCTTGATACAACCAAATAGGAAGTAACAAGTTAATTAAATACTGTAGGTGAGTTTCCCGTCAGAACGGTGTCCCGCAAGCGACCAACTTGAAACACCGAACTGCTGCTCACAACCCATTGTGCTTTCAATAAAAATATTAGCACGAATGGGATGGGATTCCTATGCCAAATTTCAAGAAAATGGCACCCAAGCGTGAAATCTCTAACCCATGTACCTAGCTAGCCAGAGCCATCCCAGGCAGAAAGAACAAGAAAGAAATTGTTCGCTTGGGAAAACCAAATACATTTGCAGATCAAGGCTAGCTAATTTTTTTACCAAATCGGTAAAAATTTTGAGGAATTTTTCATGACTTGAGTGCCCTACACCACATAAAGGGTATCAATCATGTTTACTACACCAAAAAAACCGAAGTACTCAGGCTCAGACAGGGCTTCTCTTTGCCGAGAAGAAGACAAAGAGAGTGTGCAGCAAGTTGAGTTGCAAGAAGTCATTAACTGGCTGAAGACAAGCAATTTTCCAGTTTTGCCAGTCGCACCAGCACAAGATGCTAGAAAGCATCCCAGAATTGTGCAAGCAGACGGAGCAAAAGGAATTTGGAAACACTGCCCACTAACACGATCGCTTCAACCAATACCGCTCTACACAGGCAAAAACCCAAGCTACCTTGACCAGGACGGTAAGCCTCACCTAATCAATCATTGCCAGTATCAGAAGCGTCTGCCCACACCACAGGATTTTGAAACGTGGTTCGCCAATCCCCTCAATGGCATCGGAACACTAGGCGGCTGGAACAACACAATCTGGCTTGACTTTGACGTTAAGAAGTTCCCTAGTGAAGACGACTGCACTCAGGCTGTGACTGAGGTATTGCAAAATCCCACTCTTGCCAACACTTTCTTGGAGCGCTCACACTCAGGCGGCTGGCGGGTTGGTGTTCGGGTTAAGGAAAAGCCAAGCTTTACCAACTTTGCCTTACAACCCGGCGGCAAGCACATCGGTGAGGCATTAGGAGAAGGGCGCTTTACCGTGTTGGCTCCAACAGTTGGTCTATCAGGAAACCCATATCAATCAATTAATCGTGTAGTGCCAGTAGAGGTTAGGAGCTTGGAAAGCATCGGCATTTACTCCACCTCAAGTAAAGCTCAGCGCCAAGCACAGAAAACTCCACAGCCTCTACTTTCCTATGTTCCTGGCAACATTTCTCTTGAGGAATTGGGTAACACCACCAGCCGCGAGATTTTAAAGGGGAACTGTCCAACAGGCGATCGCTCCGAGGCATTAACAACAGCCTTAAATGAGTGGTACGGCTGGCAGAACTGGGCAAAAGAAAACGACATCCCGATTACTGGCACACCGGAAGATTTAGCACACTACGCAGGCGGGCAGCTAGGGATCGATAGCGAACGGGTTGAGCGTATTCTCAAAACTATTGACATCGTTAGTTCTGATCCGGCGGCATTGCACCGAGGGGGCGAGGAGAACTGCTGGAAGAAAATTCGTAGGCTGGACAAGGTGACATTTGAAGCGAAGTGTCCTGCTCATATCAAGGACGATATTAAGGCAGAGTGGCAACGGAACTCTAGCAAGCCCAGTGAAGACAGAAGCGCTGGTACTGCCGATTTACAGCAAAACCATTGGCAAGCACCAACTGTTTGGAATGGTGAGATTGGTTGGTTGATTGAGAAAGAGAATGAAAACGGTGAACCCATCAGCAAGTTTTGTCCAAAGTGCAATTTTGACTTCCAAATTGAATCTGAGTTATCCAGTGACGCGGGCGGCGGATTAGTTTTGCAGGTCAAGCGATCGTTTGACCGCTTCCAAAAGCGAGTGATCATATCGTCACAAGACTATGGTGCCGTCAAAGACTTTGAGGCAACGCTCAAGCGGGTCTATCAGTCCGGTGTTGTCTGTAACTTAAAAACTGAGCATCTCAAGGCGCTGATTCACGTCAAGCTACGAGAGTATCGCGATCGGGGTGGCATCACCTATCGTCTCCAAGACAGAGCGGGTCAACAGGCAGATGGGCATTGGGTTTTTAAAGATTGCCAGATTACAAAAGATGGAGTTTGGAGTGCTAAACCTAACAGCGATTGGGTCTTCAATGAAGACTTAGGTGGTGAAGATAAGACACCACAACCATCTGTTGCACCTCCTAATCCCAACGCTCTAAAACCACTTGTGGCTGCAATGCGTAAGTTTCATGGAGCAGAGGGCATCTTTCCCGCAATGATCGGGTTGGGATTTACGGCTGCTGCCGTACACTACCAAACCATCATTAAGAAAGAGCGGCGTTTTCCACAACTTAATTTTGTAGGGGATGCTGGCGGCAACAAGACCGTTTGTGCAGCTAACTCTTTATCTCTTGTGGGTTGGCTCAATGGTGACGGACAGATATCAGGAGTTAGTGAGTCAAAACTCTACGAATGCCTAAAACTCACGGGTTCGTTACCACTATGTCTGGATGACCCCCCCAAAAGTCGAGAACTAGACGAAATTCTGAAGCGTCTCTACAATGCCGTCCCTCGAATGGTGAGAGGGAATTATCAGGAACCCCACAGCCCGTTAATGGTGACTAGTAACCACGCGATTGGTGACCAACAGCTAGCGACTTTAACTCGGATGCTTCAAGTGCCAGTCTACCGTCAAACTGATGGTGACTCGAATGCTTGGGATGAGATGGTTGAGGCGATGGAAGGTGCCAGCGGGTGTTTACCTGACTTAATTAAACTGGGATATCCAAAAGAGGAAATTAAGCAACTAGAGGGAGAACTGCGATCGCATCTGCCCAAGTCTCACCCGCGTATTGCTTCATCAATGGCACTGATTCTGTGGTACGCGATGGCAGTAGCCAAACTAGCCGATTTTGATGCTGAGTCAATCAAACAGTATGCGATCGCTCAACTATGCCCAATTGCAAATGCGGCTGACTCAAATGCCGATAGCATTACAGATTTCCTAGATAAACTGTCGGCTCTTAAATCTGACGCTTTAGTTGGAGATTGGAACTGTCTAGTAGTCGAGACGAAGGCAGGTAAGGCATTAGCCATCCAAATGAGTCAAGTATTCCCACTAGTGGATAAGTATTTTAATCCTGTTTACTCGCGTAAGGTGCTAGAGGCTCTTATCGCCAGAAGTGGAGGAACTCTCCAATCTGTACAGAAGTTTCACACCAACCGAGATGAATCCTTAGCGTACTACCGCGCCAAGCTAACTGCTGAGGATGAACCCAAGGAACCTGAATACAAGCCTAAGCGTTGTGTTTTGATTCCTTCCGACCTAATTAAAGGCTATATGGATGATTGGAAGTCACCTACCCCACCTGATGGTCGTGATTCACCACAGAATGAGTCAATTTGTGAGCCAGTTACATCCTCAGTTACATCAGTTACATTCAATAACAGTCAGTTACATAAAAAATGTAACCAACAGGGACTAGACACAGAGCAGGATTCAGCCCTTTTAGATAGTTCAGTTACATCTTTTTTGGAAGAGAGTATAAAAGAAAAAAAAGAAGCTGTGGAGTTGATCTTATTTACCCCGATCACAGAAGAACTGGGTGAAAAGCAAAAAAGTCATACCCTTATCTCTGAAAAAGATGTAACTGAGGGGAATTTAGAGGCTGTAGCCCTTATCCAGACTGAAACAGAGCGGTTACATATTTCCTGTAACCAGGGTGTAACTGGATGTAACCAGGAAGGAAAAAATGTAACTGAGCAAGTAGAAGGAGCTGTGGATAGAACTCAACTGGTAGAGGAAGCGGTTGCAGAAGAATGGCAGGAGGAAGCAACCCAGAATGAAATAGCGAGTTATCTATCAGGTTGTACCAGCATGTTGCAGTTGGCTACCTTCCTGAACTGCTGGAATCAAGAAGCGATTGATGAGGCTTGCAAGCGCCTCTCTCCTGACCAACAGGCTCAGATAAAAGAATGGGAGACTGAACTGGATAATTTCAAAGCAAGCTTTAATGTGGGCGATCGCGTATTTGTCGCAAGCAAACCTCACACAAGTTCAACAGAACCATATTGCATTGAGCGGATTGAAGGGGACAGTGCAAAGCTTGACCTCTTTCCCAAGTTAGTACCGCTGGCAGAGTTGGTAAGATGCGATCGCAAATAAGACGAGTTGGATGTAGTCATCGCTTCAATTAGGTGATTGTTGCGTGTCTGACGATTAGACCTGAGATCTTCTTTTCCTAGCGGGGGAAGAGATGCCCTCTTTGGAACATCTGCGATCGCTTCCTTTACCAAAAGCGATCGCGAACAAGACGAGCTGGATTTTGATGTTGAGCTTCCTATCTAGGTCTAACTCGTCTTCAAACATCTGTCCTGCCAGTTCATGGGTTTTGAGTTGATGCCATTCCAACTCAATGCGGTTCATTTCCGAGCAAAAGGCTGGCAAAAAGAATAGATAAAGACCCTGAGCCTCCCATTGTGACCAGTTTTGCTGCACTTGAGTACTGGTATGAAGTAGCTGTAGCTCACTAGACTCCATAAGCTAAACCCAGACTCATCAAGGTACAACAGGTCAATCTCATCGGCTGCTGCCGCCAACTCCAACATGTCTAAGTCAGCCTGCTTGATGGCACATTGTTTCGGGTTTTCCTTGTCCCGATGACTCACATGGCTGCGTTTCCAGAGTATCCCCTTTTTTTGAGTACCCGTCGCAGGTGGTCGGGACTCAACTTTACTTGCCGCTCTGCTTTACATACTTTAGTACTTTCAGCACGACCTACTTAGGGTTTCCCTTTGTTAGTTTTCTTTGCATGAATTAAAGTGCCGCCTTGAACTTCAACGATATACCAATAATTCACTTCTTCATCTTCAATTTTTGCATCAGCTCTGCCAGTTGGCTTCGGATAGGGGCAAGGTCGGCTTGGGTAACCTGAGAATTGGGGGTGTTTAGGTACTGCAATAGGGCTTTGATGACCAGCTTGTTAATACTAATTTGCTCTTGCTTAGCTCTTAGCTTGACGCTTTGGTGAAGTTCAGCGTTGGGAAATCGCAGGTTATGTTGCACCTTTTTTTTCCATTAAAGTGGTACTGGACTAATACCATGATATCTGAAAGCTAAAAATCAAAATCTTATTTTGTAAGGTGTGCCTTACAAGGCTTTTAAGGTATCACTCTGGTACTACTTTGATAGCATTATTTTCCTTGAAACTCTCTAAATAGTACTAATTCAGTACCTATTGAGATAGTAGTGAAGGCTAGAACGGCTTAAACTACTGGATTTACTGGATTATCTACTTATATTATTTCGCAAAGCACCAGAGAAATAATATAAATATTTCACTGTTCATGATAAATAGTATTTATGTTAAAGTTAAAAAATAAAAGATTAAATCAAGAGCAATATGCCTAAAAAAAAGCAACTAAACTACAAAGTTATAGCAACTGAAGGGAATGGAGGAATTAAGTTAATTTGCAAAAATGATACCTATTATCTTAAGTTTCCTGCACAAATAGCCCGTGCTGTCTGGAAGCAGGAGGGGAAGTTTCTCTCGATAGGATTAAAGGCGAATACTGGAAGTTTATCAGACGAAAAAGAAGTCTTAGAAGAAAGCATGGAAATATGGAGAAAAGCTTGTAAGGATGCAAAAACCCCAGGAGAAGGCTATAAAATAATTAAAGAAAATTATAATCTATATAACTATAGAAACTCTTTTAAAGTCATTGGTGATGACCGAGAAAGATGTCCTAGTCTTTATGAAATTTGTTCTCTGTGGTTTCATAAACATAAGAAGTTAAAACTAATTCCTAAGAATAAAGTAAGTATAGAAGAAACAACAGTAAATAACTACGAGAACCACCTAAGAATATTGAAAAATTGTCCACAAGATCTGTTTGAGCAAAAGGCAATAAAAGGGTGGCTTGTAGAAAAATCTAAAAAATCTCCAGGGACTGCAAACTTCCTCCTTTCCATAATAAGAAATTCTTTTGCCTGGGGAAAAGATGAAGAGCTAATTCCCTCCTCAGTCTTGATAGAAACTAAAAACTGGAATGCAGCTATACAAATGGTTCCAGAAACAAACGCACCTAATTGGGCAAAGGAAAAAGGCTACATTAATACAAGCCAGCAATTCAGAGGTTTTTCACTAAAAGATACACAAACCGTCTTGCAGTTACTAAAGGTATATAAGTGGAAAAACTACCCTATTGGCTATTTCTTTCTTTTCGGAAAACTGAAATTCTTAACTGGGTGTAGAACAGGCGAGGGGCTAGCATTGCAGTGGAAACACTTTGACGAAAGTCAGAGAAACGAAGATATTGGTCGATTTGGAGTTTTGCGATTTGAGCAATCTTTTTCTGTGTCATTAAAAAGGGAAAAATCAATCAAAAATCATAAGCCACACCAACTACCTTGCAACCAAGAACTGGCATCATTTTTGTTAGACATTCAACCCGAAAGCTATGAACTATCTGACTATATAATCGAGCCAAATCTCAAGGGCAAAGAAAGAGCAAGATTTTTCCAAGAATTTAGTCTTTGTTGGGCTGGTTACTATAATACAAGTGGAAAGAAAGAGAGAGTACGTGGATTCATGGAAGAGTTACTTGATGAAGGGAAGCTTACTCAAAGAATCTACCGCTCTTCCTATGCCACTCGCCACACTTTTATTACTATGGAACTGAATAGAGGAGTATCACTTGGAACCGTCGCTGCATGGGTGGGTGACAAACCCGAAACGATTGCGGCACACTACATGGGTTCTGACGATTTAAGGGTTCCCAGCCTCCTATTGAGTACCTCGACAGAACCAGCATTAAACCCTTTTTTTAAAACCTATATGGGGCAGTCTGACTCACCAAACCAAGCCTTAATTGATTTCTTGAAATCAGAATTAGGCGCACAGAAAAAAGAAAACGCAAACATGCGTCAACAATTAGATGAAATGCATCAAATGATGCTCAATCTTTCCAGGCAGTTTACCTGAGGCAAGAAGTATTAAGAGCTTTATCTTCCCTCTTAAAACTCTCCAGCCCTAATCAAGAGCTGGATTTTTTTTGAAAACAATAAACAGAAATGCGATCGCACCTGCACTCTTCATAGGAACCAATTTCGACAACACTGCGGTATATGAAGTTGGCAAAGCATTATTTGGTGCTTTATCTTTTAGGTAATCGAGGGTTGAGAAAATGAGCGATCGCATCAGATAGTGGGAAAGGGTGGTCGCATCTTTTAAAAGCGGGTCAGCAAGTAATTCCCAAGCCACTGGATGCAAATCGCTAACCGTTGGCTAGCACAGCTAGGAGTTTTAGCGTTTAATCCTGTGTCGAATCGTTAGACACAGGATATTTTTTTAGGGTGCAATCATGAAACGCAGCTCAAAAAAAACAGCACATCAACTTATCAATCGCTTGCAATAAGATGGGGTCTGTTCTCAATAAGCGGCTATTTTTTACCTCTTAGACCCCGTAAATTTTCGGAATTAGACCAATCAACGATATATCGTCATTCCAGCTATTTCTCTAATTCCGCGACTGATTATTATCGGTATTAGAAACCGTGAATTAACGTGTCATTTATAACCTTGGCTGATAGGTACAAAAAAGTCTATTTTGTATACGCTGGCAAGAGAGGGCACTCACCCCGGAGAAACGCGATCGCATCTTACCAGCGCTGGGTGTTGGGAAGCAGCCACCACAGTTCAAGCGTCTGAAAGCAGTTCTCGACCAGATGATGCCAAGAGAGTGTCTAACCGTTAGACACTCTTGGCATGTCTCGGTCAGGTGTGATCGCATTTTTGCAGCGCTGGAGGTGGGAAAGCCGTCACCACATCGGTCTGGGTCAAAGTCGAGGCTATTCTCTGGAAATCTGACGGAGACGATGAAGCTGAGGGTGAAGTTTACGAAGATGACGCGACCTATCACCTGCGAGTTTGGGAAGATGACATCGAGCTAGAAGTGGTTCATTTTGAACCTGTGTCTAACCGTTAGACACAGGTTCAAAATGAACCACTTTTGAGGAGTGCGATCGCGTTTTGGTAGAGTTGGCTCGAATTGGTATTTCCTCAAAGTTCTTAACAGAGTGAAGCAATTGGGGAAACTTTTAGTCCCTGATAGGGATTCAAGTTGATCGGAAGCTGACGAACTCTTTGCAGAGTTTGGAATACCTGTTTCAATCCCTGATAGGGATTCAAGTTGACCGGAAGCTGGGTCTAGGATTCCTGTCTACAAATTTGTGAGTTTCAATCCCTGATAGGGATTCAAGTTGACCGGAAGGGCAGGCTCCTGAAAAGCTTATTGTATTTAATTTTCCTGGCACTGTTCCGACTACCTCTCGATCATCTCAAAAAATTACTTTCCCGTCAAGACACGAAATCGCTCAAACTCTTGCAGGGTAAGGGGCGACTACTTATAAATAGCATAAAATCGCTTAAACCTTTATCTAGAGAGAGGTACAAGCGATATTCTGCAATATCCTTTTTGTACAGCTAGTAGTATACGCTACTTCATTAAACTTCCACCACAAGAACGGTATTCAGTTGGCAGACCCCACTGGCAAGGGCGCGATCGCACTTCTGAGCTGTTTGCCAGAATCTTCTCTATCCCCTAAAACGTATTCAGAGGTATTTCACTCCTCAGGCATTGCCTGAATAATCTGCATTGTTTCTACACTGACAGTACAAACTCGTTGCAGTAAATCAATCACTTGCTCTTTATAGTCTGCAAAACGGTAGGTATTGAATTTAGCGGCAATAGTAGGATCTTTAGGCTTCTTTTCTTTGTATTGGTCGAGAATCCACTCTAGAGCTGATCGATTACCAAGTTTATAGTCCCAAGCCTCTTTAGGAATTCCTTCTAGGGTCGTTACATCATCTAGAGTGATAATGCCTTTGATTTTGTCCGCTTTTAATTTGGTTTTATGGAGTCGTTTTGAGCCGTCTGGAATTGGTAGATTAACCCATTTGAGTGAATAATGAGCAACAGTTTCATAGTTAATGTGTAAATCCATTAGTTGCTTGCCCCAGTTAACCCATTGGTGGAAATCTTGGTAGAAGGGCAGACGCGGAAATTCTCGTTTTAGATTAAGTTCGTATTTTTGCCTGTAGTGGGGATTGTGGAGGATAGCGTAGGTATAGTGAAAAATATTTTTTTTGGTAATGGTTAAATCACTATAATGAGTTTGGAATTGCCCTAGCCCCCAATTCGTAATATTGTCAACACGTTTTCCGTCACTAGTATAACGATATAAAGGAAGACTTTGTGTCCCGCCATTCCCTTGCTTTAACAGACATAAATCTATTAATTTATCTGAAGCCAGAGTAGCAAGCTGATAAGAAGAAACAATGCCTAAAAAGCAAATTTGAATATTAGGCTTGTCTAATTGTTTGCCAAATATATCATAATGATTTGAAGTAATTAAATCACTTAAAACATCTTCTGAGTAGTAATTAATTTCCACGAAGGGTCTGTAAAGTGAAACTTGAAAATTATCAGATCTGGCTTTTACTGCTTTCTTTCTTGTAAATTCTTTTTTTAGATCTCTACTCCATTTTATATTTGATGGGAAGCTGAAATCTTTAGTTTCTAGGAGCTTGTTATATGTTTTGGCGAAAAATGCTACTTTTTTTTGCAGATTATCTTTACTAAAATCATAAACCCATTCGTCTCTATTTGTAACAATTCCATTACTGTACAAACGAAATACCGCTTTTTCGCTATCTTGGCTTTTTGCTGATTTTGTCTCTTTGTCGGCTAAGGTCAATAAAGACTCAAAATCATTGCCAGCAATATTTATCCAGTTATGTTTTTTATCGGGAGCAATATGTTCAAAAGGAATATTATCTAATTTCGTTTCTGCTAAAAAATTTAGTTTTGATTCTGCTGTCTCAAATTCTGGTCTACAATAATAAAGAATTTTGCATGGACTATAAGTATTGTTTTCTCTTTTAACCATAAAGGTAAGAGCAACACCTGTTTGAATACCGAAAACATTATGCTTTGTTCCTGAGAGTTTAGGATTAACTCTAATATCTCCACCTAAGTCAATAACATAAATCTCACTGAATTCCTCAGCCACTACTTTTCTAAAACCATCAAATGTTCTAGCGTTAATAAAAGAAGAATTGGTAATAAAGGCTAAGACTCCATTGTTGTTCAATCTACTTGTTCCCCATCGGAAAAAGCGGGAGTACATATCATATGCCTTAGTTTTCTGAGCTGTACTCTGCTTAACATAAGTATCCTTAATTAGTTTGTCTATTGCAGGATATTGCCGATTTTTATTATTATCATTTTCATTAACTTGATTGGCATTGTAAGGAGGATTACAAAGGATTACAGAAATCTTCTTTTCATTCTGACGCTTAATTCTTTCTGTGTTTTCTATACTTAGTCCAAATAGCTCTCCCTGCTTTCCCTCAAAAGTAGTATGTTCAAGTGTATCGACCAAACAAATATTTTTGAATTCCTCATACTTTTTGGTCTTTTGCCTGTAAGCATATTCAATATTTAAATTTGCGATATAGTAAGGTAGGATTGCAACTTCATTGCAATGAATTTCATTTTTATATTTCTGTTCTAATTTATCTTCTGAGAAATATTCAATTAGTTCAGTGACGAACGTTCCAGTTCCAGTCGCGGGGTCGAAAATCTCTACCCCTTTGTCTGATAGTAACTTGCCAAAATGTTTGTGAACTAAATAATCAGCTCCCTCAATTAAAAAGTGAACAATTTCATTTGGAGTGTAAACAATTCCTAAACGATCTGCTGCTTTTGGATTGTATGCTTTATAGAAATTTTCGTAGATTGCTTTGAGGAATTTTTGCTTTTCGTGATGATTGTAGATGTTGGCAGCAGTTCTTCTAATTACAGCATAGTAGCGTTCAACTGTACTCAAGATATTGCGTCGGATACTACCAGTAAAAAACGTCTCAATAATTTGCTGTACTTCACGGGCAATATTATTTTCCCTGTGAAACTGAGACTCACTAAAAATATTGATAAAAATATCTTCAGACAGAATATGTTGAATTAGCATTTCCTGAACATCTAACAAACTTATTTCAGGATTGATAGATTCTTTACAGACCTCCCAGAAGCGATTTCTCCGGCTTTTAAATTCTAAATTTGTCTTCTCTTGCTCCTGAATCATACTCCGTAGAGCATTCAAAATTGTTGGCAAGTCTTCCTTAAATACTTCAATTGCCTCCCGGAAGTCTTTAACTTCAGGACGAACATAATTAATAAAAGCGTTGATAGTTTTATCCAAACCATCCGTATCTTTCATTGAGATACGGGAAACTTCATTGCCAGCTTGAATTAGAACAGCAGATTGAGAATCTTCAAATAGAATGTTGCTATCGGGATAACCTTTGGCTAATTTCTTATTAATCTCCTCGTTGAGATTGTCGTATTGGTCTTTACTCTCCCAATAGCCCCAATCTAGCCTGAGAGCATCTTTAACCGTGCCATCAGGATAAACTATTTTGTTATTTCTAGTTTTGTATTCCAGTTCAGGAATCAATAGGAAGTCTCTAGTTTTGCAATACTCGTTTAGAAGATTTTGGAATGCCGTTCGGATTGCTGTTTCTTTACGAGAACCACCGTAGCGGATGATTTTTTCTACTTCTGTCTGATATTGGCTGATTAGTAGCTTAGACATTAAAAGATGACATCTATAAAAAAAGGGAGGTGCCACCCTGATGCAATCCAGCCTATTGGGGATAGTTGCTGAATAACTTGTGAAAATATCTGTACAACGAATAAGAATATTTCTATCTTTAGAGAATAGATGTTGTTCTCATTTGAGTTATCCCTAATAAAAAACAGCACTATTTCTCAAGGAACCGGACAAATTTAAACAAAAAAATAGTAATTCTGTACACCTGTTCTCACACCTTACCTACCTATCTAGCTAAAATGTATTACTTTGTAGCAATCTAGTGTGTAGAGGTATACTTTCCGAATTGGTGAAAGTTGTTTTTCCCAAAATCGAGTGTCTAACGGTTAGACACTCGATTTTTTTGGGAGCGCGATCTGCGCTTTGCTTTACTCGTTTCGCGATCGCAAAACCTGGTGGATATTCGACTGGGTGGGGATTTGAAACCGAGACGACAGTCAGGACGAGCCTACCTCACTCAATCTTCCCCACGTACACAGATTTCCGCTTCCCAGAGACCCAGAACCGCAGATACCGATAGGGACCGCAGCCGTTAATCATCTTCTCCTCGAAGTAGCCGCCGCCTCGCGTACCACGGGACTGACGATTCCCGGCTGGCACTGCCTTGGTTTGTGGCTCTGGCTGGGACGCTTCCATCAAGGCATCGATAATCGCTCTCATTTCTTCGAGTTCGGCACGATTCCATTGGTAGGCATGAGTCGCTACATCCTTGGGGCAGAGGCGGGTTGGCTGTTTGCGGGGCATGGTATTTAGGGTGCAAAATCTGGGGGATATAGCCTCCATTTTGCACCCTAAAACATAAAAAGCGTGGAAGGTGATTGAACTGGAAGAGTTTGAGCGATCACGGGTTGGCTGTTTGCGGGGCGTGGTATTTAGGGTGCAAAAACTGGGGGATATAGCCCCCGTTTTGCACCCTAAAACATAAAAAGCGTGGGAGGAGAGAGAACAGATGGATATTTGACTGGCTCAAGCTTTGAAGCATAGACGACAGTCGTCAAAGCGATCGCTCTTAATCTGTTCCCTTATCCTCAACTCTGGTGTATGACCGTTAAACATCGAAGCCATACACCAAGATATTGTTATCACTGTTCAATGCTCTCACAACTAATTCCTTGTCCCATCCGAACGTTTCCGTCAGAGTCTTCAAAAACGCAGCGCGTGTCTGACCAGAAGCTGGGGAATAAGAGCCGATGCCAGATAGGGAAGGTGATGATTGGGCAAACGAGCGCAATGAGCAATAGTATGCGTCTCCAGCGAACTTTTTCTGATGGTCTATTAGTATCCATAAAAAAGAAAACCCTGACGTTTTCTTCAGTATTCCCAGTTGGCTCAAGGCAAAGTAAGGCAAATCTGATCTGTTTTATCTTGCAGTTGAGGAAGCGAGTAAAGCGAAGCGCAGATCGCTCTCCAAACTTCCCTTAACTACGGCGGCTAAAGGTGAAAGAACTGGAAAAGTTTGAGCGAGGAGGTGCGATCGCTTTTGGACACTGATAAAACTTGATTGAAGTGGAAGAGCTTAATCAGAACGGGGCGATCGCTTTAGCCGTTACTCTGCCAAATTGCGGAGTGCATTAAAAAAAGGCTCCCCTGCCAACTGTTTTATCTCATATTTGAGTTCGGGGTCATACAAGTCTTTTAAGGCTTTGTGGGTTGCTGAATCTACTTCTACAGGTTGGAGAAAATCCTCCCCAATCAATGCTTGTAAGCGTTGACCGTCGTTGTAAAAGTATTCCTGAAGCAGGGGAATCACGCGATGATACCAAGTAAAGTGCAGGTCTTCAATATCGTTCACGTCTAGGAAATAACTATGTCCAATCTGATAATCGTGGCTAAGTAGGGCAACAATGCGATGATTCAGTTGTGCCAGTAGTTTGTCTAACTGTATGCCATCTATATCTTTGCCGTTGAGAAGGTTTGGATTGGGCATCAACTCAACAAAAGCAAACCGCCGCCGAATCGCAATGTCAAGTAGGGCAATTGAGCGGTCTGCGGTGTTCATAGTCCCTAGAATGTAGAGGTTTGATGGGACACCGAACTTTTGACCTGAATAAGGTAGGGTAAGCGTTAATCCGTTTCTTTCCCCAAGACGCTTATCGTCCTCAATTAGCGTGATGAGTTCACCAATTACCTTGGCGATGTTGGCACGGTTGATTTCGTCAATAATCAGAAGATAGCGGTGTTCTGGGTCAAGCTCTGCTTGCTTACAAATACTCTTAAACACACCATCTACAACTTCATAGCGCACTTGCCCTTCTTCATCAGTAATTGGCTTGAGTCCTTCGATAAACTCTTCATAAGCAAAAGATTGATGAAACGTAACAATTTCCAGGTATTTAGATAAGTCAGGCGCGGTTTGTTTTGGATTATGAATTTCTTGTAATTGTTCACTCAAATTCTCTTCAACATACTCCTGACCTGCTTCGGTTAGCCACCATTGTTTCTGGTCATTTTTCTCAAACAGGAAGGGAGAACGGCGGTTTGCATACAAAACTGTTTTAACGCTTGGGTCAGTGTGGCTTTGCAGCATGGCTTGAATCATATTGTCTAGTTTTTTAGTGGCTGTTAGCTTCCAGTATTCATTAATTAGTGGCTCGTCTCCTAATTCCGAAGCTCTAAAAAACTGTTTTTTCTGCTTATGTAAATAAAGGGTTAAAGCAATTACTTCATACCAATTTAGACCTTGTAAAATTTCTTGCCGCCGCTGTTTTGGCGAGATGGGTACTTGCAGTTGCTTGGATAGAAAGAATTCAGCAAACCTTCTTAGCCAGTAAGTTTTTCCTGTACCTGGTGGACCATACAGGATGATGTTACGAGTGCGTTCCGTAATCTTTATTAGCTGCTTGAGTTCTTGGGGAACAGTTGACGGTTCTAGTTCCACTTCTATATCTTCCATTAGCTCTTCTGTTGATTCAGAGTTTGTCATCAATGAACGCTCACCACCTTGGGGTAGAAGATGATATAGAAAACACATCATTTGCCTGGTGTCAAATTCTTCAAGCTCAGGTTGACTCTGCAAGAATTTTAAGAGCTGACGATTTGGGGAGTGCAGTCCTTCTTGTGGTTGTTGATAAAAATAGTTGAGAAAGTTTTTGAGATGAGTTGGATTGGAGATTGGAAGAAAATTTTCAGGAAAGTATAAATAAAGAGGTTTGGCTCGTAAAGAATTGCGCCGTGGTCCCAAACCTTGTTGGGCACCAATCTTGTCAAGTTTGTCAAACTGATTGGCTTCTACTGCCTGAATCAACTTCAATAGTCCATCTTTGAGCTTTTGGAAGGCTTCTTCAGGGCTGTCACTGCGTAAAGCTTTGTTCCAAGCCCACTTAGCTTCTTTCTTATTCCACCAAACTCCAAATTTAGAAACAGTGCCAGCTCTAATGCCTCCCAGCTCATGAGTTTTGAATTCTAACCAATAGCAAAAGCTGTCTGAATTTCGCTGACCGCTTGCATATTCTTCAAGAGTCAGGTCTGCTAACCTCTCTATCGGAAAACGTTGAACAAATTCTTCTCGGAGTTGCCGCAAGTTATCAGGCATCGTCTTGGGATTGTTCTGTAGCCAGTTGTGCAGTTCGGCACGCCAATCCTTGATTTGGTTATCCACGCTTATTCATCAGTATTGTTTTTAATCTTGTTATCAAGTTGTCACGCTCCTGTGACTTGCTTAAATCCCCTCGTAGATCGACTGTGGCGGCAACAATTACTTGTTCACTGTCTTCCAAGGTAAATTCTGCTTGTAAGGGTTGGGGAATATCCGCTGTCTGGGGATAGAGCAGTAGGACACGGGGAGATTGATAGCGATGAGCGTAGGCGTGCATTTGGTAGAAGTCGGATTCTGATACACCCAATTTTCGGTCGGTGGGTTTAAGTTGTTTGTACTTGGCATCTAGTAGTAGGGGAAAATTATCTCCGTTGCGGAAAGCGAGGTCGGGTTTGAGGCGGAAGACAGGTTCGCCGTGACTCGTATGTGCAAGGTGTAGGGTTGTTGTGTATGCCTGTGGTATCAACTCGCAGCTTCCCAGTTCGGCTGGCAGAATCTCTTCCCGATGGCGGCGAATAAAGTTAACGATGAATCCCTCAAACAGCTTGTTCATGTCGAAGACAAAGGCAAAGGTTGCCAAGTCACCTGCCGACAATTGCAAGCTACTGTTGTCGAGAAAAAGCTTTGCTAGGTTGAGCAGGGGTTCGTATCGTTGGTTGAGTCGGGTGATGGGAATGAGGCTAGCATCGTTAACTGTGGCTGATGGCAATAGTGTTACCTCTTCCATCCAATGCCGCAGTTCGCCTAAAATTTTGCGGTTAGTGGCATCGCGGCTGAGTTGCCAGAGGCGTTCGACAACGTAACGAAAGATGCGGTTGAGTGAGTTATCAGCACTGAATTCGTCGTAAGCAACGGCAAACAGATGTTGGCGTTCGGGACGGCGGAGTTGTTTTAAAAGTTGCCATTTGCCTTTGAGAACAGGTAAGACATCTTCAACGGTTTGGTAGCTGCGATAAGCTCCCCTGTGCCATTCTTCCCTTAAATTTGAGACTAGCAGACGGGTCAGGAGTTCAAACCAGTCTAGGTTGTTTTGCATTAACTGGGTCACAGCCGTTTCCCGCACCACTAATTGACCCGTGTATTCGAGCAGGTAAAGAAGATTGCGGTTAGCTTTGGTTGCTTTATCCTCGTCTTCCGAGCGGAACATTTTGGGTAACACTTGAACGGTGCGCCTGCCCAAGCGAAAAACACCGACGTATTGTGTTGCTTGAAGTTCGCGCTGACCTCTGCGTGTTATTGCTCGTAGAACCTCTACACCCAAGACTCGTCGCAGCCGCTCGATTGCTGCTAAGTCTCGCTCAGTCCAATCAAACCCAGCAGTAAAGCCATACTCAAAAATGGTGGTCACTGAAATCTCGAATGAGTTTTTGTGTCACTCTGGCACGAAACAATAAGCACAATCATTTACATTTGAAATCTAAACTTCTGGATTTTCAACCGTAATTTCCCCTAGAACTTAGAATTATCTAGATGATTTTTCAGTAAATCCCTCATTTTCCGCAAAGTTCATAAAGCCTAAGGTGTAGATGTGAGCTTTCTGGTGCTACACCACAGAGGAATAATTTTTGATGAAACTGAATAAAAGACTGACCAATCTGGTTTTGATTGGCTTAACGTTGATGCCTGTGACAATTCAAATGGCAGTGCTGACACCAAATGCGATCGCTCAAGAGCAGAACCCTGTAGCTCCTATCCTACAAGAGGTCTTACCTCAGTTACGCCAGATGTCCCAATTGCCAATCTTATTACCTTCTGAACTTCCTCCTGAAACAGAGCGGCTTTATGTTGGAGGGTCAGCCGGAGAGTCCTCTTACAACATCGAGATTGGCTATACCCCTGACTGTTCTGGTAGTGCTTGTATGGTTGGTAGTTTCTCGGCATCAACAGAAAGCTTCGGTCGGGATGGTAATCCTATCACTCTGGTAAATGGCATCAGAGGTTACTACCTGGAGACAACTTGCCCAATTTGCGGAGATTCGTCACTGAGTTGGGAGCAAAATGGCGTGTCCTACCTCATCCGCTATAAGGTTCCGGCTCAGACAAGTAAGCAAGTGCTAGAGGGGATGATGCGAATGGCTAACTCAGCAATTAAGGCAGGAGCAAGATAAAAACTGTAACAACAGTGAATTTGTAATAGACACTATCCAGTCTGAAGACTACTTAAGCCATTTCTATCTGCACTTAGCTGACAATAATAAAGATGAAAAATCTTAACCCGTCTCTTGCCACAATTCCTTTAGTTTCTCTGTCCCTGCTGAGTCTAAGTTTTTCGCCTGTTGCACTTGCTAATAACCCAAGTTCCGTCATACCCAAGAATACCCAGCAATCTTCAACGCTCATCGCGCAACAACAGATTTGTAATGTGGTTAATATTCAGACGGGTCAGTTAGCTTTACGCCATTCTCCTGGTGGTGAATCACGAGCGGGTCTAAATAATGGCAATACTGTGGCATTCTTGCGTGGAGGTGGTGTGCCTTGGGCTTATGTGCGTGTACTTAATGGTCCCAATAGTAGAGTAAATGGCTTGGAAGGTTGGGTAAATGCAAACTATTTATCTTGTAGTCAAGCTAGTGCCGTTACGCAATCTCCCCAAATATTTTGCGATGTGGTCAATATTCGGACGGGTCAACTCGCTCTACGATTCGCTCCAGGTGGAGAGTCGAGAGCGGGTCTGAATAATGGTAATACGATAAAGTGGCTCAGGGACGGGAATAATCCTTGGGTTTACGTGCGTGTTGTAGATGGTCCTAACAATGCGGTTAATGGTTTGGAAGGTTGGGTGAACTCGGATTACCTAGCCTGTTATGACGATGCTTAAAGTTGGTGCTTGCTAAGCCTGACAAAGCTGTAATTGCGTTCGGGCGATAGCGAAGCGAGTAAAGCGAAGCGCAGATCGCGTCTTGGCATCGTTGGAAGTGGGAAAGCAGTCAGCACAGTACAAGAGAGTCAGAGCAGTTGTGATTGAACTGGAAGACTTTGAGCGGGAAGGAGCGATCGCATCTTTAAAAGCGGGTCAGCAAGTAATTCCTGTCTCACTGGATGCAATTCGCTAGCGGTTGGCAAGCACAGCTATGAGTCTTAGCGTTTGAAGTGTCTAACCGTTAGACACTTCGGTTACATGATTTGCTGACATGGTTTAGTTTTTCAGCCTAAAAGCGCGATGCCCGAACAGCCATTACACTTCTCAGATTGAGGCGTGGTAAGCATTGAGTCAAAAAGTTGGAGGGAGTGACATGAATGAGCGATCGCATTAATCAACGCTTGCGAGAGAAAACCTCAGCTAAGGCGCGATCGCTTCAACTTGTGGAGTTTGACTTGACATAGGCACTACCCTCAGATGTAAAACTCCAAAAACTTGTACAACCCTTAGTAAAACCAAGTAGTGAAGTGTGAGAGGGCGATTGTCTTCGAGCCGACAAGAAAGAGTATCTAAAAAACAACCCTGATGGGTGAAAACCCTCTCAGGGTATTGTGCAATTTTCAAAAACCTTGGCTAGCAAAGGATTACTCACGCGGCTCGTCTTGGACAACAGTATAAGGTTGAGGCTCTCTCATACGCTTCTCCATGTGTTCGCGTCGAGACTTCGCTAGTTCTTGGTAAATTTTCTGACGCGCCAAATTCACGCTGCCGAGTGGCTCATGTTCGGGTAGGGTGTGCCAGGGTGTGAAGAGTAACCCTTCATCCAATCGCTTGCGCTCATCGAAATCAAACTTCTGACTAGGAATTCTGATAGTTGCTACCTTAACAAAGGGTGCATCCTCCTGTTTCCACTCCTTCATCGGGTTTTCCACTGGTGTTTTCTCTTCATCCACATGAAGCTGTATCAGGAAGTCAAAAATGGCATCTTTCCCTTGATGAGTTAGAAAGTTGACCATTGCCTCACGCAGATAGCTATCGGAATTAGACTCATCTGTAGAGGTTTCTACTTCATGCTGAGGCTTAACGGAAAACTTAATGGGATTAGAGCCTAACTTGTAAGGAGTCGTACTCCAATATTCAACGTCGAGAGGATTGGAAATCTTCTTGCTGCCCATTTCTTGAGCAATGGCAAGCGAAGGCTTCATAGCTTTCATCAGCTCTGGAGTGGCTTTTCCACTTTTCACGGTGGCAATATCAATATACCCTTTGACATCCTTCACAAAAAAGACTGGGTGATTTAAGAGAATGAAGTCCTGTGTTTTCTCCTCATCGTCTAGGACTTTTTCACCTTCGACGTTCATCAGTTTAATTGCCATGCCACGAGCATCTGGCTCTTTATCTGATTTGAGTTCACCTCGCTTCTCAGGGCTGGATGCATTGGAAAAACGAACCCAGATGGGATAAGTCAGAGGTTTGGCAAAAACACCAACCTTCATCGTCTCTGGAATATCGCTTTCAACGATAAACTCTCCCCAGAGTAACCCGTGACTTTTAGCATGGACGTGCCGTAAGTCTGGTCCCTTTTCTTGCTGCTCTTTACGGTTAGCCTCTAAAACCGTATTGGTCATAGCTACCTGTTCTGAGTCAGGTAATTGTGAATTGGTCATAACTCCTCAAACCTTTTACTTGCAATGGTTGTGACTTTTGGAAGTCAGGAAAAACTTGTAACGTGCCGCTGAAGTACCCGGTAGGCTAGATCTGTCCGGGGTTCAGAGGCTATTGGTTGACTCTGTTATAAGAGCGGTTGAGCCAAGATGTAAAGAGTGCGATCACCTTGGCTCGATTTTAGATAGACAGACTCATGGAGTATGTCGTGGTTCACGAGTTAGTAAACCTTGGGATAGGGTGGAGCGTATTGTGAGTGATTGGTGTGATGCCTACGGCGGGCTTCGCCAACGCAAGCAGTGGTTAGCCGAGAATCAGGCAAGCTTATGACCTTTAGAGATGGGTGAGACGTGGGAGCGATCGCACTTATCAACGGCAAGGCAGATCGCACTACTTTTAGGACTTGAACCAGGACAAGGAGCGATTGCATCTAAAAGCGGCTCAGCAAGTAATTCCTGTGTCACTGGATGCAATTTATCAGTCGTTGGCAAGCAGCTTGGTGAGTCTTAGCGTTTGAGTAAGTGTCTAACGGTTAGACACTTTTAAATATAGCTTTTTAGAGCATAATACGTTGTGGCTGATGAGTGTTGAACGTTTGACAGCTACGATTACGTGTTACTCCGCGAAGTTGGAGAAAGGAAGCAATCGCTCTCCAAACATCCCTTAACTAAGGCGGCTAAAGGTGATTGAACTGGAAGACTTTGAGGGGAAGGAGCGATCGCGGGTCATGAGACATTGGAAACTACCCGTTGTTACTGTCAACCTCTCGCCACGACTAAGCAAAAGCTGTGGAAGTGATTGGAGAGTCAGAATAAATTTCTATTCTTCCTGACGCTTGTACAACAGGGGTGAATTAAAGAAGAAGTAGATGCACCCTGATAACTGCCCTTTGCCTCACGGCGAGGGTTTTTTGTTTTGGAAGCAATCAGTACGGGTCTGCAATATCTTCATCTGTCCAGACCCAGCGGCGCTGAAAGTCAAAGGGTTGAATTTTGCCGGAAACAATGTCACGCAGCAAGTCAGCAAGGCGTGTTTTGGTGGAGTCGAAGTTGGACGTTTCGCAAATTCCGGTGACCTATGCGTTTAAAGATAGTTGTAATTCACAACTTATTCACAGCTTCTGGTTAACTTAGTAAGTAATCAGGAGTAAGCCTGAGCCGTAGCGCTAAGTTGAATTCTTATCTGAAAACCGCTAGCCAGCAATCTCGAAAACGTTGACTAGCTTATAAGTTACTAAAACCCAGGCTATATTGGTCTGGGTTTATTATTTGTATCGCTCTCCTAAGAAAAGAGAATGGTTTCTTGCTTGACCAAACTAATGTGATCGCATCCGTAAGTGCTGGCAGGAAAAGGCGCTCCAAGAGAGAGAAACGCGATCGCGTTCTGGCAGCGCTGGAGGTGGGAAAGCAATCGGCACAGTTCAAAAGGGTCAAGGCAGTTTTGGATCAGATGATGTCCTGAAAAAATTAAGAGTGTCTAACGGTTAGACACTCTTAATTTTTGGGAGGTGTGAACTGCGAAGCGCTTTACTCGTTTCGCGATCGCGTCAAGATTCCCAGCAATGATTGCTTCCCTAATCTCCCTTACCTTTGTTGTCAGATGAAGGGGGTGGAGTTTCCCGTTCCTCCACATAATCCTGAATCATGTCAAACAGAACATCAGTCATGTTCTTGCCGTCCTTAGCACAGACAGCTTTGAAAGAGTTCCGTAAGTCTTCAGGAATCGAAGTTTTGACGACTACTAATTTTTGCTTCTCGCTCAATGCCAAGACCTATATAACCTTTAGCCCTATTGTCTCATTTAGTAACAACAGAACTTAAAGTCTTTAAATTACTTAAAGACCTTAAGTGGTATAGTTACCATAAGTGCCAAACATTACTTATGTCTTACTGCTTGTGTTACCAATCCTGCACTTGTAGCAGACCGTGGAACTAAACTCAAAGCAGACAAAGTAAGGCATTGAAGCCAAAAGGCAGCGCTTCACCGACCAAAGTTTACCGCTGCCTTTTCGGTTCCCTTCTTACGAATAGGAGACCTTAAACCATGTTAATCAGACCTGGAAGCACTCGGAGCGATCGCTCCCAAGGTTACCAGCTAGCCTTGGACGATTTCGGCATTACAGAACTACTGACCCAACTGCAAAATTACTCTGATACTGACTTCGATACAGCACAGACGAACCCAACAAAACCGGAACTCGAAAGCTTAGCCGCCAATATCATCAGACAATCAACCACTAACCTCAACGGCAAAGCGATCGCTGACTACATAAAGGCTATGCGTCAAGGCAGCGCCAACATCCCTCCGGCATTAGTTCACCTTGCCGTACCGTCCCCATCCCTTGATTTACCTGCCAACTTCCCCAACGTGGAAACTCCTCGCTACTTGTATGGGGATAAACTCCGCTGGATTTGTGATGATGACAACACAGACTGGGGTGTTGTCAGTGGCAGATTCTATACCTTCGCTCCTCATCACTGTGCATGGATGTGGTGCTACCTGATTTGGCTAGACAAAAACTCCCCCAGTGCCACTCGTATCGTTGCTGATATCGCTTGGGAAAATGACCTTGAACCTGTTGATGAGGAGAAAAGCTGATGAAACCCTCACCTCGTCCTCTAGGTGAGCCGGAGCAAAACCTGCTCCGGCTTTATACCCACTGCCAACTTGGGATGACACCCCAAAAGTTTTACTCCAAGTGGGACGTTAGCCAAGAGCAAATTGCCTCGATCTGCGATCGCTCGATTCTTACGGTTCGCAGTTGGTTCGGGAGGGGACAAAACTCTCGCTCACCACTACCGATTGACCTGCGGCATCTGGCATTGATGGATTTCCTGCTGGAACATTGGGAAGACATTCCCGAATCACTGAGAAATCAACTGTGTCCACCAGAGCGTTGAGTTTAGCTAGTGTTTGTTGGGTAAAAGCCGACGACTGATGAACCAATGGCATGGCTGTTTGTGTGATGACAATTACATAAGTTGAACGAAATATCAATACAACCGCGATATGTATTTGCCTGCCACCCACTTGATAGGGTGGCTTCGTTATTTGAATGGCTCACAACTTATCTCCAAGAAAAAACATGAACAAACCGACCCGAAGCCAACAAGACGAGACAGTTAATCATCACTCAAACCAGCTTGAAAATGACTTGGAAAGACTCGGCTCACTCCAACTCAATTTACCGGGAGCTGACTTGAGTGGAGCTAACTTCAAGGGTAAAGATTTGAGCTACTCACAACTACCAGGTGCAAACCTTAGAAACACCAACTTCAAGGGTGCTAACTTAACAGGTGTCAACTTCTTTAACGCCAACCTGCAAGGAGCCACTCTCACAAGAAGCCAACTAAACAATGCCAATTTAGAACAGGCTGACGTGAGAAACGCTGACTTGCAGAACGCTCAACTCACCGAGGCTTGTCTGAGGGGTTCGATCTTGAATTACAGCACACTCTTCCGAGCGAATTTGACTGGGGCAAATTTAGAAGGTGCCAGCCTGCTCGAAACGAACGTAAGCGGTGCAATTTTACGAGGTGCGATTCTCACAGGAGCAAACTTAGCTCATGCCGAATTAGGAGACGCAGATTTGACAAATGCTGACCTGAGTCATGCCAATCTTGCTAAGTGTGAGCTTCTCAATACGAATCTAAGTGGTGCCAATCTAGAGAATACAATTCTCTCTCGTGGACTCAATCATTGCCAGAAAGTTTACAGCAATCACAAAATTTCAGAGTGGCAAGGAATGCGTTTCCGTTCCCAAACCGAAATCAAGATAGCAAAGGCATTAGAAGAACGAGGATTGTTGTACTGCCCAAATAGCTTGGTTCGTTTGGGGAATTATCACAAAAGCTTTGAGGTAGATTTTATCGTTTGTTATCCGACTCGTATGGGTTGGAGATGGGCGGTTTTGGAAGTTGACGGTTATTGGCACTTGCCTGAGAAAAGGGCTAAAGAACACGAAAGGGAACGACTGTTTGAACATAGTGGGGTGCGGGTGCATCGATTTGATGCCAACTTGTGCGAACAAGACTCGCACTCCGTCGTTAGCGAGTTGATGGATTTGATGAGTCACTAGCACGCGCTTCTCAGAGGTGGAATTTTCTCTCGGCTCACGCGCTTCGATTATCTCTCGGCTACGGCAACGAATTAAGCAATCTAAGTGTCTAACCGTTAGACACTTGATTGCTTTATGCCAATTCATCTAACAGTGCTGTGACCTCTGGTCAATCAGCGATATTTTCCCCACCCTAGTCGCTTGAGGAGAACGCGATCGCGTACTGCTGGCACTAACAAGCGTCTTGATGGCTCTACGCCGACAGAATCTGCTGAGATGTCAGAGTCAATTCAGGAAAAGCCTGAGAAATAATCCGTTCATTTCCTTTAAACTCAGTTGTCTTATAGCTACTACCTTCCAGTAGCAGAACTGAAACCTTAGCGTTTCGCAGATCTACAATCCAATACTCAAGAATTCTGATCGCTTTATACTCCTCTTCTTTACTGCCGTAGTCTGTTTTTTTAGAGCCAGGACTCACTATTTCAACAGCCAGTAGAGGCGGAGTTCGCAGGACAGCCGACGATTTTTTATCAGCTTTCAACTCTTGCCACTGTGATGAAGTCATTACACAGACATCCGGAGTGCGAGAATGCTCTTTCCCCGTAACTGGATTTGTGCGCGTGTATACTCCCACGTCGCGCTTAACTATCCAGGGGTGTTCGAGTCGGCGGATTTCTGCTCTGAAAGCATCAGATAATAAATCAATGGCATCGGAGTGGTCAGCCGTTGGCAGTGGAACCATCGCTAGTTCTCCGTTGACCAACTCATAGCGGTTGTCCGTGCCGTCATCGTAGGTAAGATACTCCTCAAAAGTTAGGCTCTTTACAGATGCTTGAGTCATAGCGATCGCTCCTTCAAAAACCTTGTCATCCAGTAGCGCTGTTACTTCCTGCTGGTATGAACCTCGATTATCGTCGTAAATCATCAGGGTGTCTAACAGCCGATGACGTGAAAGCTTAGCTTCCGCATCAAAGTTACCAAGGTTTGGCTGGCTTCCCTCATTCCGCCTCAGTGGATTAACTCATATGCTGCACCAATCAGGAGAAACCCCTAAGCCGCTGCTCAGGGAGTTTGGGGGGTCAAAATGTACTTCCTTATAGTTGCTTGCGTGCTGTAAAGTTGCGTTTCGTCTCTCAACCCAACCGACAAACGTGACGTAGGCTTCAAGCCGTCAATCCACCATCCACATTGAGCGTTGCCCCAGTAATGTTTGCAGCCTTTGGACTCGCTAGAAAAGTAACGAGTTCTGCCACATCCTGCGGCTTGCCATAGCGCCCTATAGCCGTCAGGGCACTCAGCGTTTCCCCAAATGGGCCGTTTTCTGGATTCAGTTGTGTATTAATCGGACCCGGTTGAACAGTATTAACCGTAATCCCTTTAGACCCTAAATCTCGTGCCTAGCCCTGACTCATAGCCGCCACGGCTCCCTTACTCATCGCGTAGAGTGAGCCTCCTGTAAAGGGCATCACATCCCCAAAAACGCTGCCAATGGTAATAATCCGACCGCCCTCGCCCATGACTTTTACCGCCTCACACACAGCCGCGAATACGGCACGGACATTGACTTGCATCATCCGGTCAAAATCCTCAAGTGTGGTCTCACTCACCGATTTCAACTCAAAAATCCCAGCATTGTTGACGAGAATATCCAACCCGCCAAATTGACGAATCGCTTCCTTAACCGCAGCCGCAACACTCTCCGCCTGCATGGCATCGGCTTGGATGGCAACTCCATTAACCCCGTACTGCTTGATTTCGCTCACAACCTGGTGTGCCGTCTCTGCGGATTTACTATAAGTAATTGCAACATCAGCTCCCTCAGATGCCAATTGTGAAGCGATCGCCGCACCAATGCCTCGGCTACCACCCGTGACAAATGCTTTCTTTCCTTTTAGATCAGCCATCCAATTCTCCTTTAGTGATAACGGCTACTTACAAAATAGAACACGCACAGCCCGTGCCTCCCCTGACATCCGGCTAAACTCCCAACCTTGCTCATTAACGCTGACGACAACTGACTACTTTTTCGCTGACTTGGAGCGTGAAGCTGTTGCGCCTCGCTGTTTGTGTAGCAAGCGTCCCAAAAACAATGTTTGACTCCCGCAACTAATCAGGCAATCGAGTGTCTAACCGTTAGACACTACATCGTCATAGGTTTATTTCCCGACGTATGAAATCATAGTTTGAGCAAGTTAGGGTATTAATTCCGAATACATACCAACTGTTTAGGTTTCAGGACTAGTGTTAATAGGATTGCACGGCTCCCAACTCCCGGTGCCCAACTCCCCACCTTTACCCGCATGACTCAACATTGACAATGCCGCTACGGCTCCCCGAACCTGTTCCGGCTTCACTTCTAGATATTTCTGCAACTGCTCTAGATTGTTATGTCCCGATATCTCCTGAATCACTCTCAAAGGGATACCTGCATTCGAGAGTTGGGTTAATCCAGTACGTCGAAAACTGTGGGTGCTACCTCCCTCAATCCCTACCCGACTCATAGCTTCTCTCAATATCCTTGCGGCTGAATCCGAGTTGATGTGTCCTCTACCCCAGCGACCTGGAAAGAGATACCCGCTCTCTGGATGTTGGTATGCAATTAGCAACCCTCGTAAATCCTCAATCACTGGGATGCTTCTAGTCGCAAGCTTCCCCTTGGTGTTACCTTTGCGGAAAAGAAGCTCTGGTCTAACTTTCCCCTTGCTGTAGACATCGTTAACGTTAAGGGTGCAAGCTTCGTTAATGCGACAACAGCAGTAGAGGCAGATTCCGAACAAAGCGCGATCGCGGTCGGTCTGCAACCCTTGACTAAAGAGCAACTGGATTTCCGACTGGCTGAGAATCTTGGCTTGACCGTGGCGGTCTATTTTCATCTCAAAAGCTCCGGCTCTTCTACCAAAATTATCGGATTACGTGTCTAACCGTTAGACACATAACCAATAGTTATGCGAGAATCTGACACAATTCATATCAAACTAGAGCGTGTCTCCCCGTTTTTTGAAAGGAGACGGTTTCCTGAAAACTTTCCGCAAGGTGGAGGCTGTGGAGATGCCATCCGCTATTCGGGTTTGTAGTACTCAAAATTGGATACTACAGAAGTCAGAAGTTAGGGCAGAAGCGATCGCCTTTTAAAAACTAATAATTCATCAGGTTACACCGATAGCAAGGGCAGTTAGGAAGTTAGAACGTGGCTAGATTCTAGAGTTTTTTTGTTATATCCGTTATATATTTCCGTTGCGGTTACTTCGGCTCTAGCTCATTTAACACTTCAAATGCGATCGCGCTCATTCTGAAGCCCCTGACTAAAGGGCAACTGAGACTAGATAGTCTAATCAATAAATGTAGATAGTACTCTACATTTATTGAAGTAGAGAAAGAAATAACCCATCAATAGCTTGGGCGGCTTGATTAAGCATGAAGCCCTGGAAAAGGATAATTCCGATAAAGAGTCCTAAAAGACTAGCTAGGATAATAAATGTTGAAATCTCAAAGCCCTGAGAACGACTAGAGGAAAACATCGGTAAATCAGGATTAAGCTCGGAAATTTCTTCAAACTCAACCGGATGTTCTATAGAATCGGTTAACTGTTGTAGAACTTTTTTGACCTGAGCATCATTACGAAATTGTCCTTGACCAACAATTAGATTCCAGGTAGGAACAAAGAAACGATAAATTTTCACAGTGATTACCCCGGCTGTAGTCAGGATTGAATTGGAACTAAAAGCTTGTTGAAGAGTCCAGTCTCCCCAAAGTTGGCAGTTGGAGAACATCCTGAGGAAGGCTGTTATCCTGCGGTCTAATGGCTTGAATTACCTAAAACCCGTCTGTGAGCGCGTTTCTTCTCGGAGTCGAACTGTCAGCAAGTCATCACCTATTGTTAGATGACTTGCTATTGCCATTGCTAGCGTCGATGAAGCAGCGGCTGAAAGGGGTGAAACCTGGAATCCAACAAAAGTGATTGTTTATACCATTCTGGCAGAAACTCCTAGCCGCAGCAAGATCTAGGGGTAGGCAAGGGCGCGATCGCACTTGCCCTTACAGAGCCGTCTATAGGTGATAAGGTGCAAGCTCTGAGTTACCCGGTCGGGAATAGTTAAGGAACTCAGCTTGGACGAACCGACTCTAGAGAATCGGGTGATTCAATTCGCCGAAAATCCGCAGCTTTTAGCCGCAGCAGATTGTGGATAAGAATTGGGGAATTAGGCTTTTTCAAGTCTTTCGAGTACAGGTTACATAAACGACTTGTAGAGATGATGCTCAAAGGAGTCTATCAATGTCGAGACAGCCGTCGCTGAATTCTTGGAGAGGATATCTAGCAGCAAGTCTAGGAGGTGCGACAGGTGCCGTCGTGCTAACGGCAATATGTTTATTTTTAGCTTATGTATATGTACGAAGCCAAAAGAACGGGGGACTTGAGGGACTTGTGGTACTCCTATTGTGTTCGTATGCTGGTTTTTGGATTGGAGAAGTGCTTGGTTGTTGGCTAGCTTTACGTTTGGGAGGTTATGCAAAGGCTTCACGAACAACTTACCTTCTAGCCGGACTGACCTTTTTTGCGGTCTTAGTCTTTTTTTCCAACATTCCGATGGCTTTTACGAGGGGAATAAACGCGGCGTTCTGGGTGCTAGTTGGCTTGACTTCGATAACTTTACCCTTGCTGGCACGGTTTTTGGCTCGGTAAGTCTGAAACTAACGAGGGCTTGCAACCTATCCAAGGGTTAAGAGTTCTATTTGGCAAGACCTGCCAAGTTCAACGCGATCGCATCCTCACCCGCCAAGTGAGCAAGTCGGCTCCCCAGTCCATGCCGTCAAACAAGTTGCTAGACCAGTTAATTGTTCAACTCAAGAGTTTCACCAATTCAAAAAGGCAGTAATTCAGCAAGGTGAACATAGACAAATGCAGCAAGGCGAATTATGCTGCCTCTACGGGTTGAGGAGACACCATGTTAATAACGGTGGCTGGATTTAAAGGAGGCGTGGGGAAAACGACTTCTGCCGTTCATCTTGCTTGTTACTTCGCTTCGATTGGCAAGACATTACTGGTTGACGGTGACCCAAATCGAAGCGCGACTGGGTGGAGTAAGCGAGGGCACCTGCCGTTCAAGGTTGTAGACCTGATGCAAGCGGCTCTCTATTCTCCTTCCTACGAACACATCGTCATTGACACAGCGGCTAGACCCGACCGGGATGATCTCGAAGCCTTGGCAGATGGGTGCAACCTTTTGGTACTACCGACAACCCCAGATGCTTTAGCAATTGATGCACTAATGCAAACGGTAGACCAACTACAGACATTAGGAAGCGATCGCTATCGAATCTTGTTGACGATGGTTCACCCTAAACCTGTGAAGATGGCAGCGCAGGCTAGAGTCGCTTTATCCGAGGTGCCAATGTTTAAACGGGATATCAGACGTTTAATCTGCTACGAGAAGGCATCGCTAGAAGGTGTACCCGTGTATGAGGTTAAAGACCGGATGGCAAAACCCGCTTGGCAAGACTATCTAGCAGTTGGTAAGGAAATCTTGTCATGAGCGACCCAAAAGATTTGTTCAAGAAGTTGGTACGTGAACGGAACGAAGCTCAGCCCGTGGTGCCGGATTCCGCATCACCTGAACCAAAGAAACGCGGTAGACCAGCTATAGGAAAACGGAGCGATCCGAACTGGATTGGTAGAACCTACTACATCCGCAAAGAAACTGACCTAGACGTAGAGGATGAGCTGTTAAAGCTAAAGCGACGGGGAATTGAACTGGATAAGTCGGAGTTGGTTGACTCGTTGCTCGATGCTTGGCTGAAATGGCAGCAAGGTGAAGATTCAGAAAGTCTGCTGTCTGAAATTACGCCAAGGCGAAAAGATGATTAAAGACGTATTATAAGAGTGTCTAACGGTTAGACACTCTTGGCATTGTCTCGGTCAGGTGCGATCGCATTCCTGAACTGTTTGCGAGAACCTTCTTTTAATCTGGGTGACTTTTCAGACACTTTCTTACGTCAGGTACACGACAACCCTCGTTTTTTACTGCAAGCTCTAATTTGAGTCTAGAAACTCCACCCAGCCGTACCGACCAATATTCAACTTCATAAGGTTGATTGATATTGATTCTTTTGAAGTCAAGAGGTCTGCGAATTTTTTGATTATCAGGCATATTTCCTCCTTAAAGGAAAGGTTTCCTGCTTTGAAACTACCACTACCGAAATTGGCGTATGCCTCAATGGTGGAATTAGTAGTTGACAGACAGGAGTGATTCGTCGTGAAAAGAGAGTATTACGACTTAAGAACGGATAACAACCCTCAACAGTAGAAAGCTAGGAATTTGACAATGGAATCTATCGCATTCGCCATACTGCTTTTTGTCACTTATTTTTGTGCCGCCTGCTGCTTTTTCTACAGCCCAAAAAACTCAAACCTTACAACAGAGACAGTACTAGAGTGGGAACCAGAGGAACTGAACAGTTTGGTTCAAGCCATACGTGCTGAATTTGATCCACAGCCTGTAGTAGAGGAACCTGTAGAGGAAGCTAATTAGAATCCGCATAGAGTCTCATCAAACAATTCATTGCTGCCTCTTGCAATTTCGTAAAAAACATTAACATGGTGTTTTAGTGCAATTTTATTCCTAATAGATGAAGCTTCAATGAGAAGAAATAACAACATTGTACTAACCGGAATACCCAGAGCTGGCACGACACTCACTTGTCATCTGTTGAATAAGTTGCCGGATACAGTTGCCTTACATGAGCCAATCGAGTTTCGCAAGATTCTTAAATTCAAGAACCATCAAGAAATTAGCGATTATGTTGCAGGCGTATTTGAGGAAATGAGAACCTCAATATACAACCAAAAAACGGCACTATCAAGACAGGTTAAAGGTCAAATCCCAGATAATAATTTTGGAGAGGATAAAGAAAAGGATTCCGGCTTAAGAAAAAATCTAGTTTCAATCGGTAAGGTTGATATTGAAAAGAACTTGAGTCCTGACTTCCTACTGGTCATTAAAGAACCTGGTATATTTACAGCTATTCTGGAAAACTTGACTGAGCATTTTCTAGCTTATGCGGTAATTAGAAATCCCTTGTCCGTGCTAGCTTCCTGGAATACTGTCCCATTTCATGTTACGAAAGGTCGTACACCTGTCGCACGATTGGACATTATCTTGGCACAGGGATTGGCAAAAATAAAAGATACAATAGATAAACAAATTTATATTTTATCCTGGTTTTATGATAAGTACAAAACCTGTCTGCCAGAGCCATCAATTTTACGATACGAGGATGTTATTGCTTCAGGAGGAAAAGCTTTAAACGCAATTCACCCTCAAATCCATACCTTGAATGAGCCATTGGAAAACAAAAACCTAAATAAGTTGTATGACCGAGAACTGATGTTAGTTCTGGGGGAAAGGCTTTTGAACTCAGAGGGTGCCTTTTGGGACTTCTATTCTAGAGAAAGTGTAGAAATCCTATTAAAAGATTGTACAACGCCTCTTAGTAAAGAAGGCTAACTTGCTTGAATAGGCAGGTAACTACAAGACTATCAATTGTTATTGAGGAGTTACGGAGATAATCATGCTGAAGCTAGAGAGTTATGCGCCAACACAAATACAAGAGCTAAATGTTTTATTAGAATCTCAGCCTCTTCAATTTGAGAATGGAACTTATATTGCTAAGGGTTCAAAAATTACTTGTCCAAAGGTATCGATTGGTCAAGGAACAAGAATTAATGGGTCTATCAAACTTAAAGGTGCCGATGCGATTCAGATAGGTAAATACTGTGCGATTGGAGAAGAAGTCGATATTCTTTCGACCAACCACACGACTAATACCCTGAATCTGCAAAATGTCTTGCAACTAGAAATTACGGGAAGTGTTACTCCTGCTAATAAGAAAGGAGTAGAGATTGGCAATAATGTTTGGATTGGAGACCGAGTGATTATTTTACCTGGGGTGAAAATAGGGGATGGAGCCGTGATTGGAGCTGGAGCTGTTGTGACTAAGGATGTTGCTCCGTTCTGCATTCATGCCGGAAATCCAGCGAGGTTTCTAAAAAAACGATTTGAAGACGATGTTATTGAGCTTTTACTAAAGATTAAGTGGTGGGATTGGTCGCTAGAAAAAATGAAACAAAATAAAGATTTATTTGAAATCGAGTTGTTGAGTGCGGAGAGTAAGTCTTTACTAGAAAAGTATGTAGGGACTGAAGGCTGATATCAAGTCTGTGCAATCGAATCGTTGGAAAGACAACTTTCCGACAAGCCCCGTGTCTAACGGTTAGACACGAAACACAATTTCTGGCGGAGTGCGATCATATTTTTAAAGAGTTAGCTCAAAACAAAATTTCCTCAAATCCCCCATCCACCGAAAGTCTATGCCTTTTGCCGCCGCGATAACGCTCATGAGGCTTTTTCAGTAAGAGATATCACTTTTGGACGGTGATTTAGGTCACTAATGCCTCAAAAATAAATACTAAACATCCTCTCGATAAAAAGGTCTACATGACGTGACATCACCTTTGATAAATCCACTACCGCTAGAAGAGTACGCTTCTCACGAGGTTGTGACCTACTCTTATAGCGGCGGCAGATGGGTTCTCATCAAGTCTTATGCCTTGGTAGACGCGCTCACCCTCTACTCAGCAGTAAAGGAAATAGGCACAGAAATCTATATCTTCCCTCCTGACCTCGACCCCAATCATTTCAGCAACCTAGATATTCTTCTTTTGCAAGAGCCATCAATATCAGTTCCTGTCGATGAATCTTTGGTTTAACTGTCCTTCCAAAAAGCTCTAAACCTCATACGTGCCAAAAACGGAATTCCTTTCAAAATTTACTCCCAAAGGTAGTTAGCAGTATGTAAATAAAGGGAAAAATTATATAGAGATATGGTGTGAGATTTACTACTTATGGATTCAAGCTGGCAGCTTCCACTTCCACTAGAGGACGCTGAATCTGTGAATATTGTTGTCTGCTATCACAGCGCTCAATGGATTCCTCTTACGTGTTTTAGCTACAGTGAAGCACTAAGCCTTTCCCGTAAAGCCTCGCTTAAGGGTAAAGAGTTGCTTCTATTTCCCGCAGGTTTAAACCTTGAAAATCAAAATATTTTATTGTCTGGATTTTCTTGTTGTCAAACTTAACTTGAACCTAACTCTTCGACTTTTTGTTTTTGAATATTGCAGGGTGTTTAATTGTCGAAAATGAAGCTCTTTAAAATTGGGAAATATTTAATTAATCCCCAATGTATTGTTCAAGCTTGGACTAATTTTGATGCTTCGGAAATAAAAGTCTGCCTTTCATGTAACAACAGTGTAGTTGGGGTAGAAAGCCTTTGTGTCAGAGAAAACGAAGGACAGTTAGAAAAAGTAGAGGACGTGTGCCTTACTTTTATTGGGGAAGAAGCTGAAACACTAAAATCCTACTTTACTAATTCAGAAGATATAATAATTTCTTGATTATTAAAATAAATGATGTGCTGCAACTAGAGAGTTGAAAACCTTGTTGTAGTGATTTGTAAGGTCTTTGTTGAAAGATTTACTCTAGTATTTGCTCTAACCACTCTAATCGAATTGCCTCTGATTTTCGTGCTAAATACCACAAGCTTATTGACCTGGTGGTATCCGTTTCACTGAAGCTACGCTGGGACAACCATTTTATTCGCTGTTCCCATTCTTCATTTAGTGTTTTGATGTTAAGCATTGACTGATAGTTTAATTCCTCTTCATATATTAAAGACGATTACACATCTATCTTTAGAAAGGAAACATGAAGCTTTAGAAGAAAAATATGAAGAATAGCTATTGATCAGATATTACTAAGTCAAAAAGTTAATGGGGGCTAGCTAGCAGTTTCGAGCTAGTTCGATTGGAGTGGTTAAATGAAACACTCGATGCTGCTTATTTTATCTACTAGCACTAAGATTAATTTCAACTAAAAAGAGTTAAACCGAAGACAGATTTAACCCTTATCACAAAAAAGCTGATTGATGGAGATTAATAAGCTTTTTTTTATAATCTCTCTTTTATGAGTTCATAAAGAGCTTGGCTATGATTTCTCGGAGTTGACGGGTCAAACATTAACTCAAAATATCTTTGGATAAGTAACCAATGGCGGCTCTGAGGTGGAAGCTGTGCCACTTCCCACCAAAACTCTTGCTTGTCTACAAAATGCTTGAAACAGTTCTCGTCACAGGTTTGTTGTAAAATCTTAAGAGCATAGGTTGCCGCAATCCTTAAGGCGTATCTTCTCATTAACTCGATATCCATTGGAAGCTGTGAAACCTTGAAACTTTAGCCGCAAGCCCTCAATCTCTAGATAACTTAATAGCAATCCTTTTTTATCCATCTGACGGAAGGTATAACCCGATTTGCTCAGGATGGGCAAGTTCATCCGAAGGAAGGATAAGGCAAACAATAGACCTCTAACTTATGGGGGAGCTAGCTCAAAACTATGGTCAGTCAAACTACAGGATTACCGCGATTAGTAGAAGCAATAGAAGTGCCAGAAGAAAATATTAGGTGCGTCCTGAGTGAGTTTCAGTGGCATCAGCCGATTAATGTTTACGGGATTAGCCCTAGCAGGTACGAATACATCAATACCTGCGACATCTCCGAGCTAGAGGTAGTGCTGAAATGCCTTCAATCGGATTGGTGGGAGAGTTTTGCTATAGAACCTATTGACAAGCCAGGACGAATAATAAAAGTCACTGAGGTCAAGTCGTTTAGAGATAAGTTACAACAATCACACCTGGCACAACTAGACAAAACAGGGGTTAATTACCGTCAACCTGTTGCGGTTCAAAACCTTTAGCAAAAGACAGAGCGCTCACCTTATATCTTTCGAGGATTGTGAGTGTGTTTCTAGTTAATGCCGACTTGTTAGCACTCAATTATCTAATCGAGGAAGTTTCACAGCCTTTAACCAAAACTCTTCAATGAGGTTCACCAATTGAGTAAACTCTTTTATCCCCGTAGGCTTTTGAACAAAAGAATTTGCACCTAAGTTATAACTTTCGACCGTTTTAGCCTCAGCCTCACTACCAGTCAGAACAATCACGGGGATAATTTTGAGTCGTTGATCATTTTTAATGAGAGAAAGAACCTCCAGACCGTCAAGACCAGGAAGGTGAAGGTCAAGCAAAATTAGGTTAGGTGTGACGGCATTAGTATACTGCCCTTGACGATTTAAGTAGGAAAATACTTCGTCACCATCATTGATGACAGAAAGATTGATGTTCAATGTTGAGCGTTCTAGTGCTGCCTGAGTTAGCTCGACATCATCTGGGTCATCTTCGACTAATAAAACTTCCAGGGTTTGCTGTTGAGTGTACATTTTTTTAGAGACAAACGGCTGAGCGCAATCACTACCAACTACTTCGGACGCTTGACTGCCCAGTTAACTTCCCGTCAAGAACGTTCAGTACACTTGGTATATGATTACATGCATTGTTTGGGCTGACTTGGGATTAAAGAATACAGGTGATGAGAGGAATGAACCTGTACGTTTCAATCTAGCCATTTTTAACCATGATATTGGA
>JAESFV010000286.1_pt1 | contig 37136 bp, 37 predicted proteins | sample 9269471 | NCBI WGS metagenome assembly JAESFV01 (sample SAMN14502647, study PRJNA617108) | algae metagenome | isolation source: Symplocastrum torsivum CPER-KK1 and co-occurring heterotrophs from... | place: USA: Central Plains Experimental Range, Colorado | collected 2001-01-01
GAACAGCCGGCCGACGACGCGCAACGCCTTGATCGGCGACAGCTGCACCAGCGCGATCATCAGCCCGATGATCAGGCCGAGGACGCAGGTGATCACCGTGTATTCGAGGGTGACGACCAGTCCCCAGGCGAACAGATGGGCGTTTTGGGTGATGACGGACCAGTCGAACACGGCGCAGCGACCTTGCGGGGAGGGAAAGGCCGGTGCCGGCGGCGGGCGCCGGCACCGTAGGTGACGTCGACGAGGGGGACGACGTCAGAAGTTGAATTCGGCCGGCAGCACGGAGAGGTCGATGCCGCGCGCCTCGAAGGCCTTGCGCAGCTTGCCCTGGGCGAGGCCGAGGGCGCGCTGCTGGTTCACCCAGTTGGTGAGCCAGTTCTCGTAGCCCTCATTGCCTTCCTCGCGGCGCATGCCGATCGTCGCCGGGTTGAGCAGCATCGGGCTCGGCAGGATGATCTGGCCGCTGATCGCCTTGGAGACGTCGATGGCGTCGAACACGGCGAGGATCATCGCGTCGGCGCGGTTCGCCTGCAGCTCCATGATGCCGAGCGGGCGGTCTTCCACCACGATGATGTTGGCCTTGGGGGTCAGCGCCTCGGCGACGACCTGCATCGTGCCGCCCTTCTGCACCACGATGCGCACCGACGGGTCGTTCAGCTCGGCCCAGGTCTTCTTGGCGAAGCCCGGCTTGGTGACGATGGCCCAGGCATCGGTGAACAGCGGCACGCTGAGATAATCCACCACGAGGCCGCGCTTCGGGTTCGGGTTGAGGCCGAAGGCGATGTCGATCTTGTTGGCCTGGAAGTCGGCGGCGAGGTTGCCCCAGGTGGTCTCGACGGGCACGACCTTGACGTTCAGCAGCGTGGCGATGTCGTTGGCCCACTCGACGTAGAAGCCGCTCCATTCGCCGGTGTTGCGGTCGCGGATATAGCCGGGCTCCTCGCCGATCATGACCGGCACGCGCAGCTCGCCGCTCTTGCGGATGCGGTCGAGCACGAGGTTGGGATCGGCGGCAAAGGCGGACTGGAAGGTCGAGAGCGCCAGCACGACGGCGCCCACGAACAGCAGGACGAAAGAGCGGAAAAGCGAGCCGGCGGCCGGGGACGGCCGGATGGACGAGGCGGTGATCATCGTCGGTTCCCTGTGTCTCTGGTTTGGTCTTGAGGCGGAGGCCTATCTCAGGAAGCCGCTGCCGAGGGGATCGCCCACTTCCTGGATGAGCGTCGCCACGGCCTTGAGATGCGCGCGTCCCGTGATCCGGGTCGTGACCGCGACGGCGCCACCGGCACCATGGGTCGTCGTGATGAGTTCGCCCGCGAGGTGCCCCCCGAACAGGCTGACGGCTTCCAGCCGGGCGCCCGGCGCGGCCGCGCCCTGGGCGCCCCGCAGCGCCAGCAGGCAGGCGAGGCCCGCCACGCCGGGAGAACGGTCGAATTTCTGGCGGTCTATGGCAAGGAACTGACGCACCGCGCCGCCCTCGCCCGCGCCATGGAACAGCACCGCATCGACCGCCGGCTGCGCGCCGCGCCGGCGCGGCAGCGCCTCGTTGAGATGGCGGCGCAGCGCGTCGCCGACGGCGAGCAGATGCTCGATGCCGCTGACGTCGAGGCTCAGCCCGGCCGCGTCGGCATCGACCAGCGCGTAGCAGTCGCCGCACATGGCGATGGCGACGTCGAGGTCGTGGCCCGCGACGCGGGCAGGCCGGCCGGTTTCCGCGACGATGGCGGGCGGCATTTCCAACGCGATGGCGTCGGCATCGCCCTCGACCCCGACATGCACGGTGAGGATGCCGTCCGGCACCTCAATGGTGAAGCGCGGGTGACGCGACAGACGGCCAAGCGCGCGCAGCGCCGCCGTGTAGCCCATGATCGCGTGGCCACACAGGCCGGGATAGCCATAGGACGAGATGAAGAAAGCGCCGAAATCGGCGGCGCTGGACGCCACCGGCACGAGGCCGAAGGCGCCGGAATGACCGCGCGGCTCATGCAGCAGCATGGGCCGCAAGCTGTCATAGCGCTCGGCGAACTGGCGGGCCTTGCCGGCGACGCTGTCGGCGTCGAGGCCTTGCAGCGGCTCGATGAGAATATGAGTGGGGTGGCCCTCGGTATGGGTCTCGATCACGCGGTAGGTGCGCGCACCCTGCGGGAGTTCCAGGCTCAGCGCCCCCTCGCCGATGCCGCCGCCGAGGCCGGCGCCCAGCCCGAGCCGCCGGTCGGTCTTCTCGAAGCTCATGGTCGACAGGCGGTCGCTGTCGGTGTTGATCCACAGCACCTTGGCCGGCACATTGCCGGTGTTGCGCCAGCGATGGGCGATGCGGCTGTTGAAATAGGCGCCATCGCCCGGATTCAGCACCTCGGCATCGCGGTCGGCCAGAGCCAGTTCCAGCGAGCCCTCCAGCACATAGATCAGCTCCTCGCCCTCATGCGCGTAGAAGCCATCGCTCTCGCGCTCGGGGTCGATGGTCCAGACCTCGGCGTCCATCAGGCGCTGCGAGACGGTGAGCTGCTCGATGGTGACGCCGGGCCCGAAGGACCCGACGATGCGCCCCTGCCCGTGCCGCACCACCGGAAAGTCGCGACCCTTGGTGCCGCCCAGCAGTTCCGCCAGCGTGCGGCCGAACACTTCGGCGATGGCATTGAGCCGAGCGGGCGAGAGGAAGGCCACGCCGCGCTCGAACATGCTCAGATGCGAGGAGGCGATGTCCGTGCGCTCGGAAAGCTCGCGCAGCGACATGCCGGCCTCCTGGCGCAGGCTGCGGACGCGCGCGCCGAGATGATTGAAGGCGGCAACCGGCGCCGTCTCGCTCTCGGGGGCCGCGCTCGCCTCTTCCTCGCTTTCGAGGAAGCGGCGGATGCCGGACAGGCTCTGCCCCTCGACCCGGCGCATGCGGTCGATGCGGCGGATGCGCTCGATATCGGCCTCGCCATAGGAACGATGGCCGCCGGAAGACTTGGTGGAGGTGAGAAGCCCCTGGTTCTCCCATGAGCGGATGGTCGAGACGGCGACACCCGTGACCTTGGCCACGTGACCGATCGAAAAGGGGAAGCGGGTGGCGGCCGTCTTGGTCATCGCGATCTACATACCGGCTATAGAAATAGCGAACATGTGCAGACGGTATGTGGATTTATTGAACGAGTCAATCGGATCCTCTGGAGCGTGGACTCCGCTGGGCCGGTGAGCCCAGCGGGGTCTCCTAAGCCGCTGACGTCGCCCGATTGTTCTTGATTTGTTCAGCGCCTTGGCGCCAGAGTGCGCCAACTCGGGAGTCGCGCATGACGAAGAAGACCTTTTATGTCGTCCAGCCCTTCGTGGCCGGCAAGCGCGGGGCGATCAAGGCCGGCATCCCGATGGAGGTCCGCAACGCCGCCGATGCCGAACGCATTGCCGAGCGCATGAGCCTGGTGCAAATCGGCGCCATTGCCTTCTCGACCGATGTCGAGCCCGAGAGCGGCGATGCCGATCCGCCTGTTCTCATCGCCCGCTTCGGCCAGGTGCCGGACGGGGTGCTGGACCCCAGCTAGAGGTCGCTCACGCGTCTCAGGGGGCGAGCGCCGGCGCAAGCGCCGGTGCGGAGGCCGGCTGCGCCGCCTGCGAAACGCGGCGCAGGCGGTAGACGGCAGCGGGCGGCAGATTGGCCAGCGTTCCGCCGATGCGCTCCGCTTCCAGCCCGAGCGGGATCAGCAGGTGGGACGGCACCGGGCAGCGCGGGCCGTAGGTGAACTGGTAGAACGCGCCGTCCGGCCGCATCTTGTCGAAAGCGCCCATCAGGATCGCCCTCACCTTGCGCGGGGCGATGGACAGCAGCGGCAGGCCGCTGACCACGGCGCCGGCCGGCGCGCCGTCGAACAACTCGACCGTGTCGAGCCGCGCTGCATCCATCCACAGCGTGCGGGCGGCGGGGTAGCGGGCCTGCAGCGCGACGGCGAATTCCGAGCCGAACTCGATCAAGGCGAGATCCTCCGGCCGCACCCCGCGCGTGATCAGCGCCCGGGTGAACGCCCCGGTGCCCGGCCCGAGCTCGATCACCGGCCCGGTCTCGGGCGTGATCTCGCAGGTGATCAGCCGGGCGAGCGCGCGGCCCGAGGGGGTGATGGCGGCGACGCGCAGCGGGCTGCGCAGCCATGCCTGGAAGAAGCCGAGCGTCTCGGCCATGCGATGTGAGTGCATTGCAGTGTTCCGAATTCGTTTGTGTGGCAAGCGGTGCCGGCGAGGGCGCCGCGTCGCGAGAGTGGGGCATCAGTTCCGGCGCCGCGCGACGGGCCATCGCGGCGCGCGCGGGGTCATCGCCCGCGCCGAGCGGCGCGGACCCGAAGTCGGCTCGGGTCGAGGCGTTCAGCGGCGCGCGAAGGTGGCAGCGATGCGCCGGTTGGCGACCAGCATGGCCAGCGCGGTGGCGACGCTCGCCAGCGGGACGATGAGCAGGCCGAGCGCAAGGCCGTGCGGAATCTGCGCCGCGCTGGCGGCATCGCTGACCATGCCGACGAGCAGGGGCCCCAGCGCCGGTCCCATCAGCCCGGAGCCGACCATGACGATGCTGGTCGCCTGCGCCTCCCGGCCTTTGCCGGCGACGAGATGGGCGGCGCCGAAAGCCCAGGGCAGCATGAAGGCGAAGGACAGCATTCCCGGCACCAGCAGGGCGACGGAAATCCAGCCGATGGGCGTGAACAGCGCGGCGGTGGTGGTCACGCTGGCGATGAGGAACAGATAGGCCGGCGGGCCCAGCACCCGGCCGGTGCCGGACTGCACCGCGCGGTCGAACATCCGCCCGCCGATCACGGCGCCGACAATGCCCATCAGCCCCTGCAGCAGCCCGAAGGCCAGCCCCGCCTCGCCGGCGGTGAAGCCGTGGATGCGGATCAGGAACGGTCCGGCGAAGGCGTAGAACGGGGCCGAGGCGAAGCCGACCGCGATCGCGCCGACGAACAGCCAGCGGAAGGCGGGCCCCGCCAGCAGCCGCGCACTCGACCGCAGGAAGCTCTCGCCGCCGGTGGTGGAAGGCCGCAGCGGCGGCGTCGGGCCGATGACCAGCAGCACCAGCAGGGCGATCACCCCGCCAATCGCGCCCGCGCCGACAAGCACCGCGCGCCAGCCCAGCTGGTCGGCGATGGCGCCGCCGGCGGCGAAACCCACCATGGCGCCGAGCGGCAGGCCCATGGCGAAAAGCCCGATCGCCAGCCCGCGCCGCTCGGGCCTGATCGTGCGGGCGATGATGGCATGGCCGGCCGGGAAGGCGCCGGCCTCGCCCGAGGCGACGCCGAAGCGGGTGAGGGCCAGGATGAGGAAACTCGCCGCCACGCCGCCCAGCGCCGTCATCGCGCTCCAGGCGAAGATGCAGGCCACAAGCACGAAGCGCGGCGAGCCGCGATCGGCGGCCCGGCCCAGCGGCAGGGACAGCAGGGTGTAGCAGATGGCGAAGGGAATTCCGGTGAGCAGGCCCACCTGCGTGTCACTCAGGGAAAGCTCGGTCTTGATCGCCTCCGCCATAATGAAGGGCAGGATGCGATCAGCCTGCGAGATCGCGCTCACGAGGAAAAGTGTCAAAAGTGTAGCATAAACCTGCCATCCGCTCACGTATTCGCTACCGGATTCGGCGGATGGATAAGGGATATCCTTTATTCCATCTATTGATCTCACGGCACTTTCCGTCATCCTAGGCAGGCTCCTCAGCTTATGTTCGCAGCAATAGGCTAGAAGGAGTGCCCCATGATCAGAATGCCCGAAATCTCAATAAACTTGCCTATTCCTGCAGGCCCCCCTGCCCGTTTCGGGCAACCAGGTGGCCCGGGCAGGTCGCGCAACGAACCGGAGGCGTGTGTGCCGTCAGCTCTTCTTGAGGCCGTCACGACGTATATCGACAGCAGGGGCGGCGGGCAGGGCCTGTTTCCCACGCCGATGCCGGGGGTCAACATCATCCGTTCCTTCCAGGAAGTGATGCCCCACCGCAAGATCTATCAGCCCTCGCTCTGCATCGTGCTGCAGGGGGCCAAGCAGATCCTCTTCGGCACCGAGACGCTGGACTATGGCGTCATGGAATGCCTGGTCGTGAGCATCGCGCTCCCGGGCACGGGCCGGATCGTCAAGGCCAGCGAGACCGAGCCTTTTGTCGGCCTGACCGTCGATCTCGACGTCGCGGTCGTTCGCGACATGGTCGAGCGGTTGGAATCGCTTCCACCCGCCCCCGCCAGCGGCGGCCCCTGCGCCTTCGTCGCGCAGATCGACGAGCCTTTCGCCGAGTGCATCCAGCGTCTGGTGCGGATGGCCGACAACCCGAAGGCCGTTCCCATCCTCTATCCCTCGGTGATGCACGACATCTGCTACTGGCTGCTGAGCGGGCCGCATGGGGCGGAAATCTGCAAGCTGTCGCTGCCCGCCTCGAACACCGAGCGTGTGGCCAAGGCCATTCACCTGCTGCGGGAGAACATCGCCCAGCCCATGCGGGTGGAACAGCTGGCCGAGGCGGCGCGGATGAGCCCATCCTCCTTCCACCAGCATTTCAAGGCGCTGACCTCGATGACGCCGCTGCAATACCAGAAGCAGTTGCGCCTGCTGGAGGCGCGGCGGCTGATGGTGGCGAATGCCGCCAGCGTCGCGGATGCTTCCTACAAGGTCGGTTATGAGAGCGCCTCGCAGTTCAGCCGGGAGTATTCCCGCATGTTCGGCATCGCCCCCAAGCGGGACGTGATGAACCAGCATCGGCTGTATCGCTCGCTCACCGGCCGCGACATGCCGACCTCCCCTGTCTCGCCGATGGGCTCGACCGCCGCGCCCGCCTGACAAGCCCGCCCGCCTTCTCCGCGCCGACCGCGCCCCGTCGTCAGCCCACCCGGCCTGACGGCGGGGCATTTTTTCGGCATGCCGAAACCCGCTGGCGAGCCGGTCTCACGCTCCCACCCGGCGCTGCATCCCATCAGTGCGTTCGACATCGGCACCCCTGGCCCTCCGAGCCGATTGGAGGATCAGGCAGATTTTCTGCGCGTTCCGGCATTCGCCCCCGCCCCATCGGCGGGTAACGTCCCGCCTCGATGGTCGGGCGCCGGCCGCTCTCGCGCTGACGGGAGGCCGCCGACGCGCATCCCGGTGTACCCCCGCGTATCGGCCCCGGGCTTGGCCGTCCCCCTGCGAGGCGCCAGCACGTCGACGGTTCCTCGCCCGCCCCCTCTTTCCATAGGAAACAGCCATGTCCAATGCCCTCAAGGGACGCCTTCTGGCTGCCGCCGCGGCGGCCGCTCTCGCTTTCTCCTCGGTTGAAGCCGCCGCGCAGGCGGCTTCGCCGGACCAGATCGTCGGTGTCTGGGAGGCCGAGAACGGCGCCATCAAGCTGGAAATGTTCGATGCCGGCGGCAGCTATGCCGCCCGCATGCTCTATGGCCGGCAGCTGATGGAGGCCGACGGCACCACCTTCAAGAAGGACACGCTCAACCCTGATCCGGCGCTGCGCGGGCGCTCGCTGGAAGGCATCGTCTTCGTCACCAATCTCGCCTGGGATGCGCGCGACCGCCGCTGGGAAGACGGCACTTTCTACAGCGGCCTCACCGGGCGCACCATGTCGGTGCAGGCCGAGCTGGTGGGTGAGAAAATGCAGGTGCGGGCCTATATGGGCGCGCCGCTGCTCGGCCAGACCATCATCTTCCACCGCGTGCCGTGACGCCCGGCCCTCTTTGCAAGCGGCAGCGCCCATGAACTCAGCCAGTCAGAACCTGTCGCCCGACCGTCTCGGCACGGCGCGCCGCTGGAGCGCCGGCGCGCTCATCGCGGTGAGCTGGATCAGCGGCGCGATCTTCGCCACCTACATCGTCGTCTTCTTCGGTGGCGCGCTCGCCGCCGGCATGGGCGAGCGCTGGAACCGGGCGCTGCCGGGTCTCTATGATGCCGGTACGCCGCTGGCGACACTCGCCATCGGCGCGCATTTCCTCAGCGGCGGCGCGCTGCTGCTGCTGGGGCCGATCCAGCTGATCGGCCCCGTGCGGCGGGCCGTGCCCGCCCTCCACCGCTGGCTCGGCCGTCTCTATGTGGTCTCGGCCGGCGCGGCGGGGCTGGGGGGCCTCGGCTTCATCCTCGCCAGCGGCACGATCGGCGGGCCGCTTATGGATGTCGGCTTCGGCCTCTATGGCGCGCTGATGGTGCTGTGCGCCGCCCTCACCTACGTCCATGCCCGCGCCCGCCGCCTGGCGCAGCACCGGGCCTGGGCGATCCGCCTGTTCGCGCTGACCATCGGCTCGTGGCTCTACCGGATGGAATACGGCCTCTGGTTCCTGCTGTTCGGCAGCCTCGGCCGTGGGGCGGATTTCTCCGGCTGGTTCGACGCGGTCATGGTGTTCTTCTTCTACCTGCCCAACCTTGCCGTCGCCGAGATCGTCCTGCGCATGGGCGGCGCCCCTCGGAGCGCCCTGGCCAATGTGGCTGCCATCGCGCTGCTGCTGCTCGCGACCGTGCTGATCGGGGTGATGACGGCCACCTTCACCGCCCGCGCCTGGGCGCCGCGAATCCTCGACGCGCTCGCCTGAGACCGTCCGGACGCCGGTTTCGCGCCGCCCTTCCCGCCCCTGCCGGGTTGGAGGAATAGGCACGTTTTCTGCGCGTTCCGGCATGGCGATTTCCGGCGCGGCCGTCACTCTCGGGCCAAGGTGAACCCGGCCAGACCCGGCCGCTCACCGGGCTTTTCCGAACCGCTTGGGAACGACAATGACACGATGGACGACGCGGGACATTCCCGCCCAGCAGGGCCGTTCGGCCCTCATTACCGGCACGGGCGGCCTCGGCTATGAGGACGCGCTGGCCCTCGCCCGCGCCGGCGCCAGCGTGGTGATCGCCGGGCGCAACCCGCTCAAGGGCGCGGCCGCCGTGGCGGCGATCCGGCGGGCGGTTCCCGGCGCGCAGGTGCGGTTCGGCGAGGTCGACCTCTCCAGCCTCGCCTCGGTCGCCACCTTCGCCGCCCGGCTCGCGAGCGAGCAGGACAGCCTCGACCTGTTGATCAACAATGCCGGCGTGATGACCCCGCCGCAGCGGCGTGAGACCCGCGATGGCTTCGAACTGCAGTTCGGCACCAATTATCTCAGCCATTTCGCGCTCACCGCGCAGCTGATGCCGCTGTTAAGGAAGGGGCGCGCGCCCCGTGTCGTGACCGTCGGCAGCATCGCGGCGCGCCGGGGCGCGATCGATTTCGACGACCTGCAGGCCGAGCGCAGCTATCGCGCCTTCCATGTCTACGCCCAGTCGAAGCTGGCCTGCCTGCTGTTCGCTTTCGAGCTCAGCCGGCGCAGCAAGGCGGCGGGATGGGGCGTGCAGAGTCTGGCGGCGCATCCCGGCCTCTCGCGCACCGATCTGTTGTACAACACCCCCGGCGGGCCCACCCCGACCATCTATTTTCTGCGTCGCGTCTTTCGGCTGATGTTCCAGCCGGCGGCGCAGGGGGCGCTGCCCACCCTCTTCGCCGCCACCGATCCGAACGCGCGCGACGGCGCCCATTACGGCCCCCACCGGCTGTCAGGGACGCGCGGATATCCCATCGAGGAGCCACCACCGCCGCAGGCGCAGGAAAGGGCGGTAGCGGCGCGGCTTTGGGAGGTGTCGGAGACGCTCGCCAAGGTGAGCTTCGACCAGGCCGCGCTTGGCTTAGCCAGAGACAATGCAGGCCGCGCTGATGCGCACGGCATTGGTTAGCGGTCTTTGACAGGCTGGTGATGAATCGCTGAATTGTCGCTGCTGCCGTATGGACTTATCGTCTGTGCAGATGGCGCCGGGTCCTGGCGCTGTCCGCGGAACAGGGCGTTTCAACCAAGCCCGGCCGCTCGCCGCGCCCCGCGCATCCCAGTGGCTGGAAGATCGTTCGCGCGCACCATTCGCCGCGTTTCCTCACCCGTGCCGCGTGCGACGCGCCCGTGCCGGGTCCGGGCAGAAGCCCGGCGCCCGCCCCATCCCCCTCTCTTCGAAGGAACTGAGCGATGACATTCTCTCGGACCTCCCCCCTCCCTGCCGCCCTGCTGGCCCTTGCCCTTGTCGCCGGCGTTGCGGTCTCTCCCGTCGCCATGGCCTCTTCCGAGCCGGCGGTCGAGGTCCGCAACCGGCAGATCGTCACCGAGGCGTTCGAGCGCTGGCAGGCGGGCGGCACGACCTTCTTCACCGACCTCCTGTCCCCGGACGTGGTCTGGACGATCGAGGGTTCCGGGCCGAGCGCCGGCCGTTTCGAGGGCCGCGAACGCTTCGTCGAACGGGCCGTCCGGCCGTTTGTCTCCCGCCTGTCCAGCCCGATCCGGCCGGTCAGCAAGACGGTCTGGGCCGATGGCGACCATGTGATCGTCAACTGGGAGGGCGTCGGCACCGCGCAGGACGGCCAGCCCTATGCCAACTCCTATGCCTGGATCCTGCGCATGCAGGACGGGCAGGCGGTCGAGGTGACGGCGTTTCTCGACCTTGTTCCCTATGACGACGTGCTGCGGCGCATCCCCGCCCCGCGGGCGGAGTGACGCCGGTAGTGTGTCCGGCGCGGCGGCAAGAATAACCTCCGCACGATCGCGCAGGAATGACGGACGTTGCAGCATAGGCAGCCGTCGGGCTGACGACTATCGTGATCATCGATGATGCCTCACACCGGCGTTACCTGCCGGATCGAAGCCGTACACGTCCCGTCGCAGCCTCCATCGCCGGAACGACTGTGTCCACGCCGCCCGCGCCCTCATGAGCGGGCGCGGCAGGCATCATCCTTTTGAGAAATTTTTGCCGGGAGAGGGAGATGCCGTCATGACCGCCTTCACCATCAATGGGCGCGCCGTCGAGGTCGCCGCCGAACCGGATACGCCGCTACTGTGGGTCATCCGGGATACGCTGAAGCTCACCGGCACCAAATATGGCTGCGGCATCGCGGCCTGCGGGGCCTGTATCGTCCATGTCGATGGCGCGCCAATGCCCTCCTGCCAGACGCCGCTGGAGAGTGTGGCCGGGCGGCAGGTGACAACGATCGAGGGACTTTCCCCCGATTCCAGCCATCCGCTGCAGAAGGCGTGGGTCGCCGAGCAGGTCCCGCAATGCGGCTACTGCCAGTCGGGCCAGATCATGCAGGCGGCCGGGCTGCTCGCCAGCAATCCGCGCCCCAGCCGCGAGGAGATCGTCGCGCAGATGGACGGCAATCTGTGCCGCTGCGGCACCTATGACCGCATCGTCCGCGCCATTGAGCGCGCGGCGCAGGAGGGCTGAATCATGGCGACCACGCTCCAGCCCCACACGACAGCCCTGTCCCGCCGCAGCTTTCTCGTCACGCTCGGCGGGGCCGGCATCGCCGTGGCCTTTGGCGGCCTCGTCCCCGTCGCCCACGCCGCCACCGAGACAATCGCCACCGAAGGCCTCGCGCTCAATGCCTGGGTGACGATCGCCCCGGACGGCACCGTCACCCTCGTCTCACCCGCCGCCGAAATGGGACAGGGGGTGAAGACCGCCCTGCCGCTGCTGATCGCCGAGGATATGGATGCGGACTGGGACACGGTGCGCGTCGTGCAGGCGCCCTCCGACGCCGACACCTACGGCAATCCCGGATTCTACGGCATCCAGCTGACCGGCGGCAGCGAGACGGTGCGCGGCTATTACCAGTTGCTGCGCCTTGCCGGCGCGCAGACGCGCAAGATTCTCCTCACCATTGCCGCCACGCATCTCAACGTGCCGGTGGGCGACCTCGCCACCGAGCCCGGCCGTGTCGTGCATGCCGGCAGCGGGCGCGTGCTCTCCTATGGCGAGATCGCCGCTCTCGGCGTGCTGCCCGACCCGCTGCCGCAGGCGAGCGAAGCCGATCTGAAGCCGGCCGACCAATGGCGCTATATCGGCCGCCGCGAGGTCGACCGCGTCGACGTGCCGGCCAAGGTCAACGGCACCGCGCAGTTCGGCATCGACATTGATCTGCCGGACATGCTGCATGGCGCCGTGCTGCGCCCACCCGTGCCGGGCGAGCGGCCGGAACGCATCGACGATGCGGCGGCGAGGGCGGTGAAGGGCATCACCCGCATCGTGCCGCTGTCCTATGGCGTCGGCATCATCGGCGAGAGCACCGACGCGGTGCGGCGGGCCAAGGAGGCGCTGGTCGTCACATGGAGCACGGATTCCCGGGCGCGCGGTTATGACAGCGTGGCGCTGGCGCAGGCCTATCGCGACATCGGCCGCGACCGCGCCCAGCACGGCGTGCCGGCTCGTGCCGAGGGCGACGCCCCCGCCGCCATCGCCGGTGCGGCGCGGGTGGTCGTCGCCGACTATGTGACGGACCTCGTCTACCACGCGCCGATGGAGCCGATGAACGCGACGGCACGGGTGGTCGGCGACCGGGTCGAGGTGTGGGCGCCGACGCAGGGCCCCACGGGGACGCAGGGTTTCGCCGCCGATGCGGCAGGCACGCCCCCGGACAAGGTGACGGTGCACACCACCCTGCTTGGCGGCGGCTTCGGCCGCAAGGCCGAAGCCGATTTCATCACCGACGCCGTGCGGCTCGCCAAGGCGGTCGAGGGCCGTCCGGTCAAGATGATCTGGAACCGCGAAGACGATGTGCGGCACGGCAAATATCGGCCGCTCGCCGCCCAGCATGTCGAGGTCGGCCTCGATGGCACCGGCGCCATCACCGGCTGGCGCCACCGCGTCGTCGCCGATTCCATCTTCGCCCGCACCCTGCCGGAGATGTTCAAGAGCGATGGCGGGCTCGACACCGTCGTCACCGACGGGACGATCTTCAACTATGGCGTTCCCGCCCATTTGGTGGAGTACATCCGCCAGGACAGCGGCCGCGATGTCGGCTTCTGGCGCGCCGTCGGCTATGGCCAGAACAATTTCGGTGTCGAGTGCATGATCGACGAAGTGGCGGCCGCCAGCGGTGTCGATCCGGTCGCGCTGCGGCTGCAGCTGCTCAGCGACCAGCCACGGGCGCGCAAGGTGATCGAAGCCGTGGCGCAGATGGCGGATTGGCTGCGCCCGCGCGACGGCCGGGCGCTGGGGCTTGCCTATACCGATGCCTTTGGCGGGCATTGCGCGGAGGTGGCCGAGGTCTCGCTCGATCGCGACAGCGGCGAGATCCGCCTGCACGAGGTGTGGTGCGTGGTCGATCCCGGCGTCGCGGTGCAGCCGCGCAATATCGAGGCGCAGATCACGGGCGCCATCGTCTTCGGCGTGAGCCATGCGCTCTATGAGCAGATCAACATCGTCGCCGGCGAGGTGCAGGAGAGCAATTTCGACAGCTACCGCATCCTGCGCCTGTCGGAGATGCCGCGCATTCATGTCGAGGTGACGCCGACGCCGGAGAACAAGCCGGCCGGCATTGGTGAGCTCGGCCTGCCGCCCATCGGCCCGGCCATCGCCAATGCCGTGGCCCGGCTCACCGGCGGGGTGCGCCTGCGCCATTACCCCTTCCTGCCGGATCGGGTGAAGGCGGCGCTCGCCGGCTGAGCGTGTGGGGGCTGGGGGGCCCTCGCTCACACTCAAGGAACAACCGCATGCAAAGACCCGACGGCAGCTGGGACCCGTTCGACGATCACGTGATCGACTTCGCCCTTGCCCGGCTGCGGCAGGGCGAGCGGGTTGCGCTCGTCACGCTGTTTTCCATCGACGGCGCCTCCCCGCGCCCACTCGGCGCCCAGATGGCGGTGACGGCCGGCGGCGAGAGCGTCGGCTATCTCTCCGGCGGCTGCCTGGAGCGCGCGGTGATCGCCGAGGCGCAGGAGGCGATGGAACAGGGTGCCAACCGCCTTGTCCGCTACGGCAAGGGCTCGCCCTATCTCGATATCCAGCTGCCCTGCGGCAGCGCGATCGAGCTTTACTTCGATGTGGCGCTCACCGTGGCCGGGCTCGCGAAGCTGGACCGGGCGTATCGCGCCCGCACGGCGGGCACGCTCGACATCGGCCCGCCGCCGGGGAAAAAGGGCCCGGTGCTCACCCGCCATTACCGCCCGGCGCCCCGGCTCCTCGTCGCCGGCACCGGCGCGGCGGCGGTTCAACTGCTGCTGCTGGGCCGGGTCAGCGGCTTCGAGACCGAACTGCTCTCGCCGGACGCCCCGACGCGCGCGGCCTGCGACCGGCAGGGGTTGACCGCCCGGCCCATTCTCGGCACCGGCCATGCCGGCGATGTCGCCGCCGACTTCCGCACCGCCTTCGTGCTGATGTTCCACGATCACGACTGGGAGCAGGACTTCCTCACGGCCGCGTTGGCGAGCGAGGCGTTCTACATCGGCGCGCAGGGCAGCAGGAGCGTGCATGCCGCCCGTCGGCAACGCCTGCTCGCCGCGGGATTTGACGCCTCGGAGGTGGCCCGCATACGCGGGCCGGCGGGTCTGTTCCACGGCACCAAGAGCGCCTATGCCCTCGCGGCCTCGGTCCTTGCGGAGATCATCGACGCCGAGCAGAGGCAGTTTCCCTCCCTCGTCTCGCTCGATCATTCGCCGGTGGCGCGGTGCTATTCCGCCGCCCGGGCCGCTGCCGGTGCCGTGCGCCCATAGTGGCGGGGCGAACAGCCCATCATCCGCTTGAACGCGGTGCTGAAGGCGCTCTCGGATTCATAGCCCACGGCAAGGGCGACCATCCCGACCGGATCGCCGCTATTCTCCAGGCGGTCGCAGGCCAGCAGCATGCGCCAGCGGGCGACATACTGCATCGGCGGTTCGCCGACGCTTTCCCTGAACCGCAGCGCGAAGGTCGAGCGCGACATGCCGGCCCGCTCCGCGAGGTCCTGCAGCGTCCAGCCCTGGGCGGGATCGGCATGGATCGCCCGGATCGCCGCCCCCAGCTGCTTGTCCGCCAGCGCGAACAGCCAGCCGACGCCGGCGCCGGCCTCCAGATGCACCCGCAGCGCCTGCACCAGCATCAGATGGGCGAGATGCTGGAGCACCAGCGCATTGCCGGCCTGGCGCTCGCGCAGCTCCTTCATCATCTCCTCGACCGACCAGCGCAGTGCCGCCTGCCCCGCCTGCCCGGTGATGTGGACGATCGGCGGCAGCAGCCCCAGCAGCATGTCGGCATGGTGGCCACGGACGCCGAAGCGGCTGCCGACGAGGGCAAACCCGCCGCCGCCATTCAGCCGCACCACGCCGCCCCGCTGGGCCGGCGGAAAGATCTGGCCGGAGGGCGTGGCGGGCAGGTCGAGCGCGCTGCCCATGCGGAAGGGCCGCCCCCTCGGCAGCACGAAACACTCGCCGGCCTCCAGCCGCACCGGCGCGTCCACCCCCTCGACGGCAAGCCAGCCCCCGCCGGAGACGACGGCGTAGCACTTGATCAGCGTGCCCTGGTCGCCGAACTGCACCGCCCAGTCGCCCCCGGCCTCGAAGCCGGAGGAGACATAGGCATGGGGCTTCAGCAGCGAGAGCACGTCGGAGAGCGGATCCATGAAATCCCTAGGGTCAGAGGTGTTGAATAAAAGCCGGCAAAAGACAAGTTTATCCCCGCCATTGCGTGCACTGTGGCGAGTTTGGCGGCGCGCCTAGGCGCAATTACAAAGCCGACTTACCTTATCGCTGTCGGCTGCGGTCGCCGGCACATAGGCCATCAGCCGCAGGTCCGGCCGCCCATCAATGGCGAAGGAGGAGAACTCGAAGCTGATCGCGCCCACCACGGCGTGGCGGATGGTCTTGGCGCCTTCTCCGGTCATCTGCACGTCGTTCTCGTTCCACAGCCGGGCGAAGTCAGCACTGCGGGCGGAGAGTTCGGCGACAAGTTCGCCCGCCCGCTCGTCCTCGCCCGTCCGGGCGGTTTCGGCGCGAAACGTCGCCACCAGGAAGCGCGCCACCGCCTCCCAGTCGCTTTGCGCCGCGCGCGTCGCCGGGTCGAGGAAGATCCGCCGCAGGATGTTGCGCTCATCCGGCGCCATCGCCTCATAATCGGCGAGAGCGAGCCGCGCGGCGCGGTTCCAGCCGATAATGTCCCAGGTCGCGGTAGCGACGGTGGCGGGAATCGTCGGCATGGCGTCGAGAAAACGCTGCAGCCGGGCGGAAATGCTCTGCTGCGACGGGGCGCTTGCCTTGGGGCGATGGCCGATGCCGACCAGAAACAGGTGCTCGCGTTCCGCTTCCGTCATCATCAGCGCCCGGGCGAGGCTGTCGAGCACGCGCGGCGAAGGCGCCCCGCCCCGCCCCTGCTCCAGCCAGGTGTACCAGGTGGTGCTGATATGGGCCCGCTGCGCCACTTCCTCCCGGCGCAGGCCCGGCGTGCGGCGACGGCCGCCAAAGCCGAGCGCGGCGGCGTCGAGCCGCTGCCGGCGATCCCTCAGGAAGGCGCCGAGCCGGTGCGTGTCGCCTTCATCGTGCAGCATGTTAGTGATTATACCCGTATAAAGTCACTGCTTTAACTGGATATAGTCTGGCCGTTATTCTCCTCGCCGACAAGAAGGAGAAGTGTCATGCAAGTATTTGTGACCGGCGCGAGCGGCTTTGTCGGTTCGGCCGTGACGGCTGAACTCCTGGCGCATGGACACCAGGTTCTGGGATTGGCGCGCTCGGACAGCAGCGCGGAGGCGCTGGCCCGGGCCGGCGCGCAGGTGCTGCGCGGTGATCTCGAAGCGCCGGAAACGCTGCGCGAGGGCGCGCAGCGCTGCGACGCGATCATCCATGCCGGCTTCATCCATGACTTCGCCCGCTATGCAAGGTGCTGCGCCATTGACCGCGCTGCCATCGAGGCCCTCGGCGCGGCGATTGCCGGCACGAACAAGCCGTTCATCGTCACCGCCGGCCTCGCGGGCCTCGCCGTCACTGGCAACGCCGTGACGGAAGACGACATCGCCCCGCCGCCCACCGATATGTATCCCCGCGCCTCGGACATGGCGGCACGGGCGCTCACCGCGCGCGGCATCCCCACCATGATCATGCGTCTTCCGCCCTCCGTGCATGGCCGCGGCGACCACGGCTTCGTGCCGATGCTGATCGACTTGGCGCGCGAGAAGGGGCGCTCGGCCTATGTCGGCGATGGGTCCAATGCCTGGCCGGCGGCGCATGTGACCGACGCCGCCCGCGCCTATCGCCTCGCCGTGGAGCGCGGCCCGAGTGCCGAGACCTTCCACGCGGCGGCCGAAACGGGCGTCCCCTTCCGGGATATCGCGCAGGCCATTGCCGTCGGCCTCGACCTGCCCTGCGTGTCGCTGAGCGCTGAGGAGGCGCGCGCGCATTTCGGCTGGATGGCGCACTTCACCACGCTGGACCAGCCCGCCGCCAGCGAACGAACCCGGCACCTTCTGGACTGGCACCCGACAGGGCCGAACCTTCTGACCGACATGGCCCAGGCGGGCTATTTCCCGGTCAGCGCCGGCTGAGGCGGTGGGGCGTCCGAAAAGAGACGCCCCACTTTGTATCAATTCTTATCAAGTCCTTCCCCTGCGACATCTGGCGACAATCGGGCACGCGGGCGGCACGCTTCTGCGACACCGCATGCCTAGCGTTCCCCGGTCGACCCATGCCAGCCGCCCTGCCGCCGGAAGCCCCCTCGCCTTCCGGTCGGTGCGGCGTGCACCGTTTCTCCAGCCGGGAGGCCACCATGGTCCAGCTCACCGTCAACGGACAGACGCACGACATCGAGGCCGAGCCCGATACGCCGCTTCTCTGGGTGCTGCGCGAGCAGATCGGACTCACCGGCACCAAGTTCGGCTGCGGCATCGCCATGTGCGGCGCCTGCACCGTCCATATTGACGGGGTGGCGACGCGCTCCTGCGTGATGCCGCTCTCCGCCATCGGGGCGGAGCAGAAGATCGTCACCATTGAGGGCCTGTCGCCGGACGGTTCGCACCCGGTGCAGAAGGCCTGGCTGGCGCTCGACGTTCCCCAGTGCGGCTACTGCCAGACCGGCATGATCATGGCGGTGGCGAGCCTGCTGGAGACTAATCCGACGCCGAGCGACGACGACATCAACGCCGAGATCACCAATATCTGCCGCTGCGGCACCTATAACCGCGTCCGCGCCGCCATCCACATGGCGGCCGACGGCAAGGCCGGCTGAGGGAGCGCGCCATGAGCATTGTCCAATCGGTCTCGCGCCGCAATTTCATCGTCGGCTCCGGTGCCACCGTGGCCGGCCTGTCGCTCGGCTTCCATGTGCCCTTCCTGGCCTCCGCCTCGGCGCAGCAGGCGGGAGCTAGCCTGCCGCCTGAAATCAATGCCTGGGTGGTGGTGAAGCCGGACGACACCATCGTCATCCGCATCGCCCGCTCGGAGATGGGCCAGGGCACGCTCACCGGCCTCGCCCAGCTGGTCGTCGAGGAGCTGGAAGGCGACTGGTCGAAGGTCACGACCGAATATCCCCCGCCGGGCGAGAACCTGAGGCGCGACCGCGTCTGGGGCAGCTACTCCACCGGCGGTTCACGCGGCATTCGCGACTCGCACGACTATGTCCGCAAGGGCGGGGCCGCCGCCCGCCACATGCTGGTCGCCGCCGCGGCGGAGCAATGGGGCGTGCCGACGGGCGAATGCACGGCGGCCAGCAGCGTCATCACCCACGGCCCGAGCGGGCGCACGTTGCGCTTTGGCGAACTGGCGGAGGCCGCCGGCCGGCAGACGCCGCCGGCCGAGGTCGCCCTGAAGGACCCGAAGGACTGGAAAATCGCCGGCAAGCCGTTGCCGCGCCTCGACACGGTGGAGAAGCTCACCGGCAAGCAGGTCTATGGCGCCGATCTCAAGTTGCCCGGCATGCTCAACGCCGCGATCAAGGCCTGCCCGGTCTTCGGCGGCACGCTGGTCAGCTTCGACGCGGCGGCGATCGAGACGATGCCCGGCGTGAAGAAGGTGGTGAAGGTGGACGACCGCTCCGTCGCCGTCGTCGCCGACACCTGGTGGCGGGCGAAGACCGCGCTCGATGCGCTCCCCATCACCTGGGACGAGGGCCCGAACAAGGACCTTTCCAGTGACGCCATCCGCGCCATGCTGGCGGAAGGGCTGGAGGCGGAAGAGGCCTTCATCGGCAACAGCCAGGGCAATGCCAAGGCCGAACTCGCCCGGGTGCAGGCGGCCGGCGGCACGGTCATCACCGCGACCTATGCCTTCCCCTACCAAAACCACGCCACCATGGAGCCGATGAACGCCACCGCGCTCTGGACGGCGGACAAATGCGAGGTGTGGGTGCCGACGCAGAATGGCGAGGCCAGCCTTGCCGCGGCGGCCGAGGCGGCCGGCCTGCCGGTGGGTCAGTGCGAGGTCTACAAGATCCATCTCGGCGGCGGCTTCGGCCGGCGCGGCAATTTCCAGGACTATGTCCGCCAGTCGGTCAGCATCGCCCGGCAGATGCCGGGCACGCCCGTGAAGCTGCTCTGGACCCGCGAGGAGGACATGCTGCACGGCGCCTATCACCCCACCACCCAGGCCAAGCTCACCGGGGCGCTGGACGCGGACGGCAACCTCACCGCGCTGCATCTGCGCATTTCCGGCCAGTCCATTCTCGCGGCCGTGCGGCCGCAGGGCATGCAGGGCGGCATGGACCCGGTGGTGTTCCAGGGGCTGACGGCGAGCCTGCCGGAGGGCCACCTCGCCTACACCGTGCCGAACCTCTTGATCGACCACGCCATGCGCAACCCGCCGGTGCCGCCCGGCTTCTGGCGCGGGGTGAACCTCAACCAGAACGCCATCTATGTCGAATGCTTCATCGACGAGCTGGCGCATGCCGCCGGCACCGAGCCGCTCGCCTTCCGCCGCAAGCTGATGGCGAACCACCCCAAGCACCTTGCCGTGCTGGAGGCGGCGGCCAACGGCATTGGCTGGGACACGCCGCCGGCGCCGGGGCGCCATCGCGGCCTCGGCCAGATCATGGGCTTCGGCTCCTATGTCGCCGCCGCCGCCGAAGTCTCGGTGGAGGATGGCCAGCTCAAGATCCACCGCATCGTCGCCGCCACCGATCCCGGCCATGTCGTCAACCCGGCGCAGGTGGAGCGGCAGGTCGAGGGTTCCTTCGTCTATGGCCTCTCCGCCTGCCTCTATGGCGAATGCACGGTCGCCGGCGGGCGGATGCAGGAGGAGAATTTCGACACCTATGAGGTGCTGCGCATGGCTGAGATGCCTGCGGTGGAAACCATCATGCTGCCCTCCGGCGGCTTCTGGGGCGGGGTGGGCGAGCCCACCATTGCGGTCGCCGCGCCGGCGGTGCTCAATGCGCTGTTCGCCGCCACCGGCAAGCGCTACCGCACCCTGCCGTTGAAGAACCACGAGCTTGCCTGATGCGTGTGTTCCACCTCATGCTGCCGGCGCTGGGGCTGTTGATCGCAGCCGCGCCGGCAGACGCCGCGCCACCGCGCGGGGCGGCGTCCTGCACCGGCTGCCATCCGCGCTCCGCCACCAGCGGGCCGGTGCCGAGCCTGAACGGCCAACCGGCCGAGCAGATCGTGGCGGCCATGGACGCCTTCCGCTCGGGCGAGCGCCGCTCGACCGTGATGACGCGCATTGCCAAGGGTTTCACCGATGAGGAAACACGGGCCATCGCCGCGTATTTCGCCAATGGGGGCAACGCGCCCGCTCAGCCGTAGACGCCTTCTGGGCTTGGCCGCAGGCGCCGGCGTGGCGCTGGCGAGCCCCGCCGTGCGGGCGCAAGCGGCGCCGCGCGTGGTGGTGATCGGCGGCGGCTTCGGCGGTGCCAGCCTTGCCCGCGCGCTCAAGCGCGAAGACCCCGGCATCGCGGTGGCGCTAGTCGAGCCCAGCGGGCACTACACCGCCTGCCCGCTCAGCAATGCGGTCATCGCCGGCATGCGCGAGATGAAGGCGCAGCATTTCGGCTATGCCGGGATTGAGGCCGACGGCATCACCCATATCCCGCAGAAGGCCGTGCGGGTGGAGCCGGACCAGCGCCGTGTCGTGCTCGCCGACGAGGTGCGCCTCGCCTATGACCGGCTCGTCGTCGCCCCCGGCATCGACCTCAACTTCGACGCCCTCCCCGGCTATGACGCCGCCGCCAGCCAGCTGATGCCGCATGCCTGGAAGGCCGGCGAGCAGACGCTGCTGCTGCGCCGGCAGCTGGAGGCAATGGACGATGGCGGGCTGGTGGTTATCTCCGCGCCGGCCAATCCGTTCCGCTGCCCGCCGGGCCCCTATGAGCGGGCGAGCCTGATCGCGCACTACCTCAAGGCGCACAAGCCGCGCTCGAAAATCCTCATCCTCGACGCCAAGGACGCCTTCTCCAAGCAGCGCCTGTTCGAGGCCGGCTGGGCGGCGCTCTATCCCGGCATGATCGAATGGGTCGGGCTGTCCTTCGGCGGCGGCGTCACCGGGGTGGATGCCGGCACCCGGACGCTGCGCACCGAGTTCGGCGAACACCGCGCGGCGGTGGCGAACATCATCCCGCCGCAGCGCGCCGGTGCCATCGCGGCACTGGCCGGCGTCGCCGATCGCACCGGCTGGTGCCCGATCGATCCCGTGACCTTCGAATCCAGGCTGGTGCCGAACGTTCATGTCATCGGCGACGCCGCCATTGGCGGGGCGATGCCGAAATCCGCCTTCACCGCCAACGCCCAGGCCAAGGCCTGCGCCAGCGCCGTCATCGCCCTGCTGCGCGGCCGGGACCCAAGCGAGCCGAAACTCATCAACACCTGCTACAGCCTGCTGGCGCCGGATTACGGCATCTCCATTGCCGGCGTCTACGCCCCGCAGAACGGCCTGCTGGCGGAGGTCGAGGGCGCCGGCGGCACCTCCCCGCTCGACGCGCCGGCTGCCGTCCGGGCCGAGGAGGCCGCCTATGGCGAGGCCTGGTTCCAGACCATCACCACCGAGGCCTTCGGGTGAGGTGGGCGCTGATCGGCGCCACCCTCGTCCTCGCCTGCGGCCCGGCGCGGGCGCAGGAAGTGGCCGGGCCGGAGCTGGCGCCCTATCTCGTCATAGGCGACGCCATCCCCGAGCCGCTGGCCGGCCGGCGCGGCGATGCCGCCCTCGGCCGGGCGCTGATCGGCGAGCGGCACCGCAGCCTGTGCATCCTGTGCCACGCCCTGCCCTCCGGCGCGGCGCCGCTGCAGGGCACGCTGGCGCCGAGCCTTGCCGGCATTGGTTCGCGGCTCGACGAGGGGCAGATCCGGCTGCGCATCGTCGACATGAAGCGGCTGAACCCGGAGAGCCTCATGCCCAGCTATCATGCGCGGCCGGATGGGATGCGGATCGCGCCGGCCTGGCAGGGCAAGCCGGTGCTCGGTGCCGCCGAGATCGAGCATCTGGTCGCCTATCTCGTGACGTTGAAAGAGTGAGCCCGTGGAAGGAGTGAGCCGATGAAACAGCCCATCGCCCTTGAACCCGCCGGCGGCCCCTCGCTCGGCCGGCGCGCGGTGCTGGCTGGCGGCGTCGGCATTCTCGTCATGGCGCTGCCGCTGCGGGCGCTGGCGCGGCCCTCGCTGGAGCAGGCGGTCGCCGGCTTCACCGGCGGGGTGCCGGTCAATGCCGGGCGGGTGAAGCTCACCGTGCCGCCGCTGGTGGAGAACGGCAATGCGGTCGGCGTCACCGTCGAGGTCGAAAGCCCGATGAGCGAGGCCGCTTTTGTCCGCCGCATCGGCCTGTTCAACGAGAAGAACCCGCAGGCGGATGTGGCGATCTTCCACCTCGGCCCGCGCAATGGCCGGGCGCGCATCGCCACCCGCATCCGGCTCGCGACCTCGCAGACCGTGCTCGCGGTCGCCGAGCTCAGCGACGGCACCTATTGGTCGAGCGAGGCGAATGTCATCGTCACGCTGGCCGCCTGCATCGAGGACCTGTCATGACCCGATCCCTCGTCAGCGTGCCGCCCACCGCCAGGCGCGGCGAGATCGTCGATATCCGCGCGATGATCGCCCACCCGATGGAGACCGGCTACCGCATGGGGCCGAACGGGGCCGAAATCCCCCGGCACATCATCACCCGCCTTGTCTGCACCTATGGCGGCGCCGAAGTGTTTTCGGCCGATTTCTTTCCGGCCGTCTCCGCCAATCCCTTTGTGTCGTTCAGCCTGATCGCGGCGGAGAGCGGCACGGTGGCGTTTGAATGGACCGACGACGAGGGGCAGACCGAGACCGCCAGCGCCGAGATCGTGGTGAGCTGATGCGCCGGCCGGCCGCGCGCCTGCTCGCCCTTGCGCCGCTAGTGCTGGCGCTGCTGGCCGGCGCCGCGCAGGCGGGCGACATCGCCCCGCATGAGCGGCGCTCGGGCAGCACCTTCATGGCGCCGGAGACGCAGGCGATGCAGGCGGACGACACCAGCAATCCCGGCATGCTCTGGGTGCTGCAGGGGGCGGGCCTGTGGGAGCAGAAAGCGGGCGCGTCCGGCCGCTCCTGCGCCGATTGCCACGGCCCGGCGACGAGCCTGCGCGGTGTTGCCGCCCGCTATCCCGCCTTCGACGCCGCCAGCGGCAAGCCGATCGACCTCCCGGGACGCATCCGCCAGTGCCGCAGCGAGCGGCAGGGCGCGACGCCTTGGCCACGCGAAAGCGACGACGTGCTGGCCCTCACCACCTTCGTCGCCCACCAGTCGCGCGGCCTGCTGATAACCCCGCCGGACGACCCGCGCCTCGACCCCTATCGCGAGACGGGGCGAAAACTCTTCACCACCCGCATGGGCCAGCTCGACCTCTCCTGCGCCAATTGCCATGACGACAACTGGAACCAGCGCCTCGCCGGCAGCTCCGTCACCCAGGCGCACCCCACCGGCTATCCCCTGTACCGGCTGGAATGGCAGGGCGTCGGCTCATTGCAGCGCCGGATGCGCAACTGCATGATCGGCGTGCGCGCCGAGCCTTTCGCGGCGGGTTCCGAGGACTTCATCGCGCTGGAACTCTACCTCATGCAGCGCGCCGCCGGCATGGCGGTGGAGACGCCCGGCGTGCGCCCCTGACGGGTTCGCGCGGGAAGTGTCACTCCGCCGGCGTGCGGGCGCCGATGGGCAGGCCGCCCCGGTGCCGCGCGCGCACCATGCCCTTGGCGTCCGGCCCGGAGACGGCGGCATGCGGCAGGCTGATCGTGGCGCGCAGCCCCTGCCCGGTATTGGTCAGCGTGATGTCGCCGCCATGATGGCGCACCATGTTGCGCGAGATCGACAGGCCGAGGCCGATCCCGCCGGTTTCGCGGTTGCGCGAGCGCTCCATGCGGAAGAACGGCTCGAACACCTTCTCGGCGATGTCGGCGGGAATGCCCGGCCCGTCATCCTCGATCTCGATCTCGATCGCCTGCGGGGTCGTCCGCAAGGTGACGCGGGCGCGCTCGCCATAGCGCACGGCGTTCTCCACCAGATTGCGCACCGCCCGCTTCAGCGCGTCCGGCCGGCAGCGATAGCTGATCTTCGGCCCCTCGACGCAGGTGATCTCATAGCCCAGCTCGATCAGGTCGTCGCACAGGCTGCCCACCAGCGCGGTGAGGTCGACATTGCGCGTGACCTCCTCGGTCGCCTGCTCGCGCGAGAAGGCCAGCGTCGCCTCGGTCATGGCACGCAGCTCGTCCAGCGTGTCGAGCATCTTCTCGCGGGTCTCGTCATCGGAAACGAACTCCGCCCGCAGCCGCAGCGAGGTGATCGGCGTGCGCAGATCATGCCCGATCGCCGCCAGCATGCGGGTGCGGTCCTCGACGAAGCGCTGCAGCCGCGACTGCATCAGGTTGAACGCCACCGCCGTGTGGCGCAGATCGTCCGGCCCCTTTTCCTGCAAGGGCGCGACGCTCTCGCCCCGGCCCAGCGCTTCCGCCGCCGCCGCCAGCCGCCGCATCGGCTTGGTCATGGTGCGGGCGATGAAGGCCGCGCACAGCGACAGGATCAACGCCGTCACCCCGAGCGAGATCAGCGAGCGGGCCGACAGCATGCTGTTCGCCATCTTCTTGGAGAAGGCGCTGTTGAGCCAGGAACCGTCCTTCAGCTGCACGGCGAGGCCCATGCCGGTGGCATCGCCCCAATACATGAACTTGGCCGCCCGCGAGAGCGGCCAGGCATGCGCCGGCAGGTCGAGCCAGCTCGAATAGGGCGCGCCACTGGCAGGGGCCGGCGAGGCGACGGTGACGCTCACCCGCTGCGGCGCCAGCGCCGGGGCCGCCGCCCTCTCCACCGCCGGTTCCGGCACCCCCTGTTCGGTGCCCGCCAGATTGGCCAGCGTCGGCAACGGTTCGGCGAGCTTGCTCTTGGCCTCCAGCCGCCAGCCCTCGACATCGCCGGGGAAGGTCGGCGTCACCCAGAAGCGGGTGTAGCTGGTGCCGCTGGCCTGCAGAATGTCGTGCTGCACGGCCGGCGGGGTGGTTTCCAGCACCTGCGCCACCGAGGCGCTGCGGCTGAGGAATTCGGCCTTGGCCGCGCGCAGCAGCACGCCGCCCATCTCGTCGGTGAACAGCAGGAAGCTGATGCCCTGCGAGACCGCGAGCGCCAGCAGCATCACGGCGACGAAGCGGGCGGTCAGGCTGCGGTTCCATATGCCGGTCATTGGCTCACCACCTCGGCCGAGAAACTGTAGCCGCCGCCCCAATGCGTCTTGATCAGCACCGGCGATTTCGGGTCGGTCTCGATCTTTTTGCGCAGCCGGCTCACCTGATTGTCGATCGCCCGGTCGAACGGCTCGGCGCTGCGCCCGACCGTGAGGTCGAGCAGCTGGTCGCGGCTCAGCACCAGCCCGGCATGGTCGAGGAACACGCTCAGCAGGCGGAACTCGGCCGTGCTCAGCGGCACGGTCAGCCCGTCCGGGTCGATCAGCTCACGCCGCCCGACATTGAGCGCCCAGCGGTCGAAGCGCAGTTCCTTGGCCTTGAGCTGGCCGCGCTGCGGCGGCAGGCTCTGCACCCGGCGCAGCACCGCCTTGATGCGGGCGAGCAGTTCGCGCGGGTTGAACGGCTTGGACAGATAGTCGTCGGCGCCCAGCTCCAGCCCGACGATGCGGTCGGTTTCTTCCGCCATGGCGGTGAGCATGATGACCGGCACGCTGGTCGATTCCCGGAGATAGCGGCAGAGCGAGAGCCCGTCCTCGCCCGGCATCATCACGTCGAGCACCACGAGGTCGAAGGCGTTGCGCTCCATCAGCCGGCGGAACGCGCTCGCATTCTCGGCCAGCGAGGTGCGATAGCCGTGCCGGTGCAGATATTTGCCGACCAGATCGCGAATGTCGCGATGGTCGTCGACGATGGCGATGTGCGGTACGGCATCCATGCGAAAACTCCACGCCTTTTACATACTGCCATCGCCCTTTGCCCGCTGGGAAAAATTGTAACAAAGCGTATAGCGCCGATCGCCTGCGACAGGCGGAGACAATTGGCCGGCTTTTCGCAAGAAGTTCTGCGACAACTCCCCCCTACCTTGGCTTCATCGGACGACGGCAAGTCGATGCCGCGTCGGACGCCCGAGTAAATGCAATTACTCGTTTCAACTATACGCACTCTCCTGCGCGCCGAAAGATCGGAACAGGAGATAACCCAACTGGAGAGACCCTAATGACCACGTTCAACTGGAAGATGACCCTCACCGCCGCCGTTCTTTCCCTTTCTGCCGCCGGCCTCGTCAACTCCGCTATGGCGGAAGGACGGGACCCGGTGGAGAAGGCCGGCTATGAATCCGCCCTCCGCAGCGCCAGCGAGGCGCGGGTCAATGGCGGTGCCGGCGCCCCTGTTATCGAGGGCCGCAACGCCTATGTGCAGCAGCCCTCGACCCAGAATGTCGAGCCCTACATCCAGCGCTCGATCGAGCAGAATGCGCGCTCGACCCGCTGAGCGCTTCCTCTTCGGTAAACGCAAGGGCGCGGTCCGCAAGGTCCGCGCCCTTCGCGCGTTCGGCAAGCTACGGCGGCTTATCCCCGTCGGCCCCTTGCCGGGGAGTCGCGGCTTCCTACATCACCCGCGCAGGCCGCGAATGGCCGCATGGGGAATGAGTATGTCGCCGCGTTACGTTCGCCTTGATCCGGAAACCGTACGCCTTCTCGATCGATGCATCGCCCAGGCCGAGGCCGCCGCCACAAGGCTCAACCGCGACGGGGTGGACGAGGTCATGCGGATGCGGCTGGCCTCGGCCCTTATGGAAGCCATCAGCCTTGGCGAGCGGGACGAGGAGCGGCTGGTCGCCTTCGCCCTGCAGGTGCTGCCGGCCTATCGCGAGCGGCTGGCCAAGCCCTCGCCGCCGCCGCTTCCCGACCCGCCCCCGCGCGCCCGGGGCGAGCGACGCGCGCCGCTGCTGCGGTAATAAAGTGCCGTTCCCTCAAAGAGTTGGCGGCACGGCCTGGCACGGAAAGGCAATGTGGCACGGCGCGAAATAGTCTAGGCTCGCCGGGTGACGCAAAGGAGCCCCCGATGTTTCGTACCGTTCTCCCGGCGATGACCCTCTCCCTCGCCCTGTTCTGCGCCCAGGGCGCAATGGCGCAGACGTCAGGCACGGCGGAGGAAGCGCGGGCGATGCTGCAGCGTGCCGTGGCGGCGGTGAAGGCCGACCAGGCCCGCGCGCTGGCGGCGTTCAATGCCGGGGCGGAGGGATTTCGCGATCGCGACCTCTATGTCTTCTGCAACAGGCTCGACGGCACCACGCTGGCCCATGTCCGCCCGGACATGCTGGGTGTCAATCTGAAGGACGAGAAGGACCCGACCGGCAAGGCGTTCGGCAGCGAGATGCTGCACCACGCCCGGGAGGGCGAGATCCACGCCGTCTCCTATGCCGTCCCCCGCCCCGGCGAGACCCAGCCGGTGGCGAAGGAGAGCTTTGTGACCCGGATCGGTGCCCTGGTCTGCGGCGTCGGCTACTACAAATAGCGGCCCGCCGTTTCCCCCACCCGCGGGGCCCTTGCGCCCGATGCGGCCGGGAGGCGATACATCGCTACTCCCCTGTGGTAGCGGACCCCGCCTCATGAACATCGCCGAGCTTTACGATCAGAGCGACGCCGTCGCCCTTGCCGAGCATGTCGCCAAGGGCGACGTCACCCCCGGCGAACTGCTGGATGAGGCGCTGGCCCGCGTCTCTGCGCTGAACCCCCAGCTCAACGCGGTGACGCTGCTGCAGGAGAAGGTGGCGCGCCGGCTGATCGAGGAAGGCCTGCCCGAGGGGCCGCTGCGGGGCGTGCCGTTCCTGCTCAAGGACCTTGGCGCCGAGGCGATCGACTTCCCCAGCCATAACGGCTCTCGCCTGTTCGCCGACACCCGCTATGCCAAGGATTCGGCGATCTATGCCCGGCTCCGGGCGGCCGGCCTCGTCACCTTCGGCCGCACCACCTCGCCCGAAGGCGGCGTCGGCCCCACCACCGAGTCGGCGGTCTATGGCGGGCCGACCCGCAACCCGTGGAATCTCGACCACACGCCGGGCGGCTCGTCCGGTGGCGCCGCCGCCGTCGTCGCGGCCGGCATCCTCCCCGCCGCGCATGGCTCGGATGGCGGCGGCTCGGTGCGGATTCCTGCCTCCTCCTGCGGCCTGTTCGGCTTCAAGGCCACCCGCGCCCGCACCCCGGATGGGCCCTATGTCGGCGAGGGCTGGGCCGGCATGGCGATTGACGGCTTCCTGACCCGCTCGGTGCGCGACAGCGCGGTGCTGCTCGACGCGACGCAGGGGCCGGATCTCGGCGCCCCCTATGTCGCGCCACCGCTGGAGGCCTCGTTCGGCGCGGCGCTGGCGCGGCGCGACGGGCCGTTCACCATCGCCTTCACCACCACCACCCTCACCGGCGAGGCCATTTCGCCGGAATGCCGGGCGGCGGTGGAATCAGCCGTGAAGCTGCTGGAGAGCCTCGGTCACCGGCTGGTCGAGGCGCGACCGGAAGCCGACACGGCGGGGATGATGGCGGCCTGGACCAAGATTGTCGGTTGCGGCACGGCTTTGACGGTGGAGAGCGCGGTGCGCCGGCGCGGCCGGCCGCTGGAGGACGGCGAGATCGAGAGCGTCGCCCGCTCGGCGGTGGAGTATGCGCGCGGCATCAGCGGCGCCGATTATCTGGAAGCCGTCAACAAGGTGCACGCCTATGGGCGGGAGATGGCGACGTTCTTCCAGCGCGCCGATTTCCTCCTGACCGCCACCCTGGCCGAGCCGCCGGCCAAGCTCGGGCGCTTCGACCATGTCGGCCGCAATTACCTCGATTACCGGATGGGGCCGGACGGTGTGTTCGCCTATTCGCCCTTCACCGCCGCCTTCAACGCTTCCGGCCAGCCCGCCGCCTCGCTGCCGCTGCACTGGACGGCGGATGGCCTGCCCGTCGGCATCCACCTCGCCGCCCCTTTCGGGCATGACGAGGCGCTGCTGGGGCTGTGCGCCCGCATCGAGGAGGCCGCGCCCTGGGCCGGACGCCGTCCGCCGATTGCCCGTAAACAGGTCGAGCCGAAAATATGATCACATTCGGCCTCGCCCGGCTTGCCGGATGAAGATGGCTCACATACGCTACCTCCAGATAGCGTCGTGAGCGGCGTGTTCGCCTCCCCGGAGAGGCTCGTGTCTAGCAACGGGTGAATAATGCCGGAGCCTGCCGCTGTACCGGACGCCCGCATCGCCGTCGAATGCAGGGGCATCGTCAAGCAATTTGGCGAAGGCCCCCGCGCCCTGCGGGCGCTCGACAATGTTTCCGTGTCCATTCGCGAGAATGAATTCTTCACGTTGCTGGGGCCCTCCGGCTGCGGCAAGACCACGCTGCTGCGGATGATCGCGGGATTTGAATATCCCACCGAAGGCTCCATTCGCCTGCATGGCGAGGACATTGCCGGCCTGCCGCCCTTCAAGCGGCCGATCAACACCGTGTTCCAGAGCTACGCGCTGTTCCCCCACCTCACCGTCTGGGAGAATGTGGCGTTCGGCCTGCAGATGCTCGGCCGGCCGAAGGGCGAGATCGCCGCCCGCGTCGCCGAGATGCTGAAGCTCGTCCATATGGAAGAACTGGCGCAGCGCCGCACCGACCAGATTTCCGGCGGCCAGGGCCAGCGCGTCGCCCTCGCCCGGGCGCTCGCCCCGGCGCCGAAGGTGCTGCTGCTCGACGAGCCGCTCTCCGCGCTCGACTACAAGCTGCGCAAGGAGATGCAGATCGAGCTCAAGCGCATGCAGAGCGAGACCGGCATCACCTTCATCTTCGTCACCCACGACCAGGAAGAAGCCCTCACCATGTCCGACCGCATCGCGGTCATGTCGAAGGGCAAGGTGCTGCAGATCGGCACGCCCTGGGACATTTACGACAAGCCGGCCGAGCGCTTCGTCGCCGACTTCATCGGCGAGACCAATTTCCTCCCCGCCGCGATGGTCGGTATCGAGGCTGGCATGGCGCGGGTGCGGCTGCCGTCCGGCATCGAGATGTCCGCCACCCTCGCCGATGGCTATGTGCCCTCCGGCGAGGCGACGCTGGTGGTGCGGCCCGAACATGCCCGCGTGGTTGCCTCCGGCGGGCAGCTGTCGGGGATGGTGGAGAACGTCGTCTATTTCGGCACCGACACCCACATCCATGTGAAGCTGGATGACGGCCTCACCTTCATGGTGCGCCAGCAGAATTCGCGCAGCCAGTCCTGTGGCGCCGAAATCGGCGCCCGCGTCGGCATCGAGATCGCGCCCGATGCGGCGCAAGTGCTGCGGGACTGAGCCATGGCCAGCGCCGCCGAGATCGCCCGCCGGGACGAACAGGGGAAAATCCGCTCGCGCTGGCTGCTCTCGGCGCCGGCGCTGGTCATCGTCTTCATCGCCTCCATCGGCCCGCTCTTCGTCATGCTGGCCTATTCCTTCATGGCCAAGGGCGATTATGGCGACGTGAAGCCGGGCGAGTTCTCGCTCGATGGCTGGTTCTCGGTCTTCCTCCAGCGCGACATCTTCGATGACACCCTGTCCCTCGCCGACGCGCATCTGTCGATCCTCTGGCGCTCGGTGCGGCTGTCGGTCATCACCACGGTGCTGACATTGGCGCTGGGTTTCCCCACCGCCTATTTCATCGCCACCCGGCCGCGCCACACCCGCGAGATCTGGGTGTTCCTGGTGACGATCCCGTTCTGGACCAACCTGCTGATCCGCACCTTCGCGATGCAGCAGGTGATCCGCAATGAGGGCGTGCTCAACACGCTGCTCATGTGGCTGGGCGTGATCAACGAGCCGATCCCGATCATGTACACCGACTGGGCGATCCTGTTCGGCATGGTCTATGTCTATCTGCCGCTGATGGTGCTGCCGCTCTATGCCAGCCTGGAGAAGCTGGATTTCCGGCTGGTCGAGGCGGGCTACGACCTCTATGCCGGCCGGCTCGCCGTGCTGCGGCGCATCATCCTGCCGCTGGTGAAGCCGGGCATCGTCGCCGGCTCGATCCTCGTCTTCATCCCCTCGCTCGGCGCCTATGTCATTCCGCGCGTGCTTGGCGGCGGCAAGAACCTGATGCTCGGCAATCTGATCGAGCTGCAGTTCGGCGCCGGCCGCAACTGGCCGCTCGGCGCGGCGCTGTCGATCACGCTGATGGTGCTGGTGATGGTGGCGATGCTGTTCTATGTGCGCAACGCCGCGCGGTCGGGAGGCGGGCATGGCTAGGGCGCTGTTTGATTTCCGCTCCCGGGCGCGGTTCGACGTCCGCTCCCAGCCCGGCTTCGGCACCATCGCGCTGTTCACCTTCGCGCTGCTCTATCTGCCGATCATCACCCTCGTCGTCTATGCCTTCAACGCCAGCGACTCGCTGTCCAACTGGGGCGGGTTCTCGCTGCACTGGTTCGCCGCCGCGGCGCAGAACCAGGCGGTGCAGGACGCGGCCTGGCGTTCGCTCATCATCGCGGCGAGCGCCGCCACCATGGCGACCATCGCCGCCACCATGGCCGCCATCGCCACCACCCGCACTGCGCCCTATCCCGGCCTGTCGGTCAAATACGCCTTCATCAACCTGCCGCTGATGGTGCCGGAGATCGTCACCGCCGTGGCGCTGCTGATCGTGTTCGCGAAGGTGAAGGTGTGGACCGGCTATACCGGCCTTGGCTACCTCATCCTGGCGCACACCGCCTTCTGCATCCCCTTCGCCTATCTGCCGATCCGCGCCCGGCTGGAGGGCATGGACCAGTCGCTGGAGCGCGCGGCAGCGGATCTCTACGCCCCGCCCTGGCAGGTGTTTCGCCGGGTGACGCTGCCGCTGCTGCGGCCGGGCATCATCGCCGGCTTCATGCTGGCCTTCGTCATCTCGCTCGACGACGTGGTGATCTCCGAATTCGTCAAGTCGGGCGGACAGGACACGCTGCCCACCTATATGCTCGGCCAGCTGCGCCGGGCGGTGACGCCCGAGATCAATGCCATCGCCGCCGCCTTCCTCGTGCTGTCGGTGGCGCTGGTGACGGTGTTCTTCTTCATCAACCGCAAAAAAGCCTGAACCAACACAGGACGGAGTGGGACCATGACCTTGAAATCGACGACGCTGGCGGCGGCGCTCGCCCTTCTCGTCAGCGCCGGCGCGGCCAGCGCCGAGGGGCAGCTCAACATCTACAATTGGGGCGACTACACCAGCCCCGAGCTGATCAAGAAGTTCGAGGAGACGCACAAGGTCAAGGTGACCGTCACCGACTACGACTCCAACGACACGGCGCTGGCCAAGATCCGCGCCGGCGGCCATGGCTTCGATATCGTGGTGCCCTCGGCCAACTATATCCCGATCTGGATCAAGGAAGGCCTGCTGCTGGAGGCCCGGCCCGACCAGATGCCGAACTTCAAGAATGTGGACGAGCGCTGGGTGAATGTCGCCTGGGATCCGGGCCGGCACTATTCGGTGCCGTGGCAGTGGGGCCTCAGCGGCATCGGCGTCAACACCAAGGTCTATGGCGGCGACATCAACACCTCGGCGATCTTCCTTGACCCGCCGAAGGAACTGGTCGGCAAGATCAATGTCGAACCGGAAATGAACGACGTGCTGTTCGCCACCATCCGCTATCTCGGCGGCGAATGGTGCACCACCGACAAGGCGCTGCTGAAGCAGGTGCGCGACAAGCTGCTGGAAGCCAAGCCGAAATGGCTGGCGATGGACTATTCCGTCACCGAGAAGCTGCCCTCGGGCGACTATGCCGGGGTGTATTACTGGAACGGCGCCATCCTGCGCGCGCGCCTGAAGAACCCCGACGTCGCCTTCGGCTATCCCAAGGAAGGCTATCCGCTGTTCATGGACAGCGTGACCATCCTCAAGGACGCCAAGAATGTCGAGAACGCCAAGGCGTTCATGAACTTCATCATGGAGCCGGAAAACGCGGCGATGATCTCGGCCTTCGCCAAATATGCCAACGGCATCAAGGGTTCGGAAGCCTTCTTCCCCGCCGACATGAAGGGCGCGCCGGAGCTGAACATTCCGGCCGAGTTCGAGAAGGCCGGCCAGTTCCTGGAAACCTGCTCGCCGGAAGTCTCCCAGCTCTATGCCCGCATCTGGACCGACATCAACAAGTGACGGCAGCGGGTTGACCGAGGACATGGGGAGGGCCGAACGGCCCTCCCCTTTTTTTGCCCGGCGGCGGGCGCCAACGGCGACCTGTCGGGCGACGTCTCCACCGACGTCATCCCGGAAAGACCGCAGGTCCTGTCCGGGATCGCTGGCTTATCCTGGCGGACGATCCCGGCGCGCCGCCTTGCGGCGGCGGCCGGGATGACGGGCACGAAGCCTCAGGACAGAATGAGCGGCCGGCGCATGGCGCCGGCCGCCAATCGTCCGCCTCAGTTCTTCACCGTCTCCTCAAGGAAGAAGCGGCCGAGCGGGTTCTGGTGGAACTTGTCGATGTTCTTGCGGGTGACGTTGATATAGGGGCTGTAATAGAGGTCGATCCAGTTGACGTCGCCCTTGGCCAGCTTCTGCAGCGTCACATACATGGCCTCGCGCTTGGTCGGGTCGGTCTCCAGCCGGGCGGCTTCCACCAGCGCCTTGACCTCGTCGTTCTTGTAGCGGGTCATGTAGTTCATGTTGGTGTCGTGGCCGAGCACGAAGGTGGTCTTCTGGTCGACATCGAGAATGTCGTTGGTCCAGTACATCACCGAGATGTCGTAATCGCCATTCACCAGCATGTCCCAGCTCTGGCTGGGGTCCACCTTCTGCAGCGTCACGCCGACGCCGGCCTTGGCCAGCTGCTGCTGCACGAGAACGGCGATCTGCTCGTCCGTCTCCTTGCCGGCATTGACGATGTAGTTGAGCGTGAGGTCCGAGGCGCCGGCGTCGGCCAGCATCTTCTTGGCCTTCTCCGGGTCATAGGGGCGCTGGAGATTGTCGGCATAGTGGTAGAGCGCGCCCTTGGGCACATAGGAATAGGCGACCTCGCCCAGCCCGAAGGTGGCGGCCTCGACGATCGCCTTCTTGTCGATCGCCATATCAAGCGCCTCGCGCACTTCCTTCTTCGCCAGCGCGCCATGCTCATGGTTGATCAGCATGTGGTCCTCGCGGGTCGAGGGATCGCTGATGACCTTGAGGTCCGGGTTCGTCTTCAACTCGGCCACGCGCGAGAACGGCACGGTGATGGCGGCATCGACCTCGCCGGCCTGGATCTTCAGCATGCGGGTATTGTCGTCGGGAATGACCAGCCATTCCACGCCGTCGAGGCTGACCTTGGCGGCGTCCCAGTAATTGGGGTTCTTCTTCAGGATGATGCGGTCGCCGCGGCGCCATTCCACCAGGCTGAAGGCGCCCGAGCCGACCGGCTTCTCGGCGAAGGCATCGGCGGCCGCGCCTTCCACCAGCTTCTTCGGCAGCACCGAGGCATTGGGCAGCGCCATCATCGACAGGAACGGCACCGACTTGCCCTTCAGCGTCACCACCAGCGTCTTCGGGTCGGTAGCGGTGGCGGTGTCGATCACCTTGAAGCTGTCGGACCAGAGCGAACCCTTGTCGTCGCGGATGCGGATCAGCGAGAAGGCGGCGTCCTCGGCGGTGACGGGGGCGCCGTCGGAGAACTTCGCGTCGCGCAGCTTGAAGGTGTAGGTCAGCCCGTCATCGGAAATGGTCCAGCTCTCGGCAAGGCCCGGCACCAGCTTGGTGCCGCTGGCGTCGACGCGGACCAGCACGTCGAACACGTTGGAGAACACCCAGTTATCGACATTCTGCGCCGACTTGATCGGGTCGAAGGTGGTGGAATCCTCGTTGCGGGCGATGGTGAGCACGCCGGCGGCGTGGGCGTAGCTCGTCGAGAGCGAAAGAAGCGCGGCAAAAGCCGCGAGGCGGGATTTGCGGAAAGCGGTTTTCACAGGTTTCTTCCTCTGGTGGTTAGCAGGCAATCAGCTCGGGCGGCGGCGCCAGCAGGCGCCGGTCCGGGTCGATGTCGGGAATGGCGGCGATGAGGGCGGCGGTGTAGGCCTCGCGCGGCCGCGCGAAGACCTCGGCGCAGGGCCCCTCCTCCACGATGCGCCCGTGATGCATCACCACCACCCGCTCGCAGAGATGGCGCACGATGGCGAGGTCATGGGCGATGAAGACCAGGGTCAGGTCCATCGTCTTCACCAGCCGCTGGAACAGCGCCACGATCTGCGCCTGGATGGTGACGTCGAGCGCGGCGACGCATTCATCGGCGACGATCAGCCGGGGGTCGACCGCCAGCGCCCGGGCGATGCCGGCACGCTGGCACTGGCCACCGGAGAGCTGGCGCGGGCGACGGCCGGCAAGGGCGGGATCGAGCTCGACCAGATCCAGCAGTTCCGTCACCCGCGCCGGAATGGCGCCGGGCGCCACCTTTCCCTGCACATGCAGCACCTCGGCGAGCGTCTGGCCGATGGTCAGGCGCGGGTTGAGCGAGTTGAACGGGTCCTGGAACACCATGGCGGCCTGGCGCCGGATCTTCGCCAGCGCCACCGCCGGCTGTCCCCGCAGGGTGGCGCCATCGAAGCTCACATGCCCGTCGGAAATCGGGGTGAGGCCGAGCATCGCCCGCGCCAGCGTCGACTTGCCCGAGCCGCTCTCGCCGACAATGCCGACCGTCTCGCCGGGCCTGATCTGAAGCGACACCCCATCCACGGCGCTGAAGCTGCGGCGCCGGCCGAACAGGCCGCCGGGGAGCGGGAATCGGATGTGAAGATCGTCGATCTCCACCAGCGGGCGCGCCGGCACGGCGGAGGGGCGCGGCAAGCTGGCCTGATCGGTCTGATCGGCCTGATCGTCCACCTGATCGCACTCGCCATCCGCCGGCATGGAGGGGTGGCTGGCGATCAGCGCCCGCGTATAGGGATGGACCGGCCCGGCGAGCAGCGCGCGCTTGTCGCCCACCTCGACCACCCGCCCCTGCCGCATCACCGCAATGCGGTCGCAGGTCTGCGCGACCACGCCGAGATCATGGGTGATGAGGATGATGGAGAGCCCGCGCTTCTCGCGCAACTCCATGAGAAGACGCAGGATTTGCGCCTGGATCGTGACATCGAGCGCGGTGGTGGGCTCGTCGGCGATGAGGATTTCCGGGTCACAGGCGAGCGCCACCGCGATCATCGCCCGCTGGCGCATGCCGCCGGAAAATTCGTGCGGATAGCTCGCGAACTGGCGCGCCGGGTCGGTGAAACCCACCTGCCCCATGATCGCCAGCGCCTCCGCCTTCGCCGCCGCCCGATCGAGCCGCCGGTGAAAGCGCAGCCCCTCGACAATCTGATCGCCGACCCGCATCACTGGGTCGAGATGGCTGCTAGGGTTCTGAAATATCATGCCTATTTCGGCGCCGCGCACCTGCTGCATCTGCGCTTCACCTAGCGCCAGCAGGTCGCGTCCGCCCATCCACACCTCGCCCTGAGTGACGGAGATGGCGCGCGAGGGCAGCAACTGCACCAGCGAGCGGCACAGCAGGCTCTTGCCCGACCCGCTCTCCCCGACAAGGCCAAGGATTTCGCCCGGCGCAAGGTCGAGCGAGACGCGTTCGAGCAAGGTGCGCTCGCCCTCATCACCCCGCACCACGACGGAGAGATCGCGGATCGACAGCAGCGGGGCGCTCATTCGTGAACTCCCATCGCTTCGCCGAGCGCATCGCCGATCATGGAAAAACCGAACGCCAGCAAGACGATAGACAGGCCGGGAAACAGGGTGATCCACCAGGCCTGCGAGAGAAACGCCTGCCCCTCCGCCACCATGATGCCCCACTCCGCCGTGGGCGGCTGGACGCCGAGCCCGAGATAGGAGATCGCCGCACCGGAGAGCAGCACCAGAACCGCGTCCGACATGCAGAACACCAGCGAGCCCGCCACCGAGTTGGGCAGCAGGTGCCGGAACAGCACCCGCGTGCGCGAAAACCCGAGGCTCACCGCCGCCACCGCATAGTCGGCGTTCTTCAGCACGAGAATCTGCGCCCGTATCAGCCGCGCATAGGAGACCCAGCCGACCAGTGCCATGGCGATGTAGAAGCTGGACAGCCCCGGCCC
>JAESFV010000287.1_pt1 | contig 36791 bp, 29 predicted proteins | sample 9269471 | NCBI WGS metagenome assembly JAESFV01 (sample SAMN14502647, study PRJNA617108) | algae metagenome | isolation source: Symplocastrum torsivum CPER-KK1 and co-occurring heterotrophs from... | place: USA: Central Plains Experimental Range, Colorado | collected 2001-01-01
AGTTTCACAAGTATTGCCGATCTCAAAACCCGTATTCTTGAATTTATTGACTATTTCAATCGTACTATGGCAAAACCCTTTAAGTGGACTTACAAGGGTAAGGCTTTGGCGGCATAATGGCAGGTAGGCTTCCGCCGAAGTCTACTAGAAGAAATTGGACCAAACTTGCCATCAGCAGGCGGATCGAGAAACTTAAGCCAAATTAAAACCTCTTGAATATGTGTAGCTAATTCTTTGTCTGCTGCGATCGCTTCAATGCCATAGTCTATGGTCTGGTTGTTTAGTTTGGCATTGTAAAAAGTTTGTAAACGCATTGCTTTAAATTCCTAAATAGGTGGTGTTTACGCTGAAAGCGGAAGGAGTATCCAAAAACCACTAAGCTATTTCTAGCGCCGCCCAAGTCAGCGGTCCCACATCACCATCGTCATTCAGTCCCACACTTCTTTGGAACTTCATGATGATGCGCTCTGTTGCTGAGTCAAAATCGTTATTAACAGTGAGGGGTTCAAACCCACAGCCGTTAACTGTATGTTGAGCAACACCTACCCAAAACCCTTTATCACCAAAGCGTAGGATCGGTCTTTGCCCATTAGTCAGTGGCGGTACAGGAGGCTGTAATGGCTCGAAGCTAATATGTCCGAGTTGTTCAAGTCGCTTGAGGATAGCAGCGACTCCTACCTGTAAAGAACCTGCATTCGGATTGAAGCGACCATCTGAGGTGTACTTACCTTTAATCCAATGGTTAGTCTTAGACCACAGGTAGGGTGAACGTCGCGGTGGTGTAGTGTTGCGCCCTGCACCTGTCTGGAAACCCCAACCGTTGTATCTTTCACAGTACCAAAGGATTTCTTCGGGAGTATCTAAAAAATTCACCTTATCTGTGCGTTTCATTGCCAAAGCATCTGCCGCCGACTCTTCCCAGGTAAAAGGGGGAGTACCTGAAATCGGTCTTCCGGCTGGAACATTCTTGGTTCTTGCTCTGAGAGAATCACCATTGTGAAGATGCCCGTTAAATGAAAGTGAAGCCTCAAGGCTATGTATAGCAGCAATAACGGGCCACCATACGCCACTCTCGCGCTGTGCCTGTTTATACCTGCCCCGGTTAGACAGAACTTTGGAAACAACTGCATCAGTGGCGCTTAAATCAGTTATTTTGACGGTACTCCAAAGTTGCTGATAAGTGTCCTTCATTTCTGAAAATTGCATTTATCTCTCCTTTTGACTAATTGAGCGACTCATTAAGAAGTTCTCCTAGCTAATTAATGACAACTAAATCTTCAATCGCAGAATTCATTGAGATGAAGCCAGAATAACCACCACCTCCACACGTCGGCAGTCGGAAAAGGTCAGAAGAATGTCAGATCTACAGTCATAGAAAAGTCAGATCGTTGTCCGGATCGAAACGGCAAGCAACTGTAGATAAATGAATAAAGTTATTACTGATGCAGGTTTTCAGCTTTTCACATTTTTCTCCAGGGAGAGTGTGTGTAGAGGCATGATGAACCCTGTTTATCCAAGTCGGTTGCATCTATGAGGCGCTAATATTTCAGCCAACCTCTTGTCGAATAGTCTTCTTGCATAAATGGCAAAGAAAAGGGTGATAAGTACTACAGCTCCCTAGTTTTAATTGACTTTTGTAAGACATCTAATAATTATCCCTACAAAGAAATTACGTTTAAGGCTCTAGTAAATGACTGTTGAAGAAGCGCTTTTAATTGTTGAGAGAGTTCTAGAACAAGGATGCTTAAATAAAGTTCAAGAACTCGTATTTCGGCAAGCTTGGGAAGGACAGTCATACGGAGACATTGCCAAAAGCTCTGGTTATGACATGGGCTACATCAAGGACACGGGTTCCAAGTTGTGGCAGTTGCTCTCAAAGGCACTTGGGGAGAAAATTACTAAGGCTAATGCCCAGTCAGTTCTGAAACGTTGTGCGCGACAGATTTATGCAACGGCTGCCCTATCTGACACAACAGTTACCAGTCAGGTTAAAAACCCTCAAGCCTACCAGAGTTGCTTCACTACTCACACCTCAACTACTGATAGAGTCACGGCTAATCAGTTTCAAGATTGGGGAGAGGCGATTGATGTCTCTGTTTTCTTTGGGCGGGTAGAAGAACTCAATCGGCTAGAGCAGTGGATTGTTGTTGAGCGCTGCCGTCTAGTCATGCTCTTGGGAATGGGCGGCATGGGGAAAACTGCTCTATCTGTCAAATTGGCAGAGCGAATTCAGGAGCATTTTGATTACGTGATCTGGCGAAGTCTCCGCAACGCACCACCACTTAAAGAACTCACCGCAGAGCTAATTCAATTCATCTCTAGAGGGCAAGAAACGAATTTACCAGAAACGGTAGACGGGAGAATTTCACATTTAATACACTATCTACGCCAACACCGATGTTTGTTGGTTCTGGATAATGCTGAGTCAATTCTACGAGGAGGTGAACGCACTACTTTTTACCAAGAAGGATATGAGGAATATGGAGAATTTCTCAGACGACTGGGAGAAGAACGCCACAACAGTTGCCTAGTATTAACCAGTCGTGAGAAACCGAAAGAACTGGCAGCACAGGAAGGGCTAACCTCGCCCGTGCGCTCCTTACAACTAACTGGTTTGCCTACAGTAGAAGGACAAAAAATTTTTCAATCTCGGTGGTTCTTCTTAGGATCAGAATCTGAGTGGGGAGCAGTAATCAAACACTATGCTGGGAATCCCTTAGCCTTGAAAATGGTAGCTCCAGTTATCCGGGACTTATTTGATAGTGATGTTTCTAAGTTCCTAAGTTTATTAGAGCAAGGCACCTTAGTTTTTGATGATATTCGTAATTTACTAGATCGGCAGTTTAACCGCCTATGTTCTTTAGAAAAAGAGGTAATGTACTGGCTAGCCATCAATCGTGAGCCAGTGTAATTTCTAGAACTGTAAGAGGATTTAGTACCGAAAATATCGTCCAGTGAATTACTAGAAGCTCTGGCTTCTCTGATGAGGTGATCGCTAATCGAAAAAGCTACACTTACGCCAATCGAAAAAAGTTTAAACCGCTTCACCCAGCAGCCTGTCGTCATGGAGTACATAACCGAAGAGCTTATCAAGCAGGTCGTTCAAGAAATCGTCACTCAAGAACTTACCCTATTCAAGAGCCATGCTTTAATCAAAGCTCAAGCAAAAGACTACATTCGCCATACCCAAACTCGCCTAATTCTCAAACCTGTTGCCAAGCAACTGCTGACGGCTTTTCATAATAAAAGTTGTTTGGAAAAACAGCTCAATCAAATTCTATCAGGACTGCAAGGAAAGCCCGCTCTAGAAACTGGATATGCAGCGGGTAACCTATTCAATCTTATGCAGCAGTTGCAAATCGATTTCAGAAGTCGAGATTTTTCTAAGCTAACGCTTTGGCAAGCTGACCTCAGACGTATGAACTTGCATCAAGTCAACTTCCAAAACTCTGATTTAGCCAAGTGTGTTTTTGCTGAAACGTTTAGCAGTATTCTCTCAGTTGCCTTCAGCCCCGATGGCAAACTTATCGCAACAGGTGATGCAGATTGTAAGATTCGCTTGTGGCAAGTTGCAGATAGCAAACCTCTTGTAACCTGCAAGGGACATACTAATTGGGTTCGCTCAGTCGCTTTTAGTCCTGATGGTAAAATCATTGCCAGTGGTAGTGCCGATCATACAGTTAGGCTTTGGGATGCTAGTACGGGTCAATGCTTGAAAACTTTGCAGGGACATACCAGTCGGGTACGGTCAGTTGCCTTTAGTTTTGGCGATCGCATTCTTGCTAGTGGCTATGATGACTCTACCATAAGGCTCTGGCAGGTCAGCACCGATCAGTGCTTAAAGACGTTGCTGGGGCATACCAACCAAGTCTGGTCAGTGGCTTGGAGTCCCGACGGTCACACTCTTGCCAGTGGTAGTGCTGATCAAACAGTGAGGCTTTGGCAAGTCAGTACGGGTCAGTGTTTGAGAACCTTGCAAGCCCATACCGATTGGGTCTGGTCAGTTGCTTTCAGCCCTGATGGGCAGCTTCTAGCTAGTGGTAGCGATGACCAAACGGTGAGACTTTGGGATGTCAGTACAGGTCAGTGTTCGAGAACCTTACAAGGACATACCAATTGGGTTTGGTCAGTTGCCTTTAGTCCTGATGGACAATTTCTGGCTAGCGGCAGTAATGACCAAACTGTAAGGCTGTGGGACATTAGCACAGGTCAGGCTTTGAGAACGTTGCAGGGATATGCTGATGGAGTTCGTTCTGTTGCCTTTAGTCCTGATGGTAAACTCATTGCTAGCAGCAGTGAAGATCAAACAATAAGGTTGTGGGACATTAGCACAGGTTAATGCTTAAGTATATTGCAGGGACATACTAATAGGGTGAGTTCAGTCGCTTTCAGCCCAGATGGATACTCTCTAGTTAGTGCCAGTGCTGACCAAACAATAAGCTTATGGGATGTAGGTAGCGGTCAATGCGACAAGGCTTTGCAAGGTCATAGTGATTGGGTACGAGCGGTTACCATGAGTTCTAATGGTCAAACCTTGGCAAGTGGCAGTGACGATGAAACTATTAAGCTTTGGGATGTCAAGACGGGCAGTGAGCTAAAAACGTTGAGAGCAAATAGATTCTACGAGGGTATGAATATTACTGGCGTTACTGGTTTAACGGCAGTGCAGAAAGCAACGCTGAAATCTCTAGGCGCAGTAGAGTTGGAAGATTTGCTGATTCAGTAAAGGCGAGGCTTTGTTGTTTGTTATTTGTTGTTCGTTAAAGAATACCAATAACTAATAACCAATAACCGATAACACTTTTGAGAGTGATCGCATCTATCAAGTCGCTCAACTTACTGTGTCCAGTTTGGGAAATAATCTGTAGCTCTATGCAATATGCAAATCGAGACTGAGCTGGTTAAAACTTCTAGAGCAGTTTTGCCTTTCAACTCCTGAGGATATGCGTGAAATTTTCGCTAAAAATGGCGATCAGGGTAAAGAAATTGGAGAACGGCTTGCTCAATTATCAGGCTTCAACATTCCCTGAAAGCTTCAAGGGTAGCTTAGTGAAAGGATGCGATCGCACCTCCCCCTCCATAGGCGATCGCTCCTCCTAAGATAAGCCTCGCGTACTTTCTTTAAGCATCAAGAAGGTTTTAAAGTGCCGAAAATCTTTGACCAAAGACTTAAATTCATCTGGCTCCAATGCAGCAGAATTGTCAAGCTTATCTTAGTTAAGAGTCTCTAGATCAACTCATCAGATATCTTCCACCAGTTGAAAATTAGGTATATCAACAGTCGTATCGCCTTTTTGAGTGAGTAGGTTATTCCTGCCGCTCATTTTTCTACGCAAAAAGCCTAAAACTTGCCGCACATAGGGAAACAGTACGCGGAAAAAGTTGAATGTTACTGATGCAACAGCAAGGGCAAAATCACTCACACTTTCGTAACTAGGTTTATGGGTATCTGTATTTCTATAGCGTTGGGAATATTTTCCCAAACGCCTTAACTGAAGTCCTATTTATCCAGCATTTCAAAGACTTGAGTTGCGTTAGCGTCCTTCTTCATAGGTTTTCTTTTCATGTCTTGTAGCAGTACGACTACTCATAATACGGCTACTGTGTCCTCGCTTTGTGTGGACAACAGCGTTAGTTATTTGTTAATCTTACCTTAATCAGGTTTTTACCTTAATATAAGCAGTACAACTTCACTGCGTGATCAAAAGAGGTAAGTCACAAGGGGGCTGCACTCACTATGCGAATGATTAGCGTTTTTACTACTGTTTTTAAACAATAACTGCCTGGATGGGGGTGAGTATGGCAACAGAAATTAAGCAGCCGTTCAAGGAACACAGAAGACAAGACTTACTTGATCAATCCAGAGCATTACTTCCAGTAATGTTCACGGTGTATACACCAGTAATTATTCTGTTTGCAATCATAAGTTTGCAAACTAAAATACCTGTGCCGAACCTTACACGCGATCCACTGGCGATAACAAAATCGCCATTTTACTTTGGAGCAATTTCCAACATTGGCATATTATTTTGGTGTTCTGCTGCAGCCATTTGCTTTTTCAGCTTTAGGCTACTCTCAGATATAGGCAGAAGCAAAGAGTTTCAGCGGTTTTTTCTATTTTCTGGTGGTATAACATCTATTTTGTTGCTAGATGATCTTTTCCTTATCCATGAAGAGGTGTTTCCATACTATCTAAACATTCCTGAGAAGCTTGCCTTTGTTGGATATGGAATGATTATCTCGCTCTATCTTATAAAAGTTAGGAAAACAATCCTGAAAACTGAGTTTATTTTTCTTAACCTTGCTTTTTGCTTTCTGGGATTATCAGTGACTATTGACTTTTTTCCAATTTTTACACGCTTATTCGGAAATGAAGGTGAATTCCTATTGGAAGATGGCTTTAAGCTGCTGGGCATTATCAGTTGGTTCACTTACTTTGCAAGAGCTTGTGTAGAGCAGCTTAAATCGGCAATCGCTCTTAACTAGAGCATTGGTACAGAAATAGTTTTTCCCCTTGAAAGCGATCGCATCCTCCTCTCCTATAAATTACCCCAAAACTTTTTTCCTCAAAACGCTCATCATTTCACCTGACTCGCCATGAGGCATGATCGGACTCCATTCACCCGCCTCTGCAAACCTTAAAGTATGTAGCATTTTGATGACACTGGTTATCTCTTTGCGAGAACCGATAACCATAATCTTGACAAATTCTTTTCTCGGAACTGAATCGCTAGAAGCCTGAAAAGAAACATCGTTAGAGGGCAATTCACTGTCATTAGGCAGAAAGTTCTCTTGCATTCGAGTTCACCTGATTCAATCTAGATGTGGTCTTAATAGACAACACCTAGTATTGCAGGTGTGGTCGCTTAAGACAACATTTACTCGCTCATAATCCTCTGACACGATTAGAGGCATGGGAAAAGCGGGAAAAGCTCTCAGGCAGACATTGGAGACTTACGGAATCAGCCAGAACAAATTAGCTGTAACTTTGGGAGTTGACCGCTCTATGATTTTTAAGTGGTATCACGAGCAAAGAGACCCTACGGCTGAAACCGTGGTGCAGATTGCTGAGGCGCTCAAAGGGCTTAATCCTGAAGCGGCGGCAGAATTTATCCGGCTGTACGTGGGTGATTTCCTACTCTAGTGAAGATCAGTCCTAGCTCATTCACCTCGACTCAGCCGTGATGATTAGAAAGAGGAAGATCTTCCTTTAAGTGGACAAGATTTATCAAATGAGATAGCCACAATTAACAGTAAGGATAGATACAATTCTTCTGTGGTTGTGTTTGGTTAAGCTGCTCAATAAATGATGTGCAAGTACGGCGGTGCTATCTGTAGCGTCGTGTATTTAGCTTGGTGAGTAGCCTCATCACTGGCTCGTGGTAAGGTTATAAGTTTTTCTACCAACACACATCAGCTAAACAGTAGCAAAGTATACACAGGGTGCGCGTCTCGCTGTAAATCTTATAAGCATCATTAGGGTTAAGAGGTTATGCCAACTGCACAGGTAGCTAGTACAGATGAATTGGATGCCAAACAGCTCCTGAGAACTTTGGCAGCTGTTAAGAAAGGCGATTTTTCAGTTCGGATGCCCGTCGAGCAGACAGGCATGGCAGGGAAAATCGCCGATACGCTCAACGACATTATTGAGCGGAATGAAAGAATGGCAGCCGAGTTAGAGCGAATTAGCACTGTTGTTGGAAAGGAAGGCAAAATAACGCAACGGGCATCGCTTGGAAATGCCGGCGGTTCTTGGACAGCTTGTGTTGATTCTGTCAATACCCTAATTACAGATTTAGTCCAGCCTACGGCGGAAACCGCTCGTGTAATTCGGGCAGTGGCGAATGGTGATTTATCCCAAACGATCGCACCCGAAATTGAAGGTAGACCCCTGAAGGGTGAGTTCCTTGCCACCGCACAAGTCGTTAATACGATGGTGGATCAGCTTAGTTCGTTTGCCTCAGAAGTGACGCGGGTGGCGAGAGAAGTGGGTACCGAAGGAAAACTCGGTGTTCAGGCAGAAGTGCGGGGTGTGGCGGGAACCTGGAAGGATTTAACCGACAACGTTAACTTGATGGCGGGGAACTTGACAGGACAGGTGCGGAATATTGCAGAAGTCGCAACTGCGATCGCAAATGGTGACCTCTCCAAGAAAATCACCGTCGATGTTAGAGGCGAAATACTCGAACTGAAGAACACCGTTAACACAATGGTGGATCAGCTCAATTCCTTTGCTAGTGAAGTGACGCGGGTGGCGCGTGAAGTGGGGACAGAAGGGAAGCTGGGCGTGCAAGCCGAAGTGCGAGGCGTTGCAGGTACCTGGAAAGATTTAACCGACAACGTGAACTCAATGGCGGGTAACCTCACCGCCCAAGTCCGAAACATCGCGGAAGTGACGACAGCCGTAGCGAATGGTGACCTCTCGAAGAAAATTACCGTTGATGTCAAAGGCGAAATTCTAGAGCTAAAGAACACCGTCAACATCATGGTGGATCAGCTCAACTCCTTTGCTAGTGAAGTAACACGGGTAGCGCGAGAGGTAGGGGCAGATGGAAAGCTAGGAGGTCAAGCCGAAGTCACAGGTGTTGCGGGTACCTGGAAGGACTTGACGGATAGTGTGAACTTCATGGCGGGAAGCCTAACTGCCCAAGTCCGGAACATTGCGGAAGTGACAACAGCGGTAGCGAATGGTGACCTCTCGAAGAAGATTACGGTTGATGTCAAAGGGGAAATCTTAGAACTAAAGAACACCATGAACATCATGGTGGATCAGCTCAACTCCTTTGCGAGTGAAGTAACGCGAGTAGCGCGAGAAGTTGGTTCCGAAGGGAAGCTGGGTGTTCAAGCCGAAGTCACAGGCGTTGCAGGTACCTGGAAAGACTTAACTGACAGCGTGAACTCGATGGCGGGTAACCTTACCGCCCAAGTCCGGAACATCGCGGAAGTCACGACGGCGGTTGCGAATGGTGACCTCTCAAAGAAAATTACCGTTGATGTTAAAGGAGAGATTTTAGAGCTGAAGGATACGATCAACGTGATGGTGGATCAGCTCAACTCCTTTGCTAGTGAGGTAACGCGGGTAGCGCGAGAAGTTGGTTCCGAAGGAAAGCTGGGTGGTCAAGCCGAGGTGCGTGGGGTTGCAGGTACCTGGAAGGATTTGACCGATAGTGTGAACTTCATGGCGGGAAGTTTAACCGCGCAAGTGCGGAACATCGCGGAAGTGACGACAGCCGTAGCGAATGGTGACCTCTCGAAGAAGATTACCGTTGATGTTAAGGGTGAGATTTTAGAGCTGAAGAACACGATCAACGTGATGGTGGATCAGCTCAATTCCTTTGCTAGTGAGGTAACGCGGGTAGCGCGAGAGGTGGGTTCGGAAGGGAAGCTAGGTGTACAAGCGGATGTTCGAGGGGTTGCGGGCACCTGGAAGGACTTAACCGACAGCGTGAACTCGATGGCAGGTAATCTTACCGCTCAAGTCCGGAACATTGCGGAAGTTACAACAGCGGTAGCAAATGGTGACCTCTCCAAGAAGATTACCGTTGATGTTAAGGGTGAGATCTTCGAGCTGAAGAACACGATCAACATCATGGTGGATCAGCTCAGTTCCTTTGCCTCAGAGGTGACGCGGGTAGCGCGGGAAGTGGGAACCGAAGGAAAACTGGGCGTACAAGCAGAAGTGCGGGGCGTTGCAGGTACCTGGAAGGACTTAACCGACAGCGTGAACTCGATGGCGGGGAACCTCACAGGACAGGTGCGGAACATCGCGGAAGTGACAACAGCGGTGGCGAATGGCGACCTCTCTAAGAAAATCACCGTTCAAGTCAAAGGTGAAATTCTGGAACTGAAGAACACGATCAACATCATGGTGGATCAACTCAGTTCCTTTGCCTCAGAGGTGACGCGGGTGGCGCGAGAGGTCGGTTCAGAAGGGAAGTTGGGGGTGCAAGCGGATGTTAGAGGGGTTGCAGGTACCTGGAAGGATTTGACTGATAGTGTGAACTTCATGGCGGGAAGCTTAACTTCTCAAGTGCGGAACATTGCTGCCGTCACGACAGCGGTAGCAAATGGTGACCTCTCGAAGAAGATTACCGTTGATGTGAAAGGTGAAATCTTAGAGCTGAAGAATACTGTCAACGTGATGGTAGACCAGCTTAACTCGTTTGCTTCAGAGGTGACGCGGGTTGCCCGTGAGGTGGGTACAGAAGGAAAGCTGGGTGTGCAAGCCGAAGTCAAAGGCGTAGCGGGTACCTGGAAGGACTTGACCGACAGTGTGAACTTCATGGCGGGAAGTTTAACCGCGCAGGTGCGGAACATCGCAGAAGTGACGACGGCAGTTGCAAACGGTGACCTCTCGAAGAAGATTACTGTCGATGTTAAGGGAGAGATTTTAGAGCTGAAGAATACGATCAACACAATGGTGGATCAGCTCAACTCCTTTGCCTCGGAGGTAACGCGGGTTGCTCGTGAGGTGGGTACAGAAGGAAAACTGGGTGTGCAAGCCTATGTGCGAGGTGTGGGCGGTACCTGGAAGGACTTAACCGATAACGTTAACTCAATGGCAGGGAACCTCACCGCGCAAGTCCGAAACATCGCAGAAGTGACTAAAGCGGTAGCAAACGGCGACCTCTCGAAGAAGATTACTGTCGATGTCAAAGGCGAGATTTTGGATCTGAAGGATACCATCAACGTGATGGTCGATCAGCTCAGTTCTTTTGCCTCGGAGGTAACGCGGGTTGCGCGGGAAGTGGGAACGGAAGGGAAGTTGGGGGGTCAGGCACAGGTAACTGGTGTTGCTGGAACCTGGAAGGACTTAACTGACAATGTGAACTCAATGGCAGGTAACCTCACCGCGCAAGTGCGAGGGATTGCCAAGATTGTGACGGCAGTTGCGAATGGCGACTTGAAGCGCAAACTGATGCTCGATGCCAAAGGGGAGATTGAAACCCTAGCGGATACGATTAACGAGATGATCGATACCCTCGCGACGTTTGCCGATCAGGTAACGACGGTGGCGCGGGAGGTTGGAATTGAAGGAAAACTCGGTGGACAGGCGAAGGTGCCTGGGGCTGCGGGAACCTGGAGAGACTTGACCGACAACGTGAACGAACTGGCGGCAAACCTCACGACTCAGATGCGTGCGATCGCAGAAGTGGCAATTGCTGTAACCAAGGGAGATCTTACACGCTCGATCGCGGTTCAAGCGGAAGGGGAATTGGCAATCCTGAAAGATAACGTCAACCAGATGATTGCCAACCTCCGGGAGACAACGCAGAAGAATACTGAGCAAGACTGGTTGAAAACCAACCTTGCCAAGTTTACCCGGATGCTCCAAGGTCACCGCGACTTGGAAACTGTTTCTAAACTCATCCTGTCGGAACTTGCTCCTCTGGTTGGCGCACAACACGGCGTGTTCTACCTAATGGACGCAGCTATAACCCATGAACCAATCCTCAAGCTCTTGAGTACCTATGCCTACCGCGAACGCAAGACTCTGGCTAACCGATTCCACATGGGAGAAGGCTTAGTGGGGCAATGCGCCTTGGAGAAGGAACGCATATTAATTACAGAAGTACCGGAAAACTACATCAAGATCAGCTCTGGTTTAGGGGAAGCTACACCCCTCAATGCTGTTGTGTTGCCCGTTCTCTTTGAGGGACAGGTGACAGCAGTGATTGAACTCGCTTCGTTCCGCCGCTTTAATGAGATTCATTTGACATTCTTCGACCAACTTACTGAGAGTATTGCGATCGTCCTGAATACGATCGCAGCCAGTATGCGGACTGAAGAATTGCTCAAGCAGTCGCAGTCTCTCGCTGAAGAACTGCAAACCCAGCAAAGCGAACTTCGAGAAACCAACCAGCGACTAGAACAACAAGCAAGGTCTCTACAAGCCTCTGAGGAACTCCTCAAGAGCCAGCAGGAAGAGCTGCAACAGACTAACGAAGAGCTAGAAGAGAAGGCAGAGTTGTTGGCGTTGCAAAACAAGGAAGTTGAGCGCAAAAATCGTGAAATTGAACAAGCAAGACAATCGCTCGAAGAAAAAGCGGAGCAACTAGCGCTGACTTCTAAATACAAGTCGGAATTTCTTGCAAATATGTCCCACGAATTGCGGACACCCCTCAACAGTCTCTTGATTCTGGCAAGATTGCTCTCTGATAACTCTGATCAGAACCTTACAGACAAGCAAGTTGAATACGCCCGAACCATCCACTCTGCTGGTACCGACCTTTTGGGCTTAATCAATGACATTTTGGATCTCGCCAAGATTGAATCGGGAACCATGTCGGTTGAAATTAGCTCGATGCTATTCAGCGAACTCAGGGGTCAACTCGAACGAACCTTCAGTCAAATCGCGCAGGACAAACGACTTAACTTCATCCTTGAATTTGAACCCAACTTGCCAAGAACGATCCAATCCGACTCGAAGCGCTTACAACAAGTGTTGAGAAATCTGCTTTCCAACGCCTTTAAATTCACTGACCAAGGAGAAGTCACTTTAAGGGTAGAAGTGGCGACTCGTGGGTGGAGTCCTCACCATGAAGTCTTGAATAGTACCAGTACTGTGATTGCGTTCTCGGTAACTGATACAGGAATCGGCATTGCGCCAGAGAAGCAACGGGTCATTTTTGAGGCATTTCAGCAAGCTGATGGTACAACCAGTCGCAAGTACGGCGGTACGGGTTTAGGTTTATCGATCAGCCGCGAAATTGCTCAACTATTGGGGGGAGAGATTCAACTCGTTAGCCATCTGGGTCAGGGTAGTACGTTCACGCTCTACCTACCACAGGTTTACCAAGAGAGGGAGAGAATGGATATGGGAACACGACGATACAGGGACCCAGCTTCTTTACCCTCCTCAGCACGTTTCCATCTCCCGATGTCTTCCTCGGTTCAGTCCCCTACCTCCGACTATAGCCCTACGAATCCTACCCCTTCGGGGAACGATTCGTTAACGCCACCGGAGAACCCTGTACGAGTATCATCCTCACTCCCCAATCCGATCTCAGATGACCGGGATGACATCCAACCTGGCGATCGCGTTTTATTAGTCATTGAGGATGATTACAACTTCGCTCGTATCCTTCTGGATATGGCGCGGCAACAGGGTTTCAAGGTTCTTGTCGCTACGCGGAGTGAGCCGGGACTTGCTCTGGCACGGGAATTTAAACCCGATGCAATTACGCTAGATATTCAGTTACCTGTGATGGATGGCTGGACGGTTCTCGATCGCTTAAAGCATGACCCAAGTACCCGCCATATCCCCGTCCATATTCTCTCCGTTGAGGAAGGGCAACAACGGGGTCTACAGCAAGGTGCGATCGCTTATCTCCAAAAACCCGTAAGCAGTGAAGCCTTAACTGAAGCCTTAACCAGCATTAAGTCTTTTGTCGAGCGCAAGGTCAAGAACCTCTTGGTCGTAGAAGATGATGAACTGCAACGCAACAGTATTGTCGAACTCATCGGCAATAGTGATGTGGCAACAACAGCCGTGAGTTCTGGTGCCCAAGCCCTAGAAACACTTAAGTCAGGACAGTTTGATTGTTTGGTTCTCGATTTGGGACTACCTGATATGACAGGGTTGGAACTGATTGAGCAGATCAAGCAAGAACCGAATCTCTCGAAGCTGCCAATCATCGTCTACACGGGCAAAGAGTTGACCCAGCAAGAAGAAACAGAACTCAAGCGAATTGCTGACACAATCATTATCAAAGACGTGCGATCGCCAGAGCGTCTTTTGGATGAAACCGCTTTGTTCTTGCACCGAGTCCAAGCCAATTTGCCGCAACCCAAGCAACAAATGTTGGAACAACTGCATCAGACAGACAGCGTTCTTACTAGTAAGAAAGTTCTAATCGTTGACGACGATGTTCGCAACATCTTTGCCCTAACGAGCCTGCTAGAGCGCCATCAAATGGAGATCTTGTATGCCGAGAACGGTAGAGATGGCTTGACTACCTTGCAAAACACGCCTGGAATTGATGTTGTCCTGATGGATGTGATGATGCCAGAAATGGACGGTTATGAAACCATGCGTGCTGTCCGCAAAATGAGTCAATTTGTCTCACTGCCGATAATTGCCCTCACTGCCAAAGCGATGAAAGGCGATCGAGAAAAGTGCATTGACGCTGGAGCATCTGACTACATCACTAAACCTGTTGATCCAGAGCAGTTGCTCTCGCTGCTGCGCGTCTGGCTCTATCGTTAGGGGATGGTTAAGGAGTAGATTTTGGAGGAAAATCTGCTTTAGGGGAGCTTTCTGCGGGAAGAAGGCTTCACCGCAAGGCACGTTATGAATTAAGCTGATGAATATTTAATTTACATCTTGAATTTAGTCACTTTTTGTTGACAGTTAATTGTTATCAGTCAACAGTAAACCATCAACAAACAACCAATAACTAAACGATGCAAGTTAAAGGTGAGAACTGCTTAAAAGTTCATACCGTTCCACTTTGAAATTTATGGAGACGACTCAGTGTAAAAGCGTAATGCTTCAACCCTACTATGACCACGTTCACAAACAGAACGAATTGGAAGCGATCGAAATTCAATTACTATTAGAGGGATTGTTTCGTTACTACGGATTCGATTTTCGGGACTATGCTTTGGCTTCTCTCAAACGTCGAATTTGGAATACCATTCGGGCAGAAAAGTTGAGTAGTGTGTCTGGACTTCAAGAGAAAGTGCTACATGACCCAGCCTGTTTGGAACGCTTCCTACTCGGTCTATCTGTCAACGTGACAGCTATGTTCCGCGACCCTAGCTTTTATCTGGCATTCCGCAGCAAAGTTGTGCCGCTATTACGCACTTATCCGTTTATTCGGATTTGGCACGCTGGCTGTTCCACGGGTGAGGAAGTCTACTCAATGGCAATATTGATGGAAGAAGAAGGGCTATATCACCGTTGTCGAATCTATGCTACTGATATGAATGAACTTGTGTTGAGAAAAGCGAAAGCTGGTATTTTTTCTCTGGAATTAATGCAGGGATATACTCAACACTATCTCCGAGCGGGTGGGAAAAAATCCTTCTCTGAGTACTACACGGCTGCTTATGAGAATGCGATTTTTCGCTCATCGCTCAAAGAAAACATAATATTTTCTCAACATAATCTAGCAACAGATGGATCTTTTAATGAGTTCAATGTCATATTGTGTCGGAACGTCCTGATTTATTTCAATCAAACACTTCAAGAGCGAGTTCACAAATTGCTTTACGAAAGCCTCAGTCGGTTTGGTGTTTTGGGGTTAGGACGCCAAGAATCTCTAAAATTTACCCCGCATGAACAACACTATGAAGCATTAGACAAGCGTGAGAAGCTTTACCGCCGGGTTGGGTAAGAGCAACAGAATGAAAAACTCCTCCCACGAGCAGATGGAGTTTTCGAGGACGGGGAATGGGGAATGGGGAATGAGAATGAACAATTCCCCACTTCCCATTCCTAAAATCGGCGCTTGTCAATTCCTCCTCACCCATAAGGAGAAGAGTTTGCCTTGCCAATTTCCAATCAACTATCGCCGTCAGCCCTTGTTCACCTTTCCCCTTGAATACAGAAAAGGAGAGAATCGAGTTAGGGATAGTGGGGAGAGATTATCTTCTGCCTCCCCAGATTTTCTTGCTCTTCCACTCCAAAGCTTCTCGACGATGAGGACTCACAGCCAACGCACTTCTTTGGGCAACTCTCCTTATGCACTGGTGGTTGTTGGTACGTCCTTGGGCGGACTCCACGCCCTTGAAATCTTCTTAGCTGGATTTCCGAAAAGCTTTAGTGTCCCTGTGGCGATTGTCCAACATCGTCATAGAGACTCTGACGATAGCCTAAGCCTATTTTTACAACGCCACTGTGCGCTCGTCGTCGTTGAGCCGGAAGATAAAGAAAAAATTGTTCCAGGTCGAGTCTACTTAGCACCTGCTGACTATCACTTGTTGGTGGAAGCGAACCATCTTACTCTCTCGACAGAAGCTCCCGTGTCCTATGCACGACCAGCAATTGATGTATTGTTTGAGTCAGCTGCTGATGCTTATGTAGAGAGAGTGATTGGAGTGATTTTGACAGGGGCGAGTCACGATGGAGCAAAGGGGTTGGCGAAAATCAAGGCAAACGGCGGCTTGGCTGTAGTCCAAGAACCGACTACGGCTGAGTCCATGACAATGCCAAAAGCAGCAATTGCCACTGTAGCCGTAGACTGGATTTTACCCCTAAATGAGATTGCCCCTTTTCTAGTTAACCTTTGCCATCCGGCGCTGAGGTAGAGAACATGCAGCCTGAACCGAAAGCTAACGTCCTTTTAGTCGATGACCATCCAGAAAATTTGTTAGCGCTGGAGGCGATACTTGGCAAACTTGGTCAGAATCTGATTAAGGCTCACTCTGGTCAAGAAGCCCTGAGATGCCTTCTCAATCAGGATTTTGCGGTCATTTTGCTAGATGTCCAGATGCCAGGGATGGATGGATTTGAGACAGCCACTTTAATCCGAAACCGAGCGCGATCGCAACATACACCGATCATTTTCCTAACTGCCTTCAGCACCAGCGACTCGCTGATGTTCAAAGGGTATTCTCTTGGCGCAGTAGACTACCTGTTCAAACCCGTTGAACCGGAAATCTTGTCCTCGAAGGTTGCAGTATTTGTTGACTTATTCCAGAAGACAGCAGAGGTAAAACGACAAGCGGCACAACTAGCCGCGATGAATGCCGAACTTAGGGAGAGTGAGGAGCGGTTTCGCTCATTAAGTGCTTGCTCACCTGTGGGTATTTTCCTCACCGATGTTACAGGTCGCTACACCTACACGAACCCACGCTGCCAAACGATTTGTGGCTTCTCGCTTGCGGAAAGTTTGGGAGACGGTTGGTTACAATTTGTGCATCCTGACGACCGTGAGCAAGTAGTAGCCGATTGGTCGGCATGGACACTGGCGAAGGATGAATATTCCAGTGAGTTTCGCTTCCAAACCCCTGAAGGAATTGTTCGCCAAGTTCATGTCCGCGCCTCAGCAATGCTATCAGCACAAGGCGAACTGCTTGGTCATGTCGGTACGGTAGAAGACATTACCGATCGTAAACTTGCCGAGGAAGCCCGCGCTGAGTTCATCCGGGAACAGGCCGCACGACAGCAGGCGGAGGCAGCCAACCGGATGAAGGATGAGTTCCTCGCTACACTCTCCCACGAACTCCGTACCCCCCTCAACTCAATTCTCGGTTGGGCTGGACTACTGCGTACCCGCTCATTTGAGCCAGCAACCATCGCTCGTGCCTTGGAGACGATTGAGCGCAATGCGAAATTGCAATCACAACTCATTGAGGATATTCTCGATGTCTCGCGCATCATTCGCGGTAAGCTGGTTCTCAATCTCCACTTGATTAATCTTTTCCCTGTAGTTGAGGCAGCTGTTGATTCTGTGCGTCCCTTAGTGGAGGCAAAATCGATTCAAGTAGAAACGGTCTTTGACACCTCCACCGATTCAGTTTCAGATGGAAGTGTTAATGGCGATGGATTCTCTCCCAATTCGGGCGGCAAGGAAAGCTTAATGATTAAGGGGGATTCAACTCGCTTGCAGCAAGTTGTCTGGAATCTTCTGTCCAATGCTATTAAGTTCACATCCGAAGGCGGAAAAGTGGAAGTTCGTGTTCAGCGTACTGACTCCCATGCTCAAATTCAGGTGATTGACACAGGTATTGGGATTAGCAAAGACTTTCTTCCCTTTGTTTTTGATCGCTTCCGCCAGGAAGACAGTACAACGACACGAGCCTATGGTGGCTTAGGGTTGGGCTTAGCAATTGTACGGCATTTAGTAGAACTACATGGCGGCACGGTTCGAGCAGACAGTGAGGGTGAGGGACAGGGAGCAACTTTTACTGTAGAGTTGCAGCTCCAAGATAGTCCCCAGCCAGAACCAAGTCGTCTGGAAAAACTGAGATTGCAACGAGAAAGTCGTCACTCCGCAGTTAGTGCAGCCGCTAAAGCAGCAGGACTTCTCTGTGGCCTGCAGATCTTGATTGTGGATGATGAGCCGGATGTACGTGAGCTTCTCACTACTGTGATTGAGGAATCGGGAGCAGAAGCGATCGCAGCCACATCCGTAACAGAGGCACTCAACGTTCTTAAAACTTCACAACCGGATGTTTTAGTGAGCGATATTGGGATGCCTGGTGAGGACGGTTATAGCCTGATTCGCCAAGTCAGAGAGCTTGAGGAAAATAGAGGCGAAATGCTTCCTGCTGTTGCCTTGACTGCCTATGTTCGAGAGGAGGATTCTAAACAAGCGATCGCGTCTGGTTTCCAAATGTATCTCACTAAGCCTGTTGACACCGCTCAGTTAGTCATCGCCGTCGCTAACCTTGCTGGACGAGCTGTAGATGAAGGCGTTCACCACTAGAGCGCAGTTCACAGCACATTGATGTCGGTGCTGATGTCCATTAGCTTACATCTTAATAATTGCTGTTTTGTCAAGAAAAGTGAGATGCGTTTACCCTGATGTCAAAGTTACCCACCGGAATCAGGGAAGCCTGACGCCCAGTATCCACAGAATAGTTCAGGCAAATGCTGAGATAACGTTGTGGTTTGTAAGACAAGCGTTCTGCCCACTCGATCGCTACAATCCCTAACTCAAACTCTACACCCTCCCAGTAGCTTTCCAGGTTCAACGCTGTGACTTCTTCGGGTTCCAAGCGATACAAATCTAAGTGGTAGAGCGGCAAACGCCCCTCCAGATACTCGTTAATTAAGGTGAAGGTAGGGCTAACAATTGAATCTGTGATGCCTAGCCCTTCACCAATACCTTGAACCAGAGTAGTTTTACCAGCACCTAGGTCTCCTTCCAGCAAAATCACACTTCCTGCCGGGAGAGATTGTCCTAAACTTAGCCCAAGCGATCGCGTTGCCTCAGCATTTGCAAGAAAAATTGTAGCCATTTGCTATTGAATTATGCCTAATCTGAAAATAGGTGTTAGGTGTTAGGGGTTAGGTTGTAGGTGGTAGGGGTTAGGGATTTTCATCGCAATGTTAGTGAGCGATAGCTCATGGTGTCTAACAACCAACAACTAACTAAACATGAGCACGACTGTACCACCGTAGCAACACTCGTGCTAGCCGTTCAGGATTATGGCGCACGAAATTGGTATGTACATCCTCATCCATTACATTTGAGAGAACAATCCGACGACCTAAGTTAGCGATCTCTTCTCGATCCAGAAATACAGGATGTGAATTGACTTGAGCATAGTTAATCAAAGACTGAGCCGAAGGGACTTTCCGATGCACCAAGACAGCGTTAAATAGGTTTTTACCACAAGCTTCGTCAATTGCTCTAATGTGGTCTGAGACGGTATAGCCCTGCGTTTCACCGGGCTGGGTCATGATATTACAAACATAAATGCGAGGAATCGAGCGAGACGCGATCGCGTCAGCAATTTCTGGCACCAAGAGATTAGGAATAATGCTGGTGTAGAGACTACCGGGACCGATGATAATGTAATCGGCTTCCTTAATTGCCTTGAGAGCGGCAGGTAAAGCGGGGGGATTGGCAGGAATACAACCAATGTTGGTGATTTTACCATTAGCCTCTGTAATATTTGATTCCCCTTCGATCCGACGTCCATCGGCTAATTCTGCCCAGAGGCGAACATCACTCAGCGTTGCGGGTAACACTCGTCCCCGCACCGCTAATACTTGAGAACTAGCTGCGATCGCTCGTTCTAAGTCTCCGGTAATGTCGCTCATTGCTGTCAGGAACAAATTACCAAAACTATGACCGACCAAACCGTTACCTGTCTTAAAGCGGTATTGAAATAGTTCCGTCAATAGCTTTTCTTGGTCTGCCAACGCTGCCAAGCAGTTGCGAATATCTCCCGGCGGTAGCACCCCAAACTCTTGCCGTAGCCGCCCACTTGAACCTCCATCATCTGCCACAGTGACAATAGCCGTAATATTAGCACTGTAGACCTTCAGCCCTCTGAGGAGGGTAGAAAGACCCGTACCGCCGCCAACCACAACAATTTTGGGTCCCCGATGCAGTCGGCGATGCGCCATCAGCACATCCACCAGTTCTTGATCTTTCCCAGGCTTTAATACCTCGGTAATCGAGCCAACTGTCCGGGTTTGCCCCCAGAAAATCAAGACCAAACCACAGGTAATCGCAATTGGGCCTGATACATAATTGGGGATAATCGTTGCGATTGTCTCCAAGAGTCGCGCCGTGAAATCAATTAAGTAAAAAATCGGGGTCAGCTTTACCCATATTGCTAACCCCAGACTTGTCAGTAGGACACCACTCGCACTTAAAAGCAACCAACGTTTTACAAATAATCCAGGCGCTAACCACTTGAACCAGCGATTAAATCGCCGGGGTGTCCGACCTCTGGATTCGTGTTGCAGGGTGCGTAAGGCTTGTTTGAAGAGACTGATTGAGGACATTACTGATACAAGTCGGGGGAATACTAAGACTGGATAGACTTTAACCAAGTGCGGTCGAATCACTCAAGTAGGTGAATCGATTTAACAGGTCTTGTCGTATGAAGTTGCCATTTTAGTTATTAAGCGTGAATGAGTGCCCACCAGGATACATTTAGAAAATTGCACTAATGTGTGATCAATACAACATCTAGTAGAAGAACCATTATGATGAAAAGTTTGCGATCGCAAGGCGGGACGTTCCCTTCGCCCTTTGCCAGAATTTAGGGTAATACACTGGACAGACGTTTCCCGCAACGAGGCAGATGGAACAACGAATTTTGGGACTCGACCCAGGACTAGCCATTTTGGGGTTCGGGGCGATTCTCTGCCAAAAGGCAGAAAAAAACCGTGAGCGGGACTTGAAAGGAGCCTATGCAGGTGTCAGTACAGACACTCAAGCAAACCCACAGGTAGATCTAGTGAGGTTACTAGATTTTGGGGTGATTCAGACCCCGGCGCGGACTGAGATAGGCTCGCGACTCTGTACGATTTATGACGACTTGCACACCCTGATGGAACAGTGGCAACCTGATCTCGTAGCAATTGAGAAACTTTTTTTCTATCGGATGAGTAGCACGATTACGGTAGCTCAGGCAAGGGGTGTCTTGATGTTAGTGTTGGCACAGCATAAAGTCCCCATGGTGGAGTATACACCAGCTCAAATTAAGCAGGCATTAACGGGCTATGGCAATGCTGACAAGTATGAGGTGCAGCAGGCAGTAGCACAGGAGTTGAATTTGGAGAGCATCCCTAAACCCGATGATGCGGCAGATGCTTTGGCAGTTGCTTTGACTGCCTGGTTTCATCAGTCCTAAGGTTGCTCCACATTCCAGTTGCACTCCATATAGCAGTCGAAGTATAGATTAGGACATCAACGGAGGCTATGACCCTTAGCAAGAGATATTTGGCTGAAAGCTGAGTGCTGAGTGCTGCTTGCTATAACTAAACGATTTGAAGTGCGATCGCTTGTCCAACGCCTTATGTGCTGTTGTTACAGAAACACATTTGCTCAGTCTGCGTCAAAACTATTATTGAGTCATCCCACTTAAGTTTGACGACTTATACCTTTTTAGAGCGAGGAGTTTCGATTGCCAAACCCAACCTCTAATAGGGTTTCAGAATTTCAACTGTTCTATGTCTAAAACAAAAGCGTCTTGCATTTGAGTGTTATGAAACCTGAGCGTTTGTTATTGTGTGTGGCTTCCCTTTGTTTACTCAATACTCCTGTTTGGGGTAGTGTTCCTGTCTCTACTGTTCTTGCCCAAGCGCCGGGTGAAGAACAAACTAGCATTGATGTCTATCGCTTTGCTAGCCCTGCAGTAGTCACGATTAGCACGGGTAGAGGTTCCGGTTCTGGCAGCATTGTTAGCCCAGAGGGACTAATTTTGACCAACGAACACGTTATTCGGAGCGCTAGAGGGGGTCTAGTCAGTGTGAGTACGACGGCAGGTAAGCGCTACACCGGGCGCGTGATAGCGATTGACCGCCGTAATGACTTAGCGCTATTACGACTGGATACGACTGACCGTTTCCCGACAGTGCGGCTGTCTAGTTCAGAAGGCATTCAAGTCGGAGCAAGAGTGTTTGCTATTGGTAGTCCCTTTGGGCTGTCAGGAACGTTAACCACTGGCATCTTGAGCCGGATTGCTCCCGATGGCGATTTGCAAACGGATGCAGCGCTGAATCCAGGAAATTCCGGAGGTCCGTTGCTCAATTCGCGGGGTGAACTTATCGGTGTAAACAAAGCTATTCTTAGCCCAAACGGGGGAGGCAATACAGGAATTGGCTTCGCAACCAGTGCTGTAATCGCTAGGGATTTTATTGAGCAAAACCGCAACAACAGCAATCCGACTAGCAGTAACGTGGCTTCCTCTCCTTCAACTCCTCGCTTTGGCATCACTGTCGATGCAGGGACACTGCTCGTTTTGGGAGTACAGCCTGGTTCCTTGGCAGCTACTATCGGACTGAGGCGTGGAGATCAACTCATCGCCATTAATGGTCGTCGTCTTCGGGGCATTCAAGATTTGCAAGCTTTTTTGGAGAGGCAGCCAGCTTCGGCTGTGCTTACAGTGGCACGAAATCGTCGGTTAGCAGATGTACGGGTGAATTTTTAGGTTGGTTGTTGGTTGTTAGTTGGAGTGTCTAATCTAAAGTTCAATTTGTTGCCAGTTTATTCGAGGGGGTTGTCGGAGTGCTGACTCGCTTGTAGTGCGGTGAGTGCTTTGAGCTGTTTATCTAAACCTTGTAACATTTGGTTAAGAGCTGGTAGGGTTTCTATGGTTGTGGGATGGCGAGAAGAGCGATCGCGAATTTCATTTAACTTTCGTTGTAACTGTTGAGCTAGTTTCAAAGCGTCCTGACTTAGCTTTTCCAATTGTTGGCGTTGATAGAATTTCAAAGCAACTCCTCGCAATACCTGAAGCGTTGCTTCTTCTCCGTGGGTACCTGGCATCACCCGCAAACGCAGTAATAGAGATTCTTCCTGGTAGCGTCGCTCAACCTCGACCTGCTTGGGTTGGATGACGGGAAGTAGGGGTAATTGTACGACGCGCTTGAGTTCGATAATTACACCCTGAAACACGGGTAAGGTTAGTCTCTCAATCACAGACTGCAATACACCATCTTGACTCCACAGAATGCGACCTTGATCAGCTTGCCGCTCGAAATACAACCGACCAATGCCACCTAGCAAGACTCGACCTAACAACTCTTGTAAGAGGTGTTGAGGCGCTAATGTCGCGATAAATTCTATCGGCTGAGATAGATACCGCGCTTGCACTTCCAGGATTGGCACAGCCTCAACTGGGGGTAAAGCGACAGGGGCTGGTATCATCGCTGTGGAAGGGGCTGCTTCTTCACTCCTTTCGGTTGGCAGATTTGAGGGTATGGGACTTGGTACTCGCGATCGCTGAGCTGATACTGTAGGGGATAGTCCAGACGATCTCGTTGGTGCTGGTGACAAGTCCGTAGATTCACTCTCAGGTTCTAGAGCATCATCTAAAATCAGTGTCGGTTGCTCAGATCGGGGAACTTTATGTTTCTTCTGAGGTGCTTGCGTTTTGGGCGATGGGGAGGTGTGGGAATGATTCAGGTACGCGGAAAGCATTACCTGATGAACGCTAGCTGTAATCTGTTCTGTCTTAAGTGAGCAGTTTAGGTAAGCCAGGATGTGACGGACATAATCTAGCGCTGAAGAGTCTTGAGGTACTACCATACCCAGCTTTAGATGTTTTCCTTCCAAAGCGAGGGGTAAAAACTGATAGTACAAGCAAGCTTCAAAAGGCAGAATGCTGTCAATCAGCCGAAACATATGCTCGGTCTCTACCTCAGAGAAATTTTTTATCGGAGATGGAGAAGAGGTTGACTGTGTATGAGGTTCGGACGGGTCTGGGTGGCTTGGTAAGGACACCATAAAAGTTTCTCCAACCTGAGTGGCGACTGGTCGAGATGCCCCAGGAACGCAGTTTCAAAAGAATTTTAAGTTAGGGGTTGGCGAGTATTACTCGCTGAGCCACCCTACTTAGATTTTGAGCGAGGGTTATGTAATAAATTTCAGTTGAAGTACTACCTCAACCTTACAATTTTGCCTGGGTTTAGGAAGCACTTCTTAGCGCTTGAGCCGCCAAATAAAGCTTACTCCATTCACCCACGACCTGGTTAATTTTCAAGTTTAAGTCCTTGGCGATCGCGTCTACAGTTTTCCCTGATTTCAATTTATCAATTAACTGCTGCTGCTCAGGTGTCAGAGTTTCCCAATATTCTTGCCACTGCACAGGTGTTAGCCCCAAGCTATGCTCCCGCAAGGAGGTTTCTAGCCAGCTTGCGACTAATTCCGGCTTCGCTTTGATAGAAAATACCCGAATCGCATGGTAGCTGATTTTTTCCCGCAGTCGGTAAACCTGCTTGACAGGCATATTTAAGGCACTTGCGATCGCTTCTTGAGACTGTCCTTGAAGGTAGAGCCGGAGCCATTGCGCGGCTACAGGGCCTAGGTTTTCCGTTTCCCGCAAGTAATCCTCAAATTCTTGACGGACAGACAGCCGCAGTGTCTGTTGTTCCTCAAAAGCTTGGGTATCTTGATAGTCGGCTGTTGCTTGGCTATCCAATAAACTCACAGGTGAATCGGTATCATCGAGGGTCATTTCCTCTGAAACCAGCCGTACCATGTCCCCCTCTGGCACATGGGTCATCCCACCACGCTGAGAGCGACGCAAAAAGTTAACAAAACGATACACTAGTAGAGGCTGGTTACGGATTGGGCGTAGACAATATTCTTCAACCGTAGTCAGTAATAAAGCGTCACGGAGGCGGGTATCGTCAGTACACTGAGCAATCCAAGCAATTTGCTTTTGAATGTAGCGATCGCTATTCAACAACTCTTGAATGACTTCTTGTAAAACATCCGCAACGGCTCGTTGGCGATCGCGGCTAAGCGAAACCCAGGTGCGGATTTTATTCCGAAGGGTTACTAATCCGCCTAACCGATTGGTTAAATTACGATAAGCCCGAACGGGTTCCACCCCAAGGTAGCGTTGCCGCAAAATTCGATAGCGATAGTCCATCGCTTGCTTGGCGATCGCTAACTGGTTCGGTAGTAACGTCTCAAAGCGCTCTACATTGTCTCCAAGTAACCAGCGAACAATACTTTGGCTAGTAACTGAGCCTAAAGTTGGGTAGTCACTTGCTAGGCGATCTCGCCAATCTTGCTCCAGTTCGTCCGCCAATGTCATGAGATTGCTCTCCTCGAACCCCTGTTTTAAAGTTTGCATGACAACCCTCTCTTGCTACACTTATTGTGTTTTTTGCGGCTGCTCTCCATTGGAACATATCTACCTTTAGATAGAAGTGATCACACCCCGTTACCCCTGCTTTGAGCATCACACTGGCACTTTGACGCAGAACATACCCTGGTACTGTTGAGATCGCTTATCTTAGGTGTTCTAGATCACTACCCTAGGAAGATTGATTCACCCTCTCTAAGTGTTACGTTTCCTAAATTAGGAAATGGTCTACTACATAGCTCTCACTAACGCTGATGAAAATTATGCAACCTGAGCAAATTGAGACGCATTTGCAGCGGTTAAAGGAAGAGCAACAGCTAATTCTGAACCATGTGGACAACGCGATCGCCCTTTTTAATCCATCGCACCATCTGGTTTTGTTTAATCAGAAACTCGCGCAAATTTGGGGACTATCAGCAGACTGGTTGGTTCAACAGCCTCATTTTCACGAAGTATGCGCTCAGGTTGTTGCCTATGGCTACTGGACACCCGTTCAATGTAGACATATGCAAGCCATAATACCACCAACCGACAGCCAAAACATTTCTTTCTCACTAGAACAACCCAATGGCATCTATCTTGAGGTAGATGCTACCGTGATATCCGATGGTGGATACCTATTAAGCTTTCGTGACGTAACGGCTAAAGAGCAAGCCCTGCGGGAAGCAACGCTCATGGAGACTACTTTAAACGCCGAAATTAAGCGTCTAAGTTTTTTACAAGGTCTTACAGAACGGCTACAACCGGCTAGTGAGTTGCTAGAAATTGGGCAATTTGCTCTGTCTTACTTAGTTGAGACAATGGGAGCGGCATTCGGGGATGTGAAGGTGATTCAAGGTGAAGGGAAAGATGCCCAGGCGGGAATTCTCACCAATGAAATCTCCTGTGAGTTCATTGCCACCTATGGCACCGTCGCTGTGGGAGAGATGGAATCCCTGCTAAAGCGAGGGATACCCTACGGTGAAGGGCTGCTCTGGCAGGTTGTGGAAACTGGCGAACCTCTATTCATCGAGGATTACAAAAATCACCCTCAAGCCGTTCCTGCTTTCCGCCATCCAGGTATTGGTCAACTAGGGATTTTTCCGATTCCTAGCGCCACTGGCAAAATTATCGGTGTCTTGACTTTAGAATCCCGCGACGGACAGAAGCTTCAGGACGCTCCCCAACAAGATATGCTACTTGCAGCTTGCCGTACCTTAGGTGTTGCTATAGAACGTGCCCAGGCTCAAGAACACCTCCAGCGTGTGAATGAAGAGTTAGAGCGAGTCTCTCAGCTTAAGTCAGAATTTCTTGCCTCCATGTCCCACGAACTGCGAACCCCCCTCAACAGCATTTTGGGATTTTCAGATTTGTTGCAGCGTGGCAGAGGTGGTACCCTAAGCGATCGCCAGCTTACTCACGTCCAAGTGATTGAAAAAAGTGGTCGGCACTTACTGCAACTGATTAACGATATTCTTGATTTGTCGAGGATTGAAGCCGGGAAAGCTGACCTTAATCTTGCTCCCGTCTCCATTCAGAAGCTATGTACCCACTGCCTAAGAATGATTCAGCCTCGTGCTGAGAAAAAACAACTGGCGCTATCACTAGAACTCGACTTCCGTCTACATCAGGCAGTTCTGGATGAGCGTCGTGTCAGCCAAATTGTGATTAACCTCTTAGCGAATGCAGTCAAATTCACTCCAGAGGGAGGCACCGTAAAGTTGAGTGGGCGCCTTGCTTATGGAACTGATCTAGAACAGGAATTATTCCGACCCGATCGCAGCCCTGTTAAGGCAAGTGCGCCTTATTTGTGCCTGGAAGTCAAAGACAGTGGAATCGGCATTCCTGAAGACAAGCTGCATCTACTGTTCCACCCGTTTCAACAGGTAGACTCTTCTTTGACACGGCGACATGAAGGAACAGGCTTAGGGTTAGCGCTAACGAAGCGACTCGCAGAACTTCATGGTGGTACGGTTTCTGTAGAATCGCAAGAAAACTGCGGTAGTACATTCCGTGTCTGGCTCCCCCTAAAGGAAAGGCACTCTAATTTAGCATCTAAGAGACGGGTGAGTGATTCTCAACAGCCTGATTCTTCTGTCCTCAACCAGGAACTAGCACTGAGTCATGCAAAACGAATTTTGGTAGTGGAAGACCAGTTCCTCGACCAAGCCTTGATTTCTGAGGTGTTGGAACTCGAAGGGTATGCCGTTGAGGTCATTTACGATGGTCAGATGATGCTGGACAAACTGCACTCGCTGGTAACTCCTGAGACCTTACCGCACCTGGTTTTGATGGATATCCACCTCTCCAAGGTTGATGGATTTGAGCTGATTCGTCAACTAAAAGCCCATCCCCTTTGGCAGAGTGTACCTGTTATTGCAGTTACGGGAATGGCAGATGATTGCGATCGCTCTCTTGCCACGGGTGCTGATAACTACTTAAGCAAGCCTTTAAATGTGGAAACAGTCATTACCACTGTTCGCTCTTTTGTTGAGACTCAAGAGGAACCTAGGGATTCTTCTCCCTGACATTGAAAGTCCATCTTCCCTCAGTGTGAATCACGAGTAACCAAAGGAGAGAAGATCAAAGTCTCTTTAAGCTAAAGAGATATACCAGTTGAGTGATTACCATCACTAGATAGGTGTGTTTTAATGTGTAAAGAAATGTTTAATTGTCTCATCTCATAACCAATAGACTACTTGCACTTTTTCTTCCTCACTGTCGTTAATAGAATCTACGAGAGTAAGGCAACGACGATTCAGGGGTATCTAGGCGAATTGTGTATTTTTAGTTACTTGCGTTTGAGGTGGAGTTACACAAACCACCAACGTGAAAGGCGCTCCTTATCTACCAAGCAAAGTGGTTTTGCGCTGAGCGTACCACTCTGTAGTTATAGATTTTTGTCAGGTTTATGCCAAACCCTACGCCGCGTATACTGCTAGTCGATGACGACCCTACTAATTTATTCCTTCTAGAAGAGTTATTACTTTGTGAAGGTTATGTCCCTGTGTTAGCAGAATCAGGAACAGAAGCGCTAGAAATTGCGGCCCAATCAAAGCCTGACTTGATTTTATTGGATGTCATGATGCCAAAAATGGACGGTTTTGAGGTTTGCCGTCGCTTACGGGAAGATGAGCGGTTAAACACTATACCCGTAGTGTTTCTCACCGCTTTGGATGATGACCACTCCCGCTTGCGAGGGCTGGAGATGATGGGAGATGATTACCTCACCAAACCAATTAATAGCCAGCTACTTTTAACAAAAATTGCTAGCATCTTGCGCTTAAATAAGATGCGATCGCAACAAGTCCAGTCTGAGATTAGCCAACAAGTAAAAGAACAATCCCGAAAACAAATCGCAGCGGCTTGGGAGGTTAATGACTACATCTCAGAAAAGTTTCGGCTGTTTGTACCGGAGCAGTATCTTAACCGAATTGCTCCTAAAGGTGTTGAATCAATTCAATTAGGAAATGCCAGGGAAGAAGAACTGACTGTCTTGTTCTGTGATATCCGAGGCTTTACTACAATTGCAGAATCCCAGACAGCCATGCAAACCTTTGAATGGCTCAATGCATTCTTTACCCAGATGAGTCAGGCTATTACTGCTCATCATGGCTTTGTTGATAAATTCCTGGGAGACGCGATTTTTGCGGTTTTTGACCGTGTTGAAAGCCACGCCGAAGACGGGTTAAATGCTGCTGTCACAATGTTACAGAACCTCAGTGAGTTTAATCGCGATCGCAAAAAGTTCAATCTGGAACAGCCGATTAAGGTTGGTATTGGCATTCACACCGGAATTGGCTTAATCGGTACGGTTGGCTCTGATAATCGTATGGATTCTACAGTAATAGGCGATGTCGTAAACACAGCAGCGCGATTAGAAGAATTAACGAAGCTTTACGATTGCCCCATCCTTGCTAGTGGGATGACACTTGCCCATGTTAGAGCGAATTTAAAAAAAGCAAGCCTCGACGCTCAAAGTAATAGCGAAATTACTCCTAACCCTTCACTTTCCTATTACAGCCGTTGGGTTGATTGTGTAACGCCTCGTGGCAAGCAGCAAGTTCTTAACCTTTATGAAATTTTGGGGACATCAAGTCAGATATTGGATAAGACAAAACTGCAATCGCAATCAGCCTATGATTCAGGGATTGAGGCATTGCACCAGAAAGATTATGCTAGTGCTAGTGAATATTTCCAGCAGATAATCGAACAAAATCCTACCGATGCGATCGCTAAGCTTTACATGGAACGTTGTCAAGCACGGTTGGGATTAACACCCCAATAGACAAAGGCACCTTGGGATGGTTTTATTGCAGGCTAAGTGTAATTATTAATTGCCGTTCTACTTCGTTAATTTTCTAAATTATCAAGATATACTTTATTTCATCTATCTAAAGTCCCGCTTTTTCTTGTATAAATCTCTAACTCCTGAGAGATGTAATTTATTCCATTAGTTTCTCATAGTAATAGTAGAAGAGTACACGTTGATTTGTTTGCAGGAGTTTCAAATGAGCGTAGAAGACCGGGCAGAGGCAATTGCCAAGAATATTGAAGGCAAAATTCAAGAGGTGGCTAGTGAAATTACGGGTGACCCAAAAGATAAAGTAGAAGGGCAAGCCAAACAAGACGAAGCAGCAGCAATTCACGCAAGAGAAGATATCAAAGACAAAGCAAAGGAAATAATTGATAAAGCTTAGGAGTTGTAGCAAGCTTACTATCACTCGGTATCTTCGTTTTTCCTGATTCCTTGAACTAAAGTTCCTGACGTATGTAAAAAAAACCAGCAGACAAATCATCTGCTGGTTTTTTATATGTATTTTCATCCAGCCTTCAGCTTATTCGTCACCCCTTCAGCTAAAAAGGTCTAAAAAGTAGAGTCTGAGGGGGCTTGCTTTGCCACTTTCACACTTGAACGATTTGGGATAGAAAATGTCACTGTCTAACCAATTGGGCGTTAGCTCTCTTTGCTCGTTGGATAGGGTTCATCCACTTTTCTAAGAGACTAAAGACTTGTGAGGAGAGGATAGTCAACACTAAGTAAGAGAGGGCAACACCTGCATAAATTTCAAAAGGACGGTAGTTGTTTGCCACAATCAATTGAGCACGGCGAAACAATTCTTCAAAGCCAATAACAGCAACTAAGCTGGTGTCTTTGAGCAACGAGATAAATTCGTTGCCCAAGGGGGGCAGCATCCGCCGCAAGGCTTGGGGAAAAATTACATACCGCATGGTTTGTACTGAACCCAAACCTAGCGACTGAGCCGCTTCTGATTGCCCTAACTCAATCGACTGGATACCCGCTCGAACCGTCTCGGCAATATAGGCAGCACTGTTAATACTAAGGGCAAGTACACCCGCTGTTAGAGGATTTAATCTCAAGGGAATGCCAAATCCTCGCAATAAGGGGGGTAACCCAAAGTAAATCATGAAAATCTGCACCAGCATTGGTGTTCCCCGGAAAAAGTCTATATACGCCCTAGTAATCCAGCGTAAAGGTGCAGAAGGGGAAAGACGAGCAATACCAATCAGGGAACCTCCAATCATACCCAGAATACCCGACATTACAGTCAGTTGTAGGGTAACTACAGCGCCCAAGAGCAGTGTAGGCATGGCTTGGAAGATAATGTTAAGGGATTCAAGCACGACTTAGTTAAGGGTGATGAGTTGGGGATTCGGGATTCGGAAGTTTACACAGTTCTACTATTTCACCGTATTGCTGAAGAAAGATTGTTGGGGAGGGGAAAAGGAACGTTGCTGGCAGATGTTCAGCAACGTTTTAGAAATTGGTATTGCTACTTCCTATCTTGTAGTCCCTCCCAAAGCAATAAGTTGTGTTTGACGATGCCTACCAGCTTTGGTATTAGATCGGTGCAGTTTCTGGAAGTTTAGGAGGTTCTTCGTCAAACCACTTCTTGTAGATTTGAGCGTAGGTTCCATCTTTAATAATGGTGTCTAAACCTCTATTGATAGACTCCAGGTTTTCTGAACCTTTAGGGGTGGGAATGCCATAGTATTCTGCGGTGAGCTGTTCTCCAACGAGTTTTAGACCTTTGAGGCTACCCGTTTTGAACGCATACAAGGTAACAGCCTTATCATTAATTGCGGCATCTGCATTACCATTAACTACTTCTTGAAGAACAAGATCTGGGCTATCAAATGTGCTGATTTTGGCTCCAGAAACTTTTTTGGCTTCATCAGCACTAGTTGTACCAATTTGTACAGCAATTTTTTTATTTTTGAGGCTGTCTAAATCAGTGATATCAGTGTTTTTTTCTGGAACTGCGATCGCAAGTCCGGCTTTAAAGTAAGGTTTTGAGAAGTCGATGACTTTTGCTCGCTCAGGGGTGATAGTCACTCCAGCCATAGCCGTATCAACAGAACCTGCCTGTAAAGCTCCAATCATGCCATCAAACCGCATACTCTCAAGGTCTACTTGGAAACCTTCCGCCTTACCAATGCTGTTAATGATGTCAATGTCAAATCCTTGAATCTGCCCATCAGGCCCTTGAAATTCAAAGGGTGCAAAAGTTGGATCAGTTGCTACTTTGAGAGTTTTACCTGCGGCAGCCGGATTTGAACCTGCACCTGAAGGGCTACTGCCAGCATCCGTAGAATTAGGAGCAGTGTTGTTACAGGCAATAACTAGCATCAAACAGCCTAGGGCAAGGGCGAACTGACGCCACCAACGGATACCTGTAAATCTAATCATCGTTCCTCATTTCCTCTTATCATCCTACCTAGAGAAACTGCCTCATAAAGCGAATAAACCTTTAGTAGAAGTTTATTAATAGCTGTAGAGACAAAGCTTTGGTTCTTTGAGTTTATGTTACCTTACAGCTTTTCAGTAGGAAGGCTTGTGCCTTTGGAGGAGTGTTTGCCAGAAGGCTCATCCTATTGAGACTGTAAGCAAATCGCTCAATAGCTAGTTTGAGCTTTGACTGACTCAAGTGAATGTGATAACTGCTACAATTTACGGCAAGAATGGTGAGATAGTCTCTTATAGCAAGTCGAGCTAAGCCCGCATTTAGGACTGGATATGGAGGATTCTACTCCGGCGATCGCATTTGAACAGATTGAAAAAAGCTTTGGCTCTCTAAAGGTACTGCAAGGCATCAGTGGCTCGATTAACCGGGGAGAAGTTGTCGCAGTAATCGGTTCTTCTGGCTGTGGCAAGAGTACACTCCTACGCTGCTTCAATCGTTTAGAGACAATTAACGGCGGGCGTTTAGTTGTCAATGGGATAGATCTATCGTCTCCCAAACTCAGCCAGAAGCACTTGCGGAGACTCCGGACACAGGTAGGGATGGTTTTTCAGCAGTTCAACCTGTTTCCCCATCTAAGTGTGCTGGAAAACTTGATGTTAGCCCCGCGTCAGGTACTTGGACAGTCTCGTGCTGAGAGTGAGAAGCAAGCTCAATTTTATTTGGAGAAGGTAGGTTTGCCGGAAAAGGCGATCGCTTATCCAGAACAACTATCGGGTGGACAGAAGCAACGGGTAGCGATTGCCCGGAGTTTGTGTATGAACCCTCAAATCATGTTATTTGATGAACCAACGAGTGCCCTCGATCCAGAACTCGTGGGGGAAGTCCTACTAGTAATGCAGCAACTGGCAGAAGAAGGGATGACGATGGTAGTCGTCACTCACGAGATGCAGTTTGCCCGTGAAGTAGCGAATCGGGTGCTGTTCTTAAACAAGGGTCAGGTAGAAGAAGAAGGCAAAGCCCAACAAGTGCTGAATGATCCTAAAAGCGATCGCCTACGCGCTTTCTTGAGTCGCATGAGCTTTGTGAGCCAATGAAGCGAAAGTAGCGCCTATAATCTTTTCGCAATTTATAGGGTGCGGCAAAGCTACAATCGCTTCCAATATATTTTTCTCTCAGGGCAATAAATTCGTCGTCAAGCTAATAGATAACATCAAGTCTTAAAGTCTGATTTACGGTATTCTGCCAGATGAGAACTGAAAACCCTTTCTGAGAGAAAAGCACTCAACCTTTGCCTGATCTTTCATGTTATAAGAGAGTTTCTTCTTCATCCTGAAACAAAAGTATACACTTAGAGGTAAGAGACTAGAGAGGCATCACAGATTATGACCTCAATGACGCAGGCAAGGAAGGCAGGACAAATGAAACGAATAACTAGCTATCAAGCCTTATGGAGACCACAAGACAATCGAGGGCACTTTTGGTTTACCTATTTTGATGGTGAAAAAGCACGCACAATTGATCTAGATGCAGAGAGCTTCCGGACAATGCTGAAAGTCCTTGACACAGATAAGCCAATTTTTGGCGACCATACAACCTCAGCTATTGCCGTTCATTCGCAGCCGAATGAGATTAAGGTAGGTGCATGGGCATAAGGGAAGAAATGACTTTCAACTTCTAACTTTTGGACAGACAGCAATCTCTAAGAAGCTTCTTAAGGAGAGTAAGTATCTCAAGCTTTCTTAAGAGAAATTGGCTAAAGCCTTGTCCGTTGGTGTTGCACAGTTCTAGAATGCTCCAAATAGGGGGTACAAGGATTGACTCACTAGTTCATTACTAGGGACGTGCAACACCTTGCCAATAAACTTCTTACTCGCCGGGGTGCTTGCTTCCTCTCGAATCTATTAACTTTCGACCAGAGAAAAAACTTTGCAATTTCAGTGTTTCTATTGGGTGAGTTGTTTCGGGTCTAATGCTGATGTATGACTCCTATTCGTCGCCTACATCTTGTTGTACTTATCTAAATTCCGCAAGAAATCAAAGTAACAGTTTTAAGTCTTCAATGCTGCTGAATACTGGATTGCCTAGGGTTTTTGTAAATCAACGCTAGCAAATTTACAAGTGACACAGGAGTCTGATTGCGATCGCCCTAAGTTGAAGGCTAACAACGAGATATTACAATCTTTGCAAACTCTTTAATCTTCTTGGTAGAAACTATACAAAAGTATACAATTGGAAAGAAGAGACTAGAGGAGCGGACAAAAGGAAAAGTCTATAGAGATGGAAATGAAACGAATTGCAAGCTATCAGGCATTATGGAGACCTCAGGACAACAAAGGTCACTTTTGGTTTACCTATTTTGATGGAGAGAGAGAACGCACAATTGATTTAGATGCCGAAAGTTTCCGGATTGTCTTAGAAATTCTTGACACAGATAAGCCCATTTTCGGAGACCATACGACCGCTGCTGTCGCTGTTCACTCGGAACCCACAGAAGTGAAGGTAGGCGCTTGGGCATAAACAGACAATGAATTTACCCACATCAAGGCTTGCCATAAGTCAAACCCTTGATGCAGATTCACCCTTATCTTAGGAAAGACGCATCTCTCCTAGTAAAAACTAGTGTGGTAGATACACCCTTGCAGAAACTAGAGGCAGGAGGTAGACAAAACTATTGACACTTTGACGCTAAGTCCACTACAAGTTGATGAATTTCTCTTGTAGCAAACTTACTACTAGTAATACTGACGTATAACTTGTATTACATATATGTATCTTATTTCAATCAGGTGAAACCGACAACCTAACTTAACCAGACTTCATTAAGTCTTCAAAATCCTGATTAAACCCTGTCTTTTGCATTCATCAGGATGTGAAAGTGAAACAAAGCAGTACTTGACTTTGCTCTGAAGTTCAGCTTGATTCAATCTAAGGTAGTTGCAGTATTGTGCGTATTATACATCCACTCTTCATGCTGATACTTACCCGTATTACACATAGTAACTATGCCACCCAACTCTCCCGTGCCAGAGTCACTGAAGACTAAGGATATAACAGCATTGCCTTCTCTGTTTTATACCTGGCAGGATTATCGCTGTGGTTACGAATTGCTTACCTCAGGGGATTCGACGACTGACAAAGGCGTTCCTCTAGTATTACTGCATCCAATCGGGGTAGGATTATCTCGGAACTTTTGGCAGCGCTTCTGTCAAGAGTGGTGTCAATCGGGTTACGACAATCCGGTTTACAACCCAGATTTGCTTGGATGTGGTGAGAGTGATATGCCACGCATTGCTTATACGCCTGCCGATTGGGCTAAACAGTTGCAATACTTTTTGCAGACAGTCGTCAAAAAGCCTGTAGTTGTGCTGGCACAGGGTGCGGAGGTTGTTGTGGCGCTTGCTCTCGTACAACAACAAACTGAGCCAAATTATATTAAAGGTTTAGTACTGGCTGGTCCACCTGCTTGGGCAGTGATGACCGAAGAGAGTCCAAGTTGGCAACAAAGAGTCACGTGGAATGTATTAGACTCTCCTGTGGGCAATGCGTTCTACCGTTATGCTCGTCGCCGTCAATTTTTGCGATCATTTTCAGAGCGTCAACTATTTGCTGACCGCTCAGATGTTGATGTTCAATGGTTGGATACTCTCTTAGCTGGTGCGGCTAATCCCGCGAGTCATTATGCAGTTTTTTCCTTTCTCGCTGGATTCTGGCGACAGAACTATGAAAAAGCGATCGCATCGATTTCTCAACCGACTTTAGTTGTAGTAGGAGAGGAAGCAACCAGCATCAGCCGTAGTGGTCAAGCGGAGACACCAGAGCAACGATTGGCACAGTACCTCAAGCATCTGCCCCAAGGTCAGGGTTGTCAAATTCCTGGTCGTAATGTTTTGCCGTATGAGTCAACCACTGAATTTGTGTCTGTCGTTGCTGAGTTTGTGAAGCAGTTCAAGTGCTAATTCACAAGGGCAACAGAACTCACTAAATAATGATAGTTGAATCTGTAGTACATTTCGGAGTACAAACTATGTCTGAACAGTTCTCGACTGAAATAAGCGATCGCATTTGTAAGCACATGAACGAAGACCATGCCGCTGCTATCGCCCTCTATGCCCAAACCTTTGGCAATTCTCCCGATACAGAAGCCGCACAAATGCTCTCCATTGATGCCCTTGGCATGAACCTGATGACGCAAGTCAAGGGAGAGTCGGTGCCTCTACGCATTGAATTTGATCATGCTCTCCAAGATTCTGAAGATGCTCATCACACGCTGATTGCAATGGTTAAACAAGCGAGAACCCTTACAAAATAGGTTACTTGCGCCATTGCAGAATTATTCTCTTCAGAAATCTTTAACAAATTCTTATCAGAATTATACTGATGCCTCCCTTTACTCGTAGAATCTTGAATCTAGAGAAAGCGTGTAATAAAGTGAGGCTCTGGCTGCATCAATGAACAAAATCGCTAACAACAACAAAACCACTGAAAAGACTCTGCCCTTTGCAGGACTGCTGTTTTTGATGCTTGTATTTGGCGGAGGGATTCGTCAAGTCGGTTACGCTTTCGACAACGCTGTAGCCAAGGAGACTTCACACACAGCACAGGAAAAGCCACATCAGGATTCCCATCAAAACGCGGACTCCCCAAACCAAGACACGCTCTATTACTCCCCTTTCTAGAGACTCTAATGAGTAACCTCGTTTTTTGTCTACTACTGCTGCAACCAACAACCAACAACTAGACATACCCTAGTAGTCCACCACAGAAATTTTGACAGGTAAATACCTGCCTGAGAAACTGGTGGAAAAACCAGGAGCATCAATGGCAGAAAAATACCTTGTTAATCTCACGAAGGAAGAACACCAGCAGTTGTTG
>JAESFV010000288.1_pt1 | contig 36701 bp, 27 predicted proteins | sample 9269471 | NCBI WGS metagenome assembly JAESFV01 (sample SAMN14502647, study PRJNA617108) | algae metagenome | isolation source: Symplocastrum torsivum CPER-KK1 and co-occurring heterotrophs from... | place: USA: Central Plains Experimental Range, Colorado | collected 2001-01-01
CCCAACATTAAGTTAATTGTTGCTCCTTTTCCTGAACAACAGCGAGGTTCTGACCAATTTTTTTTCAAGCCTTTTCTCAGATCCTCTTGACAACTGCCAGAAAGCCTTAACTTGTCACCAATGGTGGTAGGCAGATAACTGTTCTCATTCAGTTTCGGGGTTGGCATATGAAACCGCATTGTCAGTCACTTTGGTTTGCTGCTAGTTTTTCTCTCTTCTGGTTGGCAACAACTAATCCCACGCCAGCACAAATCGTTGAGGATATAACCCTACAAAATCTTTCCATCGTTACGCCAAACGGCAACACCAGCATTATCACGGGGGGTACTCAAGCTGGCTCTAACTTGTTCCACAGCTTTGGAGAATTTTCGGTTCCCACTGGAGAAGTTGCCTCTTTTCAAGAAATTGACCAAGCTGTTGAAAACATCATTTCTCGCGTAACTGGGTTATCCGTTTCAACTATTGATGGATTAATTGAAGTTCTTCAAGCTAATGGTACTGTCAGTCCTGCCAACTTCTTTCTGATCAATCCCAACGGTATTATTTTTAGTTCTAATGCTTCGTTGAACATTGGCGGCTCTTTCCTAGCAAGTACAGCCAGTAGCCTAAACTTTGCTGATGGTAGCCAGTTTAGTGCTACTGCTCCTCAAACTACACCTTTACTTACCGTAAGTGTTCCGATTGGTTTGCAATTTGGAGGGACACAAGGAAACATCCTTAATCAATCTCAGGCACGCAACCGCCTAGGGATACCTGTTGGTCTACGGGCGCGGCTTGATAAAACATTAGCGTTAGTAGGCGGCAATGTAAGTTTGAATAGTGGATATTTACGAACTCCAGGTGGTCGAGTCGAATTAGGAGGAGTGGCAGGAGCGGGAATAGTAGGGCTAAACGTTGATGGTGATAGTCTACGTTTGAGTTTTCCTGATGATGTCGCCAGAGCTGATATATCACTTAGCAATGAAGCTTTCGTGGATGTCACTGGCGAGGGTGGTGGAAATGTTCAGCTTTCAGGAAGGCGGGTGACATTCACTGACGGTTCAGCAATTCAGGCTTATACCCTAGGCTCAATACCAGGAGGCACCTTAAGCATCAATGCCTCGGAGTCGGTAGAACTCAGTGGAACTACAGCAGATGGCAATTTTGCGAGTGGCTTATTTTCTTTTAGTGATTTTGAAGCCACGGGTGCTGGAAGCAATATAGCTGTGGAAACGGGGCGCTTAATAGTTCAGGATGGGGCACAGATACTCGTTAGTACATTAGGTGCCGGGTCGGCAGGTGCTCTAACAGTCAAAGCCTCAGAGTCCGTAGAAGTCATTGGTAGCGCGATGAATGGGCTTCCCAGTGGGTTGTTTGCTGGGGTTGAAGAGGAGGATGCTACAGGATTTGGGGGAAGTTTAACGATTGAAACGAGAGAATTAATTATCCAGGATGGAGGGCGAGTCTCAACTTCTACTTTTGGTCAAGGAGAGGGTGGCAGTCTAATTGTACGGGCAAGAGACTTCGTAGAGGTAAGTGGCAGATCAAGCGATCGCCAAAACAGTAGTTTATTACAGGCTACAGTTCAACGGGGAGCTACCGGAGATGGCGGAAGTTTGACGATTGATACGGGCGAGTTGCTTGTCTCAGATGGAGCGCAAGTATCAACGTCTACGTTTGGTCAAGGAGATGCTGGGGATTTAACGGTGCAAGCGACCCAAGTAACACTACTCGGTTACGGCACTTCAGCAGACGATAAGATAATTTCTAGTGGTTTGCTTGCTAATTCTGAACAAGGGGCTACAGGGACTGGCGGTAATCTAACCATCGATACTGAGCGCTTAAGTATTCAAGGTGGGGCACAAGTTTCAGTTACGACCTTTAGCGAATTTAGCCAAGCTAGTGCAGGTAACTTGACAGTTCAGGCTTTTGATGTAGAACTGGTTGGAGTAGCACTCTCAGCAGATGGTCAATTCCTTACTAATGACACAGGCTTGTCATTTGGTAGTGGTTTATTTGCTGGCACAGGTATAGGCTCTACAGCAGATGGAGGAACTTTAAGGGTTGAAACTGAGCGATTGACCCTTCGAGATGGAGCCGTTCTACAAACTACGACGTTTGGTGCAGGGGATGCGGGAGATTTAATTGTTCAGGCTTCAGAATCCGTGGAACTCGTTGGAACCTTTGCTGATAATCGGTTTCCCACAAGCTTGCTTGCTCTGTCTGGCGGAATTCCTGGAGTTGGTGGTATTCCTGAAGCCACAGGGCAAGGTGGAGATTTGACGATTGAAACAGGAGAGTTAATTGTTCGGGATAGGGCGCTAGCCGCTGTCAGCAGCCTCAACTCCAGTAATGATGCTCAAGGTGCAGGTAATCTTCAAATTACCACGCGAAGTATCACTTTAGATAACCAAGGCGAACTCACAGCAGAAACCGCATCTGGTGATGGTGGCAATATTGCGCTAGCTGTTGAGGATTTGTTGCTACTACGCCAACAAAGTGGAATATCTACCTCCGCAGGTGTCGTTGGTGCTGGTGGGAATGGTGGCAACATTACAATTGATACTCCAGATGGCTTTATTATCGCTGTCCCAGAGGAAAATAGCGACATCAGTGCTAACGCCTTTACAGGCAATGGTGGTAACATCCAAATCCAAGTCCAAGCCATCTTTGGTACCCAGTTTCGAGAAGACTTAACTACCGAAAGCGACATCACTGCCAGTTCAGAGTTTGGACTAGACGGTGTGGTAGAAATCACAACGCCGGATGTTGACCCCAGTCGCGGATTAGTTGGCTTACCTACTGATGTCGTTGATGCCTCTGGATTAATTGCCTCTGGTTGTGGAACGCCTCAGATAGCAAGAAGTGAGTTTATCGTGACTGGGCGTGGTGGCTTACCGCCTACTCCCGGTGAAACCCTCAGCAGTGATACCGTTTGGACAGATTTACGTCCGGCAACTACTACTACCGGAAATCGTTCAGCGGAACCTTTAATTACTCAGCCAACTGATACTAAGCCGCCAGTAGAAGCCCAAGGATGGGTAATTAATGATAGGGGTAAGGTGGTTCTCACCGCGCAAGCTGCCCATGTACTACCGCACAGGGCTTGGCAGACACCAATCGAGTGCAAAAAATTGTGATTTTAGTTGAGCGAATTTACTTCTTCATGTGAAGCTGCTCCACTAACGTATATTAAGTTATTGTTCATTGTCGGTTGTTTGCTGTCTGTGGCAACTAACTTCTAACTAATTACCCAATTTTTAAATTAAATCAAGTAGTCAACCGGGCTTGAGATGACTAGAGAAAGGAGAATGAGGAAAAGAACATGGCAAGAAAATGGTCTGTGTATGTCCGTGCAGTACAACCCTTTCTAAAATACGTTTTTCTTGCATTCAGCACCATTTTATGCATTGTCTTGGGGCAGGTGATAAACATAGATTGTATGAGTGCAAGTAATTGCGTTTCTACAACGCAACTAGTATCTCTTGCTACCTCAGCTCCCACATCTACTGCCCAATCCGTAACAGATCAGGTGCAACAGGGAAGGGAATTTTATGAAGCAGGACAATTCAGTGAAGCCGCCAAAGTTTGGCAGGAGGCAGCACAGGCATTTCAAGCTGAAGGAAATAAACTGAATCAAGCTACAGCATTGAGCTTTTTGTCCTTGGCTTACCAGCAGCTAGGGCAGTGGGATGAGGCAGGTGTTGCTATTAGTTCCAGCTTGCAACTCCTCCAAGACACTAGACTACAGTCCTCAAAAAAAGATACCCCAACGAATACTCAACTCATTCTCGCCCAAGCCCTCAATACACGCGGGCAGTTGGAACTAGCACAAGGACAAGCGCAAAAAGCGATCGCAACCTGGCAGCAAGCAACGACGGCTTATATTCAAGCTGATGACCAGATAGGAATTATTGGCAGCCTAATTAACCAAGCTCAAGCCATGCAAGCTTTAGGGCTTTATCGTCAAGCTGAGAAGACCTTAACTCAGGTGGAAGCAGCGCTACAAAATCAACCCAACCCAATTCAGTCGATGGGTTTGCGTAGCCTGGGTAATACCCTTCGAGTTATCGGTAACTTGAAGAAATCTCGGCAGAGTTTAGAGCAAAGTTTGGCGGTAGCTGAGCAACTACAATCTCCCTCAGATATCAGTTCCACTCTACTTAGTTTAGGAAATACAACCCGCGCCCAGAAAGAAACCGAAGCCGCTTTGGGGTTTTATCAGCAGGCAGAAGCTACATCCACTTCACCGATGACACGCACACAAGCCCAACTGAATCAACTGAGCTTGTTACTCGAAACGCAGCAACTCAGTGAGGCATTAGCATTGGGTTCAAAAATTCAGGGTCAAATCGCTAGCTTGCCTGTCAGCCGTGCCTCTGTTTATGCCCAGATTAACTTTGCTCAGAGTCTCACACGATTTAAGAGAAGTAATACAGACACCACTCCCTCCTGGACAGACATTAGTCAAGTCTTGGCAAAAGCAGTTCAACAAGCAAAAAGCTTAAAAGATAGTCGTGCAGAAGCTTATGCCCTTGGGCATCTCGGTGGACTCTATGAACAGACTCAGCAACTAGGCAACGCTCAAGATCTTACCGAGCAAGCGCTACTGATTGCCCAAGGTATTAATGCTTCAGACATTGCTTATCGTTGGCAGTGGCAGTTGGGGCGGCTTCTCAAAGCAACTGGAAAAAAGCAAGAAGCGATCGCAGCTTACACTGAAGCCGTCAACACTTTACAATCTCTCCGCAGTGATTTAGTAACCATTAATCCCGACATTCAGTTTTCCTTTCGGGAGGAAGTAGAGCCTATCTATCGGCAGTTAGTCGATTTACTCCTACAATCCACCAATACCCAAAGTGAGCCGAGTCAACAAAACCTAGTCCAAGCTCGTAACGTCATTGAATCACTCCAACTCGCTGAACTCGACAACTTTTTCCGAACCGCTTGCTTGCAGGGACAGGCTGTACAAGTTGACCAAGTGATTGATCAAGATGATCCAACAGCCGCCGTTGTCTACCCAATTATCTTGCCCGATCGCTTAGAAGTCATCCTCAAGTTGCCCAATGTGCCTCTACGTCACTACGCTACTTCTATTGCTCAGGGTGACGTGGAAGAAACCTTAGAAGAACTGCGGCAGGAACTGGTAAAGCCTTTCTCCCTAAAACGAACGCAGTCATTATCGAAGCGAGTTTATGATTGGCTACTCAAACCTGCTGAGGATGCCTTCATACAAAGCCAAATTAAAACCTTGGTATTTGTCTTAGATGGTTCTCTACGGAATATTCCGATGGCAGCTCTTTATGACGGTCAACAGTATCTTGTACAAAAGTACGCTGTCGCCTTGACTCCAGGACTACAATTGCTGGCTCCAAAATCGCTTGTACAGGGAGAGTTAAAGGCTTTGACGGCTGGACTTACCGAATCCCGTGGGGGCTTCTCGGCTCTTAGCAATGTGGCGTTAGAAGTAGAAGAGATTCAATCCGAAGTACCTACTACAGTCTTACTCAATCAAGAGTTTACTAGCGAAACCATCCAAAACGAAATCAAATCATTACCTTTTCCCGTGATACATCTAGCAACACACGGGCAGTTCAGCTCTGAAGCTGAAGAAACGTTTATTCTTACTTGGGATGGTCGCCTCAATGTCAACGAGTTGGAGAACGTCCTTCGTAACCGAGACGAAAATCAGCCAAATGCGCTCGAATTACTCGTCCTCAGTGCTTGCCAAACGGCGGCTGGGGACAAACGAGCCGCTTTAGGATTGGCGGGAGTAGCGGTACGAGCTGGGGCACGCAGTACTCTGGCTACACTATGGTCAGTTAACGATGAGAGTACTGCCGTGCTGATGAGTGCATTCTACCGAGAGTTAACTCGTACTAAAGTAAGTCGAGCTGAAGCTTTGCGTCTAGCTCAGCTATCGCTGTTGCAAGAACCTCGCTCCCAACATCCCCGCTACTGGGCACCTTTTGTTCTCGTGGGCAGTTGGCTCTAAACGGAATAGGGCTACCGTGAAAATGATACGGGTGCTATATCCCCAAGCCTTATAACAGACTAAGAGCTACAGCACCCGTCATCTTACTTACGTTTCTTGATCCAGTAAAACTTGACAAGTCGGCTTTAATGCTTGCCAAGATTTTCTCAGCTCTCCTAGAAATTAAGCAGAGCCTAAGAATTAGTAGCCTGAGTTGATAAAAGGTCTTTCAGCTTTGCCAAATCAGCAGCCCAACGTGGGTCTGGTTGGATTGAGCCTGAGTCAGAAGAAGATGATGATGCAGGTGTGCTTGAAGACGTGTTGCGCTTAGCCTTTTTACCGCCTCCACGACGCACGGGGGCACTGCTAGGCGTACTACTAGCTGGACGCGCCTCTTCTTCTTCTTGGCTTTTCGACCGTGGCAGAGCTTTCTCAATTTTCAAAGCACTGTCATTGAACATATGACCGTTGAACTTTTCAATGATTTCATCAGCAAGCTCATCTGTTGGTACGGTGACAAAAGCAAAGCCCCGACATTTGCCAGTTTTGCGGTCTTTAATCACCTTTGTAGAAACAGACTCACCAGCATCTGCAAATACAGAGTGCAGTTCATCACGGTTTACATCTTCTTTTGGCAAGTTACCCACGTAAAGACGAACGGTCATGAGAGATACCTCCAGACTTGGATTCCAACAAAAAATTGTCCACACCAGTATTATGTTGGCTAAGAATGAATTGAATTGACGAACGGCTCTCACGTCCAGACAATCTTCTGACTATCCTTACCAAGCTCAACAGCACAAACTGATGCAGTAAAATCAAACTCCTGATATACCATCCAATCTATTGCGATCGCGATCCGTATTTTTACCTCGGATTAACAACCGATTCAGATTAGGGCTAATAGTTTTCCTTTTGTTCTGATTATTACAGAATATTTACACTATCTACTAAGTTACCACGGTCTCCAGTAGGCAAGCTAGTATAACAGATAGATTTCAGCCTTTAGCCGTAGCTTTGCAAAAACTGCTGTGACAAAGGGAGTAGCAATTAAGAAATTTTTAGAAGAACTAGAGGTCTGCCCTATTAATATGTCACGTTTCAGGAATCTTAAGAAAGTTGGCTAAAGGCACGAATAGCATTGTCTCACATCCAGAGCAATTTGACTCTCAGTTCTTGGCTGAGAGTCAGAAGAAGATAGCTAAGTTCAAGTTACTACGGTGAAAGCAAACTGTAGTCTGCGTAGTTTTAAGGGATAGAAACCCTAAATCACCTCGAAGGTAATTGAGAGAGCCGCTAACTGGCTTGTATCAATACTTCGAGCCATGCTACTGCTACGGGTAGTGTCAGTTGCATTGCCACGAGTGCCATTATTAACATCATCAAGCAAGTAGTCCATGACCTTAGCTGGCTCATTTTGCTGATCTGAGCCTCGTAAGCCTACTATTCCGTTGCGTGTGTTATCGCGTGCGGCAAGTTCTCGTAAGGCTTGAAGGGCTTGGCGCAAAGGGGTTCGACTGGCGAGAATTAGCACCTCAGCAACACCTTTCGGTTCTTGAGTAACGAGACGGAAGCTGTCTTTACTAGGGTCAGGTATTTTGAGTGTCTGACCAGCAGATACCAGCGTTACCTCTTCAGAGGCAATCCATTGATTGGGAAAAATTACAGAAATTTCTCCCGTGGGGTCAATCACTAGCACGCTTAGATAAAGCCCACTGGTTTCGTTGTTGGTCACTTGTATCTGTACAGGTGTTCCTAAGGGGAGTTTGTCAGAATTTGGAGGAATCGCTGGCGTAGTCTGAGTGCCTGGACTACCTTGACCAACACCACGAATCGGGAAGGTAGTAGCAAATCTTGCCTCAGTTCCCTCTGGCTGCATTGAGGCAACAACATTTAATCGGGAGGAGTTCGTGTTCAGAGCTGTCTTGACAATCCGGGCAGCAAGGAGCAATTGGAATTTAGCACGTAGACGAGTGACAGCGCTTGTAATTGTTTCACCTGTTACACCGAAAGAGTCAGGAATTAGCTCTAGTACAGGCGAGAAAAGACCTAGACTACCAACTTCTGGGAGGCTTGACCCAACTGGAGTTTGTACTTGCTGCCGATAGGCGTTAGTCATCCGACCCAAAATGTATTGCACCTCTTGTTGTTGTAACGGTAGGGCTTCGATACGTGGAATACTGGTAAGAGCTTGTTTAGCTTGATTAGCATCGTTTCCAAGAGAGGGGTCAAGACCAATTTTCAACGTTAGGTTGTTGGGAATGCTGCGGGCACGTTCTTGTAAGAAGGCTCCGGGTTGTGCCGCATCTAGTAGCTGGGCTTGCCCGACTAAGCCTGTACGAGCTTCCAACTGTACTCGTCCCTTTTCACGTCCTTGCAAGTCTACAACGGAAAGAATTGCACCTCTATCAAAGGCAGTTAGGCTGTCGGGGTCAAGACCACCTAACCACAACTCGGCTTGATTGCCCTCAACTTTGGTAATTACGGCTTCTGCTGGGGGAGTTCGTTCATTGAGGAAGTAAACCGGGCTTGTGAGATAATCGCTGCCTGGTTTGTACTCTATCAGTGGTTCCTGTTGGTTGGAAGTCATCCGTGTAGTGCTACGGGCAACATTCGGTATGACACGGGAGAAGGATTCACGACCTGTTTGTTGCCATAAATATTGAGTCATCAAATAGGTAAATGCTCCCGCATAAAAGCCATTGAATGGGGAGTCAATTGCCTCTTGGTCACGTCTAGCGGAGGCAATCACAACGCCTTTAGCTACACCCTGTTTACGTCGTTGTTTGAATTCAGTTGGTGAAATATTAAGCCTTGAGAGCCATTGTTGTTGGTAAGCTTGCTCGTCTTCTATTGGCTGGAGTTTAGAACCGCCAAGACGCGATCGCACTTTTACATTCCCTCTTGTCCCGCCACCAGAGTAACAACTATCTAAGACAGCCGTAAAATTTTCAGTTTGAATCGCACTCATCAACAGAAACAAGGTGCGTCCCATGATGTCTTGCACAGCACCTTCTGGACTAGGAAATCCGGCGGGTAAAGAACTATCTATAGGCACAAATGTACTATTGAGGCAATCTGGAAAGTCGCAGTCTGGGTAATCCGGATCGCGTACTTGGGAACCATGTCCAGAGAAGTGGTAGACCACAACATCACCTGGTTTAGCCTGCTTAATTAAATGCTCCTCAAATCCATTCAAAATGTTTTGGCGAGTTGCTTGCTCATCAGTAAGGATGACAATATCCTTGGGATTGAAACCAAATCGATGAATCAGCAACTGCTGCTGTAAGTAAGTATCAGTAACACATCCTTGTAAGGGGTCGAATAGATATTTATTAATACCGACTAATAAAGCCAACTTGCGTGGAGTACCTTGAGCGAGAACACGACCGTAGCGATCGCCTGCCCTCTGAATATCTAACTGGCTCAAACCTAAGGTTGCTAGTGTAGAGCCAGCAAATTGTAAAAACTGACGCCGCTTAATCCGAGACATAAGTCAAGTCTTCCTCTTATCGTCTTTATGATTTTTAAAGGTTTTTACTTCACTAGAGAAATTCTCATGGCACACGAGTCAGCAACTTGCTTGTCTTTGTCAGCTATATCTCTCAGTCTTACAGAGGATATGCAACAAAACTTGGTAGAAGTTAAAAGTACGATAAACAAAGCCATGCCAAGGGCTTAGCCTATCCAGCATACCTCTGGTAGTCTCGCTGAATAGCCACTACTATTCACCAAGTCATCAACACCACAACTATGTTATTTAGAAAGAAACAGTGACTGATTTTTTACTCAAGCGTGTAACTTCTCTAGGAGAATTAGCAACGTGTCGGAAGAACCACAAACATCAGCCCAACTGCCACCTAGCAGTGAGATCCAAAGCTATTCTCTGACAGCCACGACCGAGAACTGGTTTACCTATCCTGTACGGGCACATCCTAACCACACTGATTATTCCGGAGTTGTTTGGCATGGCACTTATCTTGCTTGGATGGAAGAGGCGCGGGTTGAATGCTTACGCTCAATCGGCATTGATTTTGCTGACTTGGTAGCCTTAGGATGCGATTTACCTGTTGTTGAGCTTTCGCTACGCTACCACCGCCCGATTCGGATGGGTATGTCAGCTATTGTTAAGACACGCATGGCAGAGATGGAAGGTGTCCGAATTAATTGGGATTACCGCATTCAATCCTTGGATGGAGAAGAATTGTATTTGACAGGTTTGGTGACGTTAGTTGCTGTTGACCGTGAGAAGGGTAAAATTTTGCGGCAGCTACCATCAACTGTGAAAGATGCCCTTGTAAAGCTTTCAACTTAGCGTTTATCAGCTTGAAACCATCCAGCCTATTGCCAAAGCTAACGGCTATTTTCGACAAGCTACCCAAGCAGAACGTAATGTTTTGATTGAGTGGGTTCAAGCCTTTTCTCAAGAAGCCTTGGACGAGGCAACTGAGTATGATGAGGCTGAACAAATGATTGAGCGTTATCTTCGTAAGGGTTTTCTTTATCTTTGGCAAGATCAGGTTCCGGTTGCCACCGCAGGCTATCGCGGGGCAACTCCCAATGGGATTCGAGTCAATTTTGTGTATACTCCACCCAAGTACCGTCGCCAAGGTTATGCCAGTTCCTGTGTGGCGGCTTTGAGTCAAACTCTACTTGATCAAGGACGTAAGTACTGCTTTTTATTTACAGACCTAGCCAATCCTACTTCTAATCATATTTATCAGGCGATCGGATATCAGCCTATTTGTGATATGAACGAGTATTGGTTTGAGGAATGAGATTCAGAAACTGAGAATAGGGTGTTGGGAAATGAACGCTCTCCCTCATTTCCCTATTCCCCAAAAGCATTTCTTCATCGCATATAGAAGCGCGAAAGGGTATTAAGAACGGCTACTATTCCACTCTTCAGCAGCATCAGAAACCGCCTGTTCTACTGTCTTTTCATCCAACATTGCTGCCTGTAAGTTTTCGTAAATCGCCTTTTGCAGCTTGTTGAGGTCTTTCATCGCTGGCACTAACACCTCGGCATCTTTTAGCTGACTGGCACTGATATTACGCGCTTGCTCCACTGCCGAAGTAGTAGTATTACTCGCTAACTGAGTTTGGTACGCTTCAACCGCTTCAACTGTAGACGGCAAAACATTTGCTGCTTTTGCAAAGGCTAACTGATTCTCTGTGTTGGTTACAAATAAGGCAAATTTTATTGCCTCATCTGGCTTGGACGTGTCGCGGGGAACCACCAAATTCATCACCGCAACATTTTTCTTCCCTGTCTTACCCGTAATTTGTGGGGCAGATGCTGAGACTTTTGCAACGGCGGGAGCATTTGTTTCAATCGTCTTCAGAAACTCAGGACCAGAAGCTAGCATAGCTGTCTCGCCTGCTTGGTAAAGTTCTATCGCGTTACGATGTCCTTGGGTAAGCACTTCTTTAGGCAGCAAGCCTTTTTTATAGAGGTCTACCCAATACCTAAACGCAGTAATTCCTTCGGGAGTGTTAAATGCGGCTTGACCTTGGTTATCCACTAACTGTACGCCCATTTGCACAAATGACTCCAATACTTCACCCGAATCCGCTGGCACAAAGGTGACAAAAAACGCATATTTACCTGTCTTGTCTTTCACCTGTTGGGCAACTTGGGCGAGTTCCTCGTAGGTCGTTGGTGGCTTGCTGATACCCGCTTGTTTTAACAAGTCTTGGTTGTAAATGGTGACTCGCGTTGTTAAGTACCAGGGAATGCCAAAGCTTTTTTCGTCAATCGTGCTAGCTTTCCAGATATTTGGGAGATATTGCTGCCGTACTGGTTCAGAAACTTTGCTATCCAAGTCCATCCATGCCTTACGAGAAGCAAGCTGTGAGGCAAAGCCAGGATTGAGGTTAACGACATCCGGTGCAGTTTTTGCTGAAACGGCTGTGAGGATTTTGCTTTCCATCGCTGACCAAGGAACATCCACCCAGCGTACTTTGACTGAGGGATTTTCTGTTTCAAAGTCGGCAATCAGCTTGTTGAAGTAGTCTGTGAACTGTGGCTGTAGCTGCATTGTCCAAAACTCAATTTCTGGACTAGCTGATGGTGAAGGAGTTGGGCGACAGCTAATCAACCAGCTTAAGAGCAACCCCAACAACGCAAAAATGCCTAAACGTCTCCAGGTTCTGATTCTGCTCATGTGAACTTTCTTCTTCCAATGCATAGCGCCAGCAGTAAATCATCCTACTCTAAGGAGATGGCGAGTGAGGTGCGATCGCCTTATCCTCTTTTAGGAATATAGTGTGAGTGCAAAACTGAACTATTGCTGCGTCACCAGGTGGAATATAGCTAAGCAGGAAGCAGGGCGCTACAACCGCACAGCCTTCTGTTAAACTTATGAACTTATTGTTTTACTACTCAATAACGGGAATAGAAACCTGCTTAGCGCTTCTGTAACAAGTTCACTACGATCTATCTGCTTATGAGTAGAAAATCCTCTTACCAGTAGCGTCAGGCTGGAAAGGTAAGCTACGCATAGCTGAAGAATTTGCGGTGAAGCACTTTCGTAAGCGATCGCAATTACTAAATCTTTTTACAACTATCAGTCTTTTTCGAGCCTACACTCTTGTTGCCCATTAAGCTCTCTAGAGCATCAACGTTAGCTTAAGCTAGAGCAGTGAGGAGCAAAGTCACCTGGAATGACGTTCCTTTAAAATCAGCAATTATCTTCTCCATTTATTAGGTGAACTAATTCTGAAGAGAAAATATCCCTCAAAGTGTGGTTATTCTAAGCTAAATTGGGTACCATGCATCAATATTAATCTTGTTAGATTAAATATCTCCAAGAGATCAGCGTTACTTATCTTAATTCTCGCTCCCGCCAAACCAAGAGTTATGTTTAACCGTTTTCAAGGGCTGTTTTCAAAGGGCAAGAAAGGCGTCGGCATCGAATTGGCTCCGGAACGAATTAATATTGCTCAACTGCGTAAGCAAGGTCAAGGCTTCAAAGTCAGCACACTTTACTCTCATGAAGTACCAGAAGGGATATTTCAAGGAGGTCAGATTGCTGACCCTCCCGCTTTAGCAGACTTAGTTAAAGCGGCACTGGCGGAGAGTAAACTAAAAGTCGATCACGTTGCTACTGCCGTCCCAATGCGGGAAGCGATCATCCGGATTATACCGATTCCCGCCGAACTGGACGATCAAGAGCTACGAGATATGGTGCTTAACCATGAAGCCGGTCTATATCTACCCTATCCCCGCGAAGAGGTAGATTTAGATTACCAAAAGCTCGGATTCTTCACTGATGAAGATGGTATCGAAAAGGTGCAGGTTCTGCTGGTCGCGACTCGCCGCGAAATCACTGATATGTATCTCGATACATTTGGGCAAGCTGGGTTAAAGGTGGATGTGTTGGAGATCAATAGCTTTGCCCTAATTCGGACGATTAGAGAGCAACTGCGGCAGTTTGCCCCCCAAGAAGCGGCTGTACTCGTAGATATCGAATTTGACAGCACCGAAATTGCCATCATCGTTGATGGTGTTCCTCAATTCTCCCGTACTGTTCCGATCGGAACTTACCAACTTCAGAGCGCTCTGTCGCGAGCCATGAACTTACCAACGTCGAGAAACACAGAACTGCTACAAGGAATGACAATTCCTAATACACCCGTTGACGGAGTACGCACTGGTGCCACAGGAATCAATCCAGGGATGGCAGCGTTGCTAAGAGTTTTAGGAGAGCTAGCCGACGAACTCCGCCGCTCCATCGATTTTTATCTAAATCAAAGCGACAATTTAGAGGTTGCACAACTACTACTCGCGGGCCCAGGAGGTGGAATTGGACAACTTGATGAATTTTTCACACAACGGTTGAGCTTGCCAACGACTCAGGTAGACCCGGTTGCAGCGCTTTCGCTAGAGGTGGATCAGGAAATTCCCTCTGTGCAGCGACCGGGGTTAGGAACTGTATTGGGATTAGGATTGCGGGAGGTTTGAAGCTATGTATAGTCTAGATGTTAATTTTTTAAGCGATCGACCCGATTATCGACCACCCGACCAAGGAAGCAGTCCAAAAAAAAGGCAAAGGTCAGCAGCAGCAATGACACCTCTCTATATCGGAATAGGGGTGGGTCTCTTGCTTCCAGCCTTAGTGGGTGGTCTATGGTTTGTCCTCCAGCAGCAAATTGCTCAGAAAGAACAGCAAGAAACGGAATTGAACGCGCAGCTACAGCGTTTGCAAATCGAAGAGCAAAAGATTGCTAGGCTCAACGAACAAATTGAGCAGGTGAACGCTGAAACCCAAGCACTGGCAACTGTCTTTAATCAAATTAAGCCGTGGTCAGCGATGTTGCAGGACATTCGGGAGCGCGTTCCACCGGGAATACAAATTGGCACGGTTACGCAAACAGAAGAAGTTCCAAAAAACCAACCTGCAGCGGCTTCTCCTCCCCCGCAATCTCAGGCAAATAACGCCAAAGCAAAGAATGCTCAAGCCGCTCAAGCTCAGGCTCAAGCGGCTAGCACCCCACGTCCGACAATGAAGCTGGAGATTCAAGGTACGGCGCGCTCTTTTGATGATGTGGGTTACTTTCTGGTGACACTAAAGCGATCGCCTTTCTTTAAAGGAGATGAAACCCAGTTAGTCAAAGCACAGTTAGTTGAGAATCGCACGAAGTTAGAAGTACCCAAAACCCAAACTCAGGGTCAAAGAGTAACGTATACGCTACCTAAAGTAGTGGAATACACAATTTCCACAAGCATCAGTGATACGCCAGCTTCGGAGTTACTTCGAGAGTTAGATCGTAAGGGTGCAGTGGGACTAGTAACGCGAATTAGAACTCTTCAAGAGATTCAGCAGCAGAAAGGAGCAACTCAGCCATGACATACGCTGATGAAGAATTTATTCTAGCGGATGGTCAGGAGGAAACTCCTGACTATCCCAAGGCTTTCGGAATTACGTTTACGCCAAGAGTTGGCGGTATAGTTATTGGGGTTCTTGGTCTTTTGGGAGCAACCTATCTCCTGGTTAATGCTGTACAACCCTCTTGGCAGCGATATCAAGAGTTAGAAGCCTCTGTTGAAAACAAGGAGCAGCAAATTCAACAAAAACAAAAAATCCAGCAACAGATTAGGGAGACAACAGCAAAACTGGAGCAGGCAAAGCAAGAAAATCAGCAGGTGCTGAGTTTATTTGCTAATGAGAAAACCCTAGATACATTGTTGTTAGACCTCAACAGCTTTGTCAAAGATAGAAGGGGCAGCTTGACTAATTATGCACCGGCTCAAGAGGCAGAGGCAGTGGTCAATGATGGATCTTATGGGGCAGCGGTAAACGGAAAGCTGAAACGTAAAACGATAGATGTACAGCTTCAGGGCACCTTCGATCAAGTCCAGTCAATCATGCGAAGTTTTGAGCGGTTACAGGCACTATTAATTGTTAGGGACTTCAAAGCTGAGGTGAGTGAACCTCAACCCCTGCTGTTGAATCAGGGTAGAGCGGTGCCTGGGGCTAGACCAACGATTGAAGCAACGTTTACACTGGACGCACTATCGCCAGTCACTGAGGATGAAACTCAGTCAGCTGCTGCTCAGCCAACGGCTGCCCAGCCAGCTAAAAAGTAAAAAGCATTGCGATCGCGCTGGTAAGCTGTTAGCTTTGAGAATTCTTTATGTGTGTGACTCCTGACTTCTAAAAGCTAATTGAAAGCCAAGCTAATCGCTCCAATTGGTCTTAAATTAGGTGAGGAGTGAACGTGAGACAGGCTAAAGCATTAGGTGGAATCGTGATTGGAGGGGCTGTGGTGTTACTAGCATCACAGCCCGTTTGGGCAGCAACGACCCAAGTAACGGGCGTGCAGCTCGACAAGAGTGAGAATGAACTGAAACTCATCCTGAAGACCGAATCTGGGGATGAACGTCCAGCCGTTTTCACGAGCAGTCAGGGAAATGATGCGGTAACAGATATTGTTAATACCCAACTGAACTTGAGTGAGGGCAAAACATTCCGTCAGGAAAACCCGATGCCCGGTATCACGTCTGTTTTAGTCAGCCAGCTAGACGGCAATAGTGTGAGAGTTACTGTTAGTGGAGAGAACCGCCCTCCCGCCGGACAGATTCTTCAGCAGGACAATCAAGAGATTAGCTTAAGCTTTAGCACAGCTGTTGGAAATCAAACAGCAAGCCCCATACCTGGAGCGCAAGCCGCAACACCCATACTCCCAACACCAGCTACCACGCCATCGGCTCAAACTCCTACACCAACAGCAGCACCTACAACCCAGAGCCAAGCGCAAAGTACACAGGTGCTGCCCAACTTAAACGCCATGCCAGTAGCTCAGGCAGCAGTTCCCCAAGGGCAACCGAGCCAAAGAGCAGGCTCAGCCACAACGACTGTAGCTCAGAACCAAGCGCCTCCGACAATCGTCCCAGCTCCCCCAGCCGTCGTCCCAGCTCCCAGACAACCGGAAGTATTAGTTCCTAATCCCCGAATCACGATTCAAGGCGCTCCGGCTCAACCTGCGGGTGCAGCCCAACCGATTGCCCCAGCCCCTCCTTTCTTGCCACGAGCCGTTGCGCCGCCAGTTGGTGACATTGCAGTTAGTAATATTGATGGCTCTGCTAGCACGATTGATCTAGGCACTGGAGTACGTGTGCCTCGCCTAGTTTTGCGAGAAGCTCCTGTGCGAGAAGTTTTGGCGCTACTTGCACGAGCGGCTGGACTGAACCTCGCCTTTATCGGAGAAGCTCCTGGGGAGGGAAATGCTCAAGGTGGTGGTCAAGGTGGTAATCAAGGAGCACAACAAACAATTTCGCTGGATTTGGAAAACGAGCCTGTTCAAGACGCATTTAACTACGTTCTGAGGATTTCAGGTTTTCAGGCTAATCGAACCGGACGCACGATTTTTGTAGGACCTCGTCTACCCGATCCAGCCCGCAATATCATCGTCCGCACCTTGCGTCTCAATCAAATCCAAGCTCAGCCAGCCGCGTCTTTCCTAATTTCACAGGGAGCAGAGCAACAACAGATTACAGAGCAGACAACACTGACGGTAATTGGTGAGGGAGCTGCTGCTCAAAGAATTGAAAACACGACAACGACAGTAGAACAAATTACCCCACAGATAGAACAAGGAGGACAGGGGGGTTTGCCAGGACCGGGAGCGCCCTTACTGCTCAGGGGGCTGGGGGTGACTCCTGATGATCGCCTTAATATCGTCACCTTGATTGGTGAGCCGCGCCTGGTAGAAATTGCCACAGCATTGCTGACTCAGTTAGATCTGCGGCGTCGTCAAGTAGCCGTGAATGTCAAGGTTGTTGATGTTGACCTCAACGCTACAGATAATGTAAACACGAGCTTCTCCTTCGGAATTGGAGACAGTTTCTTTGGAGTTACTAACGGCGCACTTAATATCAACCTAAATGGTGGTAGTCCTTTTGGTCAAACTGACAGGTTCCTTGCTAACTTGCAAGCTAGCATTGTAGCTGACAATGCAAAGATTCTGACTGACCCAACAATCGTCGTACAAGAAGGCGAAACTGCAACAATTAACCTGACTGAAGAGGTAGTTGGCAATATTGAGAGTGAGACGCAAACCACCGAAGGGGTGACGACGAGAACAGTCACCGCAGAGATTCGTGAGGCTGGTTTAGAGCTTGAGATCAACGTCAACAAAATTGACGACAATGGTTTCGTCAGTTTAGTGGTAAACCCAAGAGTCACTACCATTGGAGGTCAACAAGATCTGAGCATTGACAATGATACAAATCGCATCAGACTCTTGAATGTACGCGAACTGACCTCTGGACAAGTTCGCCTGCGAGATGGTCAAACTTTGATTTTGTCGGGCATTATACAGGAAACCGATCGAACATTGATAACCAAGGTGCCTATTTTGGGAGATATTCCGATTCTGGGTGCCCTGTTTAGAAACACAGAGCGGCTAAATCAACGACAAGAGGTGATTGTGCTGCTGACACCTCAAATTCTTGATGACTCGGAAGCCTCCTCGTTTGGTTATAACTACACACCAGGGCGAGAGACTCGTGAAGTCTTAAATAATCGAGGCTTTTCTCCTCAAGGGCAGTAACTAAACTAAATAGGGCAACTTGGTGGCGTTGAAGGTGTATATAAAGGCTCTAACGAAAATATTACGTTAGAGCGCTTTCCTCGTTGTACACTCTACGCCCTTGGTTGCCCAAATCCTTGAAAGTGCGATCGCGTCTTCATTCGTTGCCAAATGTCTTTTTTGGTCTAAAATACGTTAAATAGCGTTGCATCAGACTGTAATTGGAGAAGATGCGGCGCTATTTTTGCTTAAAAATCCTGAAATCCACATAACTTAAAGGTTTCAACGATCCATATCTGGCAAGCTGATCTTAGAATAATGCAGTGAAACTTCGAGCCTGCGAGTGTTGCAGCGATTTTGAGTCGAAAGACTCTGCTATTGGGGTCAAAACTACTAATCTCGAACCGAGATTTTAGATGATACTTGACCTCATGATCCAAACAAAAAAGGAGATTCCTAATGAATAAAGGCGAATTAGTTGATAAGGTTGCGGAAAAAGCAACTGTGACCAAAAAACAAGCTGATGCCGTGTTATCTGCCGCATTAGAGGCGATTATGGAAGCCGTTTCCGACGGCGACAAAGTTACCTTGGTTGGCTTCGGCTCGTTTGAGTCGCGGGAGCGCAAAGCCCGTGAAGGTCGCAATCCGAAAACTGGCGACAAGATGGAAATTCCGGCAACCAAGGTTCCTGCCTTTTCTGCTGGTAAATTGTTCAAGGAAAAAGTTGCGCCAGAGAAATAACAGTTGGTGACTTAACAAGAACGCATCCTTGAAACGACCAACTCACGGGGGAAACTTAGCCTGGGCAGCGGCACTGGCAGGCTGTTCCCCTTCTTTGATTCTTGATTTTTCAGCGAGTATTAACCCCTTGGGGCCGCCTAAAAGTGCCCTCAAGGCGATTGAGTCTCACCTAAAAGACCTAATCGCCTACCCTGATCCCAATTACTCCCAGCTACGAGCGTCTCTGAGTCTGCTGCACCCGACTCTGACACCGGACTGGATTCTGCCTGGTAATGGCTCCGCAGAGCTTTTAACCTGGGCAGGGAGGGAATTATCAGAACTGGAGGAAACCTACCTTCTTACCCCAGCCTTTAGCGACTACAAACGTGCCCTTAGAGCGTTTGAGGCAAAGGTTAAGGAGTACCCTCTTCTCGACAGAGAAAGTGGAGTGTGGAAAATGGTGAGTAAGAAAGAAGACAGGGAGGAAAACTCTCCCTTGTCCTCCCTATTCCCTACCCCCCATTCCCCCTCTGATTGCGGTTTACTGCTGAATAATCCCCACAATCCCACGGGGCAGTTGTTTGAGAGGGAGACAGTTCTGCCTTATCTGGAACAATTTGCTCTAGTTGTGGTAGATGAAGCCTTTATGGATTTTCTGCCTCCTGACCAACAGCAAAGCCTGATACCAGTGGTGCAGGACTATCCAAACTTGGTAATTTTGCGATCGCTCACCAAGTTCTACAGCCTCCCAGGACTACGGTTAGGTTATTGCGTTGCTCACCCTGATCGACTCCGCCGCTATACTCAGTGGCGCGACCCTTGGTCAGTAAATGTTTTAGCCGCCGCTGCTGCGATCGCTGTCGTACAGGATACGGAATTTCAGCAGAAAACCTGGGACTGGTTGCCAAGAGCGCGATCGCATCTGTTTGAAGGTTTAGCATCATTACCAGGGTTGCAACCTTACCCCAGTGCCGCCAACTTCTTACTGGTGCAATCTGAACAACCGACTCCACAGATTCAGGAAAAACTACTCAAACACAGCCAGATTTTAATCCGTGACTGCTTGAGTTTTCCAGAATTAGGCGATCGCTATTTCCGGGTAGCTGTACGCACTGAGGCAGACAACCAACGTTTATTAGAAGGTTTAAAATCTATCCTCTGAAACCTATTGCCTGTTCACCTTTTTGCTACATCAGCAAATCTAACAACAAACAACCAACAACTAACAACTAATAACTAACCCATGACCGTTGAATACGACCTCATCGTCATCGGAGGCAGCACTGCTGGTATTTATGCCGCCGTTGCTGCTACCAAATTGAAGGCTCGCGTTGCCCTCATAGAAAATGAGCGTGTCCAGACAAATTGGTTAGGTCATGGTGCAATCTATGCTCAAGCCTTAAATCAGGTTGGGCGTGTGCAAGAGCAAGTGCGTGAGGCGACACAATTTGGTGTCCATTTTCCAATAGCTGACTCAATCGAACAGTTACAATTGCCATCTGTTCAATTAGATGAAGCAATGCAGTGGGCGCAGACTGTCGTTTATACCTGCTCAGAACAAAGTTCTCCAGCGATTTTGGCATCTTTAGGCGTTGATGTAATTACAGGTGCAGGGGAATTTTGCCGACAGCCTCACTTGGGTTTTGTCGTTAATGACCGCCGGATGCGATCTCGTGCCTATTTAATTGCAACGGGTTCTCGCCCAGTTATTCCCGATATCGCAGGGTTACAAACTATTGGCTACCTTACACCAGCCGATATCTGGCAACCCAGCTTTGCTCAACGGTTGCAGGGGAGTTGGGTCGTGATTGGTGATGGTTCAATTGGTACCGAACTCGCTCAAACTCTGGCGCGGTTGAACTGTGAAGTCACTCTCGTTGTCAGTGCTTCCCATATACTGCCAGATGAAGACCCAGAAGCGTCTCGCCTTGTACAAGCGCAATTAGAGGCTGAAGGGATTCGCGTGTTAACAGAGAGTCCAGTCGCCCATGTTAGGCAGATTGAGGATAAAAAGTGGGTTCAGGCGGGAAATCGGGCAATTGAAGCGGATGAGATTTTGCTAGCTACAGATCATCAGCTAAATGTTGAAGCTTTTAATTTAGAAGGTGTTGGGGTTAAGTTTACGCCGCAGGGTCTTGAGCTGAATGAGAAACTACAAACGACAAATTCCCGCATTTATGCTTGTGGTAATGTTGCTGGGGGTCAGCCGTTTGCCCATATTGCCCAGTATGAAGCTAGCATTGCCTTGAAGAATGCGTTGTTTGCGCCTGTGTTTAAAGTTGATTATCGTGGGATTCCTTGGGCAGTCTTCTCGAACCCTCAACTAGCACGGGTAGGGTTAACAGAAGCGCAAGCTAGACAGCGCTATGGTAAGGATGTCTTTGTGGCACGGCAATATTTCAAAACCCTGGATAAAGCTCAGATATTGGGAAATGCGACTGGGTTCTGTAAAATTGTTGGACGTGAGAATGGGGAAATTTTAGGAGCCTCGATCGTTGGGGCTGATGCGAGTGAATTGATTGGAGCGATCGCATTTGCAATTCGACAGAAGCTTAAGGTGAATGCGATCGCAAATTTACCCCAGATTACCCCAACGTTGTCAGAGATTATTCACAAAACTGCGATCGAGTGGCAGCAGCAACGTCGAAGCCGCAATAAGTCTTTACACAATTTTCTGGAAAGCTTCTTCAACCTGCGCCGCAATTGGTCTTCTTGAGTGGCTAAGGGGATAATTTTGCCTTTTTAGCGCGATTTTCTTTGTACCACTGCGCCACTGCTGGAGACCAGTTTTCGAGATGAATATAGAGAAGTTCGCAGAATTTCTGAGCTTCTAGTTGAGCATCTTTCTTCCATCTCAGGTCTAATAAATGAAGAAGCGATCGCAAATTACAGCTCAGTACAAAATGCTGTCTTGCATCAAAAGGAATCAACCCTCTAGCGTGTTCTTCTGACAGCCCTTCATCAATTCGTTTCTTATAATGTTGGCACGCTTCCAAACACCACTTTAAGTCTTCCGTGCGTTGTTCTTCTGAATAGAAGTAACGTTTACCTTGACGATTGGTATAGTTCCCTACAGGGCGGAGGTAAAAAACATCTTCTACCTCTTGGTTCCCTTCAGCAACATTAACAATTCTCTGACCTGTATAACGAAATGACTGGACATCAAAACTAATTCCCACGCGATGAGTACGAATTTGCTGCATCATCGAGTGGGGAAAGTAGCCAACATTGAAGGTAATTTGGGGATGTTCTAAGGGTCCGTAATGTCCGCGATCGCCTAATAATAAATGCTTAACAATAAGTTCCCCAGCACGTTGTTCCGAAGGCCATTGTTCATGGCTATCCCAAACATAATTTTCTGAATAATCTTGATGCATTGCTGCCCAAACAACCTGCTGTGGATTGGGTGTCGCAGCAATCACATCAACACAAAAGCGTTCCATTCTATTTTTAACTTAATAGTAGATATATCAACAACAAAAGCCATCAAGCAAGCCTTTATTATTGTCAATTTAAACTCTTGAGACAACTACTTGTTCAGGTTGATCTTGATACTTACCTCGCCGCTGTTCATAACTAACAGAGCAAGGATTTCCTGACAGAAACAATAGCTGAACTACCCCTTCATTAGCATAGATGCGACAGTCAGCGCTAGAAGAATTGGAAAACTCTAATGTTAGATGCCCACGCCATCCAGCTTCCGCAGGGGTTAGATTGGCAATTAAACCTACACGCGCATAAGTGCTTTTACCAATGCACAAAACAGATATATCTTCAGGAACAGCTAAATGTTCCAACGCAACTCCAAGTCCATAAGAATGAGCTGGCAAAATGAAGTAGCTACCATTCGCATCGGTATGTAACTGAACGGGTTCTAAATTATCGGGATTAAAGTTTTTTGGATCAACGACAGTACCGGGGATGTGCCGGAAAACTCTAAATTCAACTGGAGACAACCGGAGATCATAACCGTAGCTACTAAGACCATAAGAAATGACTGGCAGTCCCTCTACGTGGCGAACTAGCCTGGGTTCAAAGGGAGAAATCAGTCCCTGACTTGCCATTTCAGTAATCCAGGTATCGTTCTTGAGCATAGCTATCTATCTATATTAAGGTTGGTGAGAACGGCGGATTTCGGTGATTTGGTCGGCGACATCGAGAATCGCTTGAGGCATCTGTGGCCCTGTGAGGATAATATCAACGTGACTAGGGCGCCGTTTGAGGAAGGCAAGTACCTCAGCTTGTGGGATTAAGCCAAAGTTGATCGCTAGGCTCAACTCGTCGAGAACAACTAGGGAGTATTTTCCTTCGGAGACAACGTCTTGGGTGTACTGCCACAATTGCATCAAAGACTTCGATTCTGCCTCGTCTAACTCCGGTGTATCAATATACCGTGGAAGGTCACAGCGAATCCAATCTAGGTGCTGACCTAAACGTACAGGATGCTCATGACCTTGCCCGATTCCACCTTTGAGAAACTGAACGACGAGTACAGGGGTGCCCTGACCAGCAATTCTCAAGGCTTGAGCGATTACGCTAGTAAAAAAGCTGCGATGGGGGCTGGTAAATACTTGTACCAACCCTTCAATGTTATAGGTTGGGTGAAAAGAGGAATCAATGCCGGTCGCTTCTAACTGGGAAACCATAGTCAACATTTAAAGGGCAACGAACCTGTATTGCTAATGAATAGGGTAGTTGCAGAGCCGATGCCATGAACAAGATATAGCGTACTTTTTAAGTCGCCTACCTAGTCAAACACTACATTTATGAGTCCGTCAAGATTCAAATTGTAAAGTATAAGTCGGTTTTGGGGGGCAGATGGAGCTGGATATATTCCCTTTTTGCCCAGGCATCAATAGTGCGAAAATAGCTTTCGTGAGCTTGGACACACGCCGTTGGGCGAGAATTCGTGCAAAATTTATCTAGAAAAGGTTTAATGGCAAGAAAGTAGGAGCGGTTTAATCGTGAGACTGGTGATTCTGGGAGGACCAGGGGCAGGAAAGGGAACACAGACTCGACAATTGTGCCGCACACTGAGTCTTTCAGAGGTTTCCACCAGTGATATGTTACGAGAGGCGATCGCATCTCAAACTGACTTGGGGCGTCAAGCACAACCCTACGTGGAGAAGGGCGAACTCGTACCTGATCCAATCCTCATTCAATTTATACGTCACCGTCTTTCTCAGCCTGACATTGCTCGGTGTTGGTTGCTCGAAGGCTATCCCCGCACGGCTTTCCAGGCAGAGGAGTTAGATTTCCTACTAGACGAATTGGGGCAACACCTCAACTGGGCAATTTACTTACAGGTATCGGAATCGGTGATGATGAATCGTTCTCTAGAGCGATCGCGTACCCTACAAGATAACGCCATCAACTCACGCCTGGATGACCAACCAGAAATCATTCAGCGTCGCATTAATCTCTTCCATGAGCGTCTGCCTCTGTTATTGGAATATTATGGCTATCACAAACGGCTGTTGACGATTAACGGTGAACAATCACCAGAACAGGTGCAGCAGGATATTTTGCAGAAACTTACGGTTTGAGGAACACGCCAGTTTACAATCCTTAACAATTAACTATTCCACACGGACAATTATCATGCCCTGGCAGCGTCCCGACAATCGACAACCCGATCAATTGCGTCCGATCAGCTTTGAGCGAGACTTCACACGCTTTGCTATGAGTTCTGTCTTAACAAAGTGCGGTGGCACTCAGGTACTTTGTACCGTGACGGTTCAGGAAGGAGTACCAAAGTTTTTAGAAGGCAAAGGTAGCGGTTGGCTAACGGCTGAGTACAGGATGTTACCTGGCGCTACACCTCAACGCCAAGAACGGGAATTGTATAAGTTATCTGGACGAACTCAGGAAATCCAGCGATTGATTGGACGCAGTTTACGATCCTCTCTGGATTTAAAAGCACTGGGAGAACGTACTGTGATTGTTGACGCAGATGTCCTTCAAGCAGATGCAGGGACTCGTACCACTTCAATTACAGGGGGGTTTGTTGCCCTTGCTGAGGCTTTGGAGAAACTGGTAAAAAATGGACAACTAGAGCGATCGCCTATCACTCATCAAGTCGCTGCTGTCTCCGTAGGACTCCTAGAGGGTGAGCCATTTTTAGACCTCAATTATGTTGAAGATGTCGCGGCTGAAGTAGACTTCAACGTCGTTATGAACGACCAACTGGGGATTATTGAAGCACAAGGAACAGCCGAATCTGGGACTTTTAGTCGCAATCAACTCAATCAGCTTATAGACTTAGCAGAAAAGGGGATTCAAGAGCTACAACACGCTCAGCGTCAGTGTTTGACGTAATTTATCCCGTTAAGTCTCAAGGTGATTTTTTCTGCTACGACAAAAAATTATGCTGAAGACCTTGCCCTCAACGTTTGGCTCTACTTTTAGAACCGCTTATTTAAAAGTAGTTGCCGTCATACTTGTCATTGCGCTCATTGGCTTTCCTCTAGTTAGTCACTATGGGATTACTGTCGATGAGGGGACAGAAGTGGCGATGGTAAGGAGGAACATAGAATTTATCGTTAAAGGTACACCGATTCCGGGTGACCTGAAGTATTTTGGACCAGTTTTTAATGTTGCTTCAGAGGTAGTGTTTCAAGCTCAGCAGTACCTCACCAAAGGACTATCTTATAATCCCCTAGATTATGGAGCAGAGCTTAATGATCGGCAGACAAGAGTTCAAGCCTTAGCTGACCGAGTCAGAGTTAAGCATTACATGACCTTTTTAGTTTCCTTAATAACTTATGCCACAGTCGCTGGTATTGTTGGAACGCTATGCGGGTCAGAATATGCCTGGTTTGGGGCATTAACATTGGTATTCTTTCCAACGTTTTGGGGTCATAGCTTTTTCAATCCCAAAGACCCACCCTTTGCCGCCATATTCACACTAACTACTCTTCTAGGAGCCTATGTAGTTAATTATTATCTAAAACCTGATGAACCTATCAAGGTTGGTAAAAATCGTGCAACCTTTTATACCGTTTTATTCGGTATTCTCGTAGGCTTACTAACTGGCATAAGAATTGGAGGATTCCTCTTTCTATTCTTTATCCTGGCAACTTACCTAATATTAAGGTTGGGAAAAGGAGGAAGCAGCAGAAACTTTTATAACTTTGCAGGACTTTACTTACTACTATGCGTGACGTGGTTTGCTACCAATACCATTTGCTACCCTGCTTTTTGGTCTAACCCGATCGCTGGTTTTCTTGAAACAATTGATTATTTATCGGGACATCGTTTACAAATAGCAGTTTTATTTGATAGCAAGTTTATTCCAATCCAAAATCTTCCCTGGAACTACTTACCGACTTGGATGTTTATGACGATTCCCTTGATTTTCCAAGTTGGGTTTGTCGTTGGTGCCAGTTTGATAGTGGCAAAATATTCTAAGCTCTCAATTCTGCAACGAGCTTGTGCCATTTTAGTCTTATTCCAAGTTTTATTTCTTCCTTTAGTTGCTATTGTCAAACATTCGCCTATGTATGACGGGATGCGGCACTTCCTTTTCACCTTGCCAGGAATTGCAGCAATATCGGCAACAGCCTTTATCTGGATTTATCAGAAGCTCTCTAAGAATTTTAAAATTATTGCAGCTAGCTTTATCACCGTGGTTTTTGTTGCGATCGCGTTTGATATGGTTGCCTTACATCCCTACCAATATATTTACTTCAATCGCATCTCAGGTGGACTAAAACAAGCTCAAGGTCAATACGAAACTGAATATTGGGGATTAAGTTTACGTGAAGGAATGGAGTGGCTTAACAAAAATGCTCCTCCTGGTTCAACCGTTTTAGTGGGAGGCTTTCTTTACTCGGCAGAATTTTTTGCTGACCCCAATCTCAAGGTTATTGGTTACGAACCGAAAAAAGTTGCAGACGTTCCTAGACCTTTTCACTATTTAGCATGGCCCCGTTGGGATGCCCAAGAGCAGTTGCCAGAATGTCCAGTCGTTCATCAGGTGATAAGGCAAGGAGTTCCGTTATCTATTGTCAAGCGCTGTGATTAAGCTGAATGGATTTAGAACCTATTTTGGTCAGCCTTAAAACTCTTGGGATGTATCTTTAGGAAAATCTAACCGATGTTGATAAAGTTTCCTGCCTCTTTTGGCTCGGCTTGGAAAAAGGCTTACTTAAAAGTTGCTACGGTAATTGTAAGTCTTGCCATTATTGGCTTATTAACGATTGGCAACTATGGAGTATCGTGGGATGAAAACGTCGAAATTTCTATGGTGAGGTTTAACTTTGAACTTATCACCCAAGGGAAGCCGATTCCTGTAGATTACAAATATTATGGAACTGCCTTTAATCTAACTTCAGAGATTATATTTCAAATCCAAAGCTTCATCCAAAAAGGATTTGACTACAACCCTCTAAATGATGCAGGTATCCCTGATGAAAGACTAAAATATAAAGTCTTGTATGAGCGTATCAAAGTCAAGCATGTTTTAACCTTCCTCGTTTCCTTAATAACTTACGCATCGGTAGCAGGAATTGTCGGGATTTTGTGTGGCAGAGATTTTGCTTGGTTTGGTGCTGTGGCTTTGCCCCTGATTCCACGTTTTTGGGGACATAGTTTCTTTAATCCGAAAGATATTCCATTTGCTGCCTTCTTTACCCTCTCTACACTTCTTGGTGCTTATTTGGTTAATCATTATCTTAAAGTCAACCAAGAATCCCAACTTAAATTTAACAGAACTCTTATTTACTCAATTCTTTACGGCATTTTAGTTGGATGGCTAACAGCAATAAGAATTGTTGGATTCTTTGTACTGTTTTTTGTTATCTTAGCTTACTCAGTAGGAATTTTAGGAGCAAAGACGAGCTATCGAAATTTACGGAATACATTAATTTACTATGCAACAACAATTGTTGCTTGGGCAATAACAACAATCGCTCTACAGCCTGCAACTTGGTCTAATCCTATCGGCTGGTTTATTGAAACTCTTGCTTATATGTCCAAGCATGGTTGGGGAGGAGAAGTTTTATTTAAAGGTCAATTTATTTCAGCGAAGGCACTCCCCTGGTATTACCTACCCACTTGGGTAGTGCTTACAGTGCCTCTAATTTTTCAAGTTTCTTTTGTTTTAGGATTAATCTTCTTAGTCGTTAAATATTCTGAGCTTTCCAATCTTCAACGCGCTTGTGCTGTCTTAGTGCTGTTACAAGTATTTTGTCTTCCACTGCTAGCGATTTTAAGAGATTCTACCCTTTATGATGAGATGCGGCAGTTTCTCTTTATCTTGCCAGGAGTCGCAGCAATTTCTGCGGCGGCTTTAGTGTGGATTTACCAGACGTTATCGAAGAAAAGCTTGAAGTTAGTTGCGGTAGCTTTTATGGTTACTGTACTGAGTGCGATCGCATTTGATATGGTAGCGTTACATCCTTATGAATATATCTACTTCAATCGCGTCTCTGGAGGACTAGCCAAAGCGCATGGTCGCTATGAAACTGATTATTGGGGTTTAAGTATGCGTGAAGGGATAGAGTGGATTAATAACAATGCCAGTGGTAACGCTAAAGTTGTGGTTGGTGGGGATGACGACTCTGCCATCATCTTCACTGCTCCTAAATTAACTGCTATTACTAAGAGTGAGTTTGAGCAAAAGCCAGTAGATAAACCCTTCTATTATTTAGCTGTGCCTCGATATGACTTGCAACAGGCTTTTCCTGAGTGTCAGGTTGTTCATCAAGTCGTGAAGCAAAATGTTCCCCTAACAATAGTTAAAGAATGTAAATAATATTGATTTACATAATTATTAAGATTCGTTTCAACTAGATAAAACTCAAGATACTTTTGATGAAAGCTGTATCCTAGTAAAGGTCAGCGTTTCAGAAACCAGATGGATAAAATTACTGAGCTTAGTACCTGCTCATAACCACTTCATATTTGAGACAATTAGACTCTTAAATTCTCTGTCCATCACCACGAAAATAAAGCATTAGTATCAGCACGAGGAAGAACAGCGTATGAAATTGGCTTATTGGATGTATGCAGGCCCAGCCCATATTGGCACCCTGCGCGTCTCTAGTTCTTTTAAAAACGTCCATGCCATCATGCACGCGCCGATTGGAGATGACTACTTCAACGTCATGCGATCGATGCTAGAACGCGATCGCAATTTTACCCCAGTAACCATTAGTTCCGTTGATCGGAATGTCCTGGCACGCGGTTCTCAGGAAAAAGTGGTGAACAACATCACCCGCAAGGATGAGGAAGAAACCCCCGACTTGATTGTCCTCACTCCGACTTGCACCTCTAGTATTTTGCAAGAAGATCTACAAAACTTTGTGGAACGCGCCCAAATCGATGCGAAAGGCGACGTGATGCTGGCGGATGTAAACCACTACCGCGTCAATGAACTGCAAGCAGCCGACCGCACTTTGGAGCAAATCATCCAATTTTACATTGCCAAGGCGCGTAAGAAGGGCAACATTCCAGAAGGCAAGACTGAAAAGCCCTCGGTCAACATTATTGGCATTTCCTCCCTCGGCTTCCACAATCACCACGACTGCACCGAACTAAAGCGGTTGATGGCTGACTTGGGGATTGAGGTGAATGAGGTAATTCCAGAAGGTGCTTCCGTTCACAACCTGAAGAATTTACCCCGTGCTTGGTTTAACCTGGTGCCGTATCGCGAAATCGGCTTAATGGCAGCGCGTTACCTAGAACAAGAGTTCGGAACGCCTTATGTGGACATTACTCCGATGGGTGTGGTGGAAACAGCGCGTTGCATCCGTAAGATTCAGCAGGTACTGAATGCTCAAGGTGCCAATGTCGATTACGAAGACTACATCAATAACCAAACCCTGTACGTCTCCCAAGCAGCTTGGTTCTCTCGCTCAATTGACTGTCAGAACTTGACGGGTAAGAAGGCGGTTGTCTTTGGCGATAATACCCACGCGGCAGCGATGACGAAGATTTTGTCGCGGGAAATGGGAATTCACGTCGTCTTAGCAGGTACTTACTGTAAATACGATGAACAGTGGTTCCGCGAACAGGTGACAGAATACTGCGACGAAGTACTGATTAGTGATGATAACGGAGCAATTGCCGATGCGATCGCACGGATTGAGCCTTCTGCTATCTTCGGCACCCAAATGGAACGGCACGTTGGTAAGCGCTTAAGCATTCCTTGTGGTGTTATCGCTGCGCCTATCCATGTTCAGGATTTCCCCATCGGTTATAAGCCATTCCTGGGTTATGAGGGGACAAACCAGATGGCTGATTTGGTCTACAATTCCTTTACCTTGGGAATGGAAGACCACCTGCTAGAAATCTTCGGTGGACATGACACAAAGGAAGTAATTACCAAAGGCATCACTGCTGATTCTGACCTCGGTTGGAATAAGGAAGCACAGGCAGAATTGAATAAAGTGCCTGGTTTTGTTCGGGGTAAGGTGAAGCGAAACACCGAGAAATTCGCCCGTGAACGTGGCTTTACAGTCATCACACTTGAGGTGATGTACGCGGCGAAGGAAGCAGTAGGCGCGTAAGCCAGCAATACAACTACTAGCAATTCGTTATTCTAAGGGCATCCACTAAGTAGGATGCCTTTTTTCATTTTGGAGGCTTAAGGAGATGCTACTAGAAGACTACTTTGACTTTCTGCGTCCTGATGATATTCGCGTCAAAGGCACACGGGTTGGGATTGAAACCATCCTGTATGACTTCATTCATCGCAGCCGAACTCCAGAGGAAATTGCCCAGTCTTACCCATCTGTTAACCTGGAGCAGGTCTACGCTACTATTCTTTATTACCTACATAACAAAGAAGACGTCAGCGCTTATTTAACTGACTGGCTAGAGTGGAGTCACCGGATGCGAGAAGAGCAACGACGAAATCCTCCACCTGTTGTAAAGAAACTTATGAAATTGAAGGCAGAACGAGAGGCAATAAAGAAGGCGAATGAGTCTCAAATATCTGCTGGATGAGAACGTTGATCCAAGTTATCGCAGCGAATTCCAGCGGCAAAATCCTGACTTGGTTATGTGGGTGGTTGGCGCTCCAGGCACTCCTCCTAGAGGAACCCTAGACCCAGAAATCCTGTGCTGGTGCGAAAAACATAGCTTTGTGCTGGTAACAAATAATCGCAAATCTATGCCTGTTCATTTAGCTGACCATATTGCTGAAGGTCGCCATGTACCAGGGATTTTAATCCTAGGTGCCAAGTTGAGCATAGGTCAGAACCTTGAGGAATTAGTTCTAATTGCTGAAGCCTCTTTTGAGGATGAATATCAAGACCGAATCGTTCATCTGCCGTTGTCTTAACCAGAGTCATGCTTGTATCAAATGACTGAAGAGAGATCGCATTTCTCAGAATGATCGGCTTTTATAAGCTGTTGGAGTAGGAGGAGAAGAGCGATCGCATTTATTGCAGTGAAGAAGTGATCGCACTCAACCACTTTTTCAGGCTTTTGCTTCTTTGAAATACCAGTAGAGGTTGGCAACTGTTAAATCGGATATTTCTTGCCAACTTAAGGGGGCTAAAGCTTTCAATCCAGAGGCTGATGCTTTTTGACTAATGTAAGATTCATGATCTCGACGTAAATCCAGCTTGAATATGAACTTAAGTTGGTCACGAAAGGATAGGTAATGAGACTTTAGCTTCAAGTTTTCATAGACTAATTGTTCCTCTGGTTCTGCTGCAACTGCTGGGGCTAAATCATTCTCTGAACTCTCATTCATTGGTAAATCTGAACTAGCCAAAAGCTGTCTCTCCTTTGGGGAGAGAGTTTGTATCCAATCAATATGATTTTGCCAGGACTCTAGGACAGCTAGATCATGATTGTGAATCCGCGTGATTTCAGGGAAGAGAAAATTAAGCTCAGCCTCGGTTTTGCAACTATTAATAATATTAAGGATATCTTTACGGATTTTGTCTTTTAGGTGAGAGACGCGCTTGCTTACGACATCATACGCGCCCTGAAACTGAAAGGTTGTGGTAATTGCCTGATCAATCGCCCAAACGCATTCCTGTCTCCGGAGTTGCCCAGCAGAACAAGTTCCCTTTAAGAGATGAGGATTATCGTAAGCTGCTAAAGATGTATATAACATCCCCTGTACACCAGCCATAGCAGCATTTCTGGCGTTCACATCAGGTAACCGTAGAGCATGTTGAAGCCAGTTGTGTGCTTGTTGGAAATCTCCGTAAGCTTGAACTAGAATCGTGCTGTGATACTGAAACTCAACGTCTTTGGCAACTTGGTCAATTCGTTCTATAATTTCTGCTCCTTGGTCTTTAAGAGCTTCTTTCAGGTCAATAAAGCCGTGGTGAACTGCCAACCTCGTTTGCTTTACGTCCTCCCTGAGCTTCAGTATGTGATACAGGTTTACCGCTGATAGTGCTACACCAGCTACAGTACCAAGACCAATTAAAGCCATACTTCCTTGAATGGCTCCCACGCTACTTTGGATAGTTTGTAAGTTATCTGAGACACTATTTTGCCAATCATTTTGAGCATCTTGGGCTTGTTTTCCTGCATAGGCTCCAACTGCCATCCCCGTAATGTCGAGTACAGGGCATACAAAGACTGATACAGGTGTGTAACTGGCTAAAGTACGAGCTATACAAAGACCTGCTTGAATTGCATCAGGTGAAATATCCACAATCTGAAGGGGTGACGAGTAAGCTGAAAGCTTGATGCATCAAGGTTTCTCCTCCATTGACCGACACAAAGATATCAGCTTATTGACAGGCTTGTTGAGAATAGATGTCTCGCCAACAGAGAAGGTGAGAATGATAATCATATCTAAGGGGGAGGGGGCAAGGTACACCTTGCCCTCCCTCCAGAGTTTTTTAGAATCCCGCTCAAACTTTCATGATAAAAAAGAGCGGTTCGTTGTTCTCAACAAAACTGCTCTTCTAAAATGCTTCCCGAATTGTATCTCAACTGTCTGGAGTCTCAACTTAGTGCATCTCAACGGCTAACCTTAGAAATGCTGGTGTGGCTGTTGCAATTCCATAAACAGGTACGAATTGAAAGATTAGCCGCCTGTTTACCCTTGCCCATTCTGTATGAGAGCCGTCGCCGCCATGTACAAAGGTTTCTAGCTTTGCCACAGCTAAGTATTCCTTTGCTATGGTTTCCTCTAATTAAGAGTATTGGTAGGTTTGTACGGACAGATGTGGATTGCCGCTCTAGAATCCTGTAGTGATTGGGTCAAGAACTTAATGATTATTCGACCGCATAAGCGAACGTTCTTTCAAAAAGGTTTGAGGGCGATGGCTCTGATTCAAGCTGATTCCTGAATTCCTTTTTTTGGTCAATCAAAAAGTCAATCTGGAAGGGCGTGGTGTACCTCGCCCTCCCTCCCCTCACAAGTGATTATCATTATCAAGAACAGGGAGTTCAACAGCTCATTCTCAACAAACCTGTCAATAAGCTAATATCTTTTCGTAGGTTAATGGGGTAGAAAGTCTGATAAGACAAGCTTTCAGCTTGTCTGTCACCCCTTCAGATCCACAATTCTTACCTTAGATAAATCAGCACTGTGTCATATTGTTGGCTCTCTACGTAGAGAAATCATCAGAGATTCTACGGAAGAATAAATCCTGTAGGCAAAGATAACCGTATTTTCCCGGATTTTCTCTCGGCTCAATCTAGGCATACTAAATGACGACAATATTAGCTCACCCTCTAATGGAAACTGCAATAGTTTGCTGTAAGCCAGTTGAGCTTGTTTCGTGAATTACTGGAGGATAATCATGAATGACTACTTCAACACGTTTCAAAATATTGACCAATCTGTTGAGCAACTGCTTACAGATGAGCATAATTCCTTAGAGATTAAGCAATCTGCCACAAGCATCAAGGAGTCAGTCAAACCGTGTATTGAAGAACTGATACAATCGGCTACTCGACTTAAGCGGTTAGTTGTTATAGCTTCCGATAAGCTGTACCAGGCTGAAAATGTCTGGTTGAGCAAGCCGAGGATTGCTGAAGCTGCAAAATCTGAAATATGGGCACAGCTTGGGGAGATTAGTGGGTGTTCCTTCAGAATCCATAAGCTCGGAAGTCAATGTAAAGACGAAGCAGTCAAACAAGCAAAGAAATATTGGGATGAGCGAATTGAATACTTGAGAAAAATATGGTTTATAGACGCAAAAGGTCAACCTAAGAAAGGAATCGGTTGGAGTGAAAAAGAAAGCTTTATCAAGCAACTACACGTCCAGTTGAAATTGCAGAACCAAGAAGTAAACCAAATTATCAATAAAAATTTAAGTCTTGTTTATAAAGAAGTAAATAATATTCAGTTAAAAGCCATTCTGCACACTGTTAGTCTACTAGATCAGCAGAATAAAGCTCATTATAGTCAGCAGATAGATTTGATAGCTAGTAAAATTGAGACTAATTTCGCTAATCCTACAGAGCATCTACCTAACTATCTTCTCAAATTGGAAACAGCCATTAGTCCAGATTTAAAAGCTTTAGTAGATAAGGGTTGGGGTGATATCTTCGGCGAAGATGTTGTCAAGCTCAAAGAAAGGGTTGCTTCAAAAATCGAAAGGTTTATTACAGCAATTTTTGATGACAGAGTGGAATTAGCTACAAAAGCTATTACAAAAGCGATCGCATTTTACAACTACTTCCTTGAGCGGCAAGATCGATATCAGCAAGAGACAGCAGAACAACGCGAAGCTGAAAAAGCTTGGATTGACCAGCAGCGTCGGGAACTGGAGCGAGTACAGCAAGGTATTGAAGCCATTCTCAACACTAATTGAAGTGAGTGGCTTCGTACTGCTGCAAACACTTTATAAGGATTAAAGAAGCATCAATCATCAATTACCTGCTTCACGTCTTGCACTGATAAACCCAATGCTCCGGCAATCTGCTCTACACTGAGTCCTAAAGATGATAGATGAGCGATCGCATTCCTCTGTTTGTACTCAGTTTGATTTACCTCTCTACATTTTTATACGGTCTTTTGCGCTTGAATAACACACCAGCACCAAAAGCACCAAACCCTAAAATACTCAGCACCGAACCCGGTTCAGGAACTGTTGTAGCAGTATCTCCATCAGGAAGTGTTCCATCTGTACCTGTATCAGTATCTTCATCAGGAACTGTTACATCCGCAATGGCTTGCACCAAAAAAGAACTGTAAGTGACACCACCATCACCGTCAGACACTCGTAACCCAACTTCATAGTCACCTGCCTCTTCAAAAGACCACTGTCCACTTGACCCTGTGAAGTCATCAAATACCCCATCCATATCAAAATCCCATCTAAAGGTGAGAAGATCATAAATTCCTGGGTCAGTTACAGCGGCGGCGAAATCAAATAATTCGTTTGTCGTAACTACCAAATCCTCAGTCAGTTCAGTGATAGTTGGAGCAACATTCAAAACCCTAAGTGTTTGAGTGAGGGGATTACTCCAAGCTGCATCTTTATCCTGAGCTTCACCTGTAAAGACAAACGTACCCTCATCGTAAAATCTACCAAGTCTTGTTGTTACTGAACGCTCACCAGAAGTTCGCGAATCAATGCCAACCTCGTTGCCATCAATAAAGAACTTCTCCCAATCTGCTCCTGGGTCGGTAGCAAACAATTTTGCTGATACGCCTTGACCTTCGTAGATGAAGCGCCTCGAAAGATTGAAAGTGGTCAGGGTTGGGGCAACGTTTAAGACGGATTGTGTACTAGTAGCAAGATTACTGTAGTTACCATCCTCATCTATCGCGTGTGCTGTATAGGTAAATTCCCCGTTATCAGGAAACAAACCCAAATCTGCGCTAACTGTACGGGTTCCTGCACGATTGTAGTTAGTCCCAAGATGATTGCCATTGAAGAAGAAGGAGATCGCATCTTCACCTGGGTCATCGGCATACAGAACTGTAGATGTTGCTTGACCTTCGTAGATGGGGGATAGAGAAAAATATACGCTGGGAGGAGTATTTCTCACTACAGGGTCGCGTGGCTGAACAGGGTCTCTATTGCTACCAGTATCAGTATCAGCGCGGAATCGCATTATTCCGGTAAATCCATTAGTCCAATATAGTGAAAGCGTTCCAAATAGGTCTCCGGCTGAAATGTCTATTGGATCAGTGTAAGCAGCTCCATTTGGGCTTTGTCCAGCAAGAGTCTGATATCCCCAACCGTCCGCCGACCCATCCGTATGGGGTAAGCCTTCACCATAGGGATAAATATCAAAAACAGTGTTTCCAGGAATGGTATCAATGACTAAGGAGGTAAGACCTTGACCGAAATTACTTAAAATCCAAGGTGAATCGAAGCTATTACCTGATTCCGTCAATGACCAGTTAGGACCGAAAACGCCTCCAGATTTGTCGCCTGTAGCGCCCCAAATGAGGGTCTGGGAGGTGCCATCCAAAAAACCGGCAGTCACCTCTATCCCGCTCATCATACTGCCATCGGTCGAAAATCCTGTAAGGGTGGTCGCCTCTGAGGGAGCTGATGCTACTCCCAGAAGGATAAACGTTGCCCCAATAATCCGAGTTGATTGATTTTTAAGCAAAGAGCTAGTCATAGAGTTGTGTCGCTACTCTAGGGGTAGATGTTGAAGCTATTGATATCTGTAGATGCCTTTTTCCCAGAAGTGTTCCGAGGTTTATGCCCAATGGCTCAAGCCGTTACCAAGGAATACCAGTAAGCCCGATGCAACCTAGCTTAATTAACTCCCTAAAAGGGATCTATCGAATATCGCTATAGGGCAAAACTCTATCCAAGCTCAAATAGCTGCGTAAGCCCTAAGTAGACACGCGATCGCCCTTACTATCACTTTTAGTTAGTAAAAATTGTAACTACTTAGCTGTGTTTCTGACCTCAGCTAGAGGAGGAGCTTACGTGATTAATCCAAAAAAGCTTAAGTTATTAATATTTAACTTACATACTGGCGTTTAGACTAATGCGCTCTAACTCAGCTTCGCTGAGTGGAGCGTAAGCAAACCCGTGCTGGTTTTTGGAAATTAGACCAATGACAAATTGACTCAGCAGCGCTGAGTGGAGGA
>JAESFV010000289.1_pt1 | contig 36622 bp, 25 predicted proteins | sample 9269471 | NCBI WGS metagenome assembly JAESFV01 (sample SAMN14502647, study PRJNA617108) | algae metagenome | isolation source: Symplocastrum torsivum CPER-KK1 and co-occurring heterotrophs from... | place: USA: Central Plains Experimental Range, Colorado | collected 2001-01-01
TCAAAACCCGTATTCTTGAATTTATTGACTATTTCAATCGTACTATGGCAAAACCCTTTAAGTGGACTTACAAGGGTAAGGCTTTGGCGGCATAATGGCAGGTAGACTTCCGCCGAAGTCTACTAGCTTCTGTAGTTATGGTACTTAGGCAAAGATGACAATATCTGCGTTGGTCATTGCCAAGCCAGTAGAGAGTATGAAGATCTGTACTTGCGCCGTGCCACCAATGCCATCAGCATCAAAGAACAGACCCCCTGTAGCACTGTTGTAGATGAAGCGATCGCTACTATCAGCCGCCGCTGAACCAACGGTAAATTGAGTCTCATTCAGTACAGTTCCCCCAGCCAGTCCACCGCCGAAACCACTAGCTGAGAAACCTAGCCAGTCCTCTCCCACCTGAAAATCGTTGATGATGTCTATGCCTGTAGTGCTGTACTTACGGAGGAAACGGTCAGCTCCAACGCCACCTGTGAGTATATCGTTACCGATGCCGCCGACTATGCGATCATCGCCTCCCTCACCCAGAAGAGTGTCATTGCCCTGCTTGCCATACAAAACGTTGTTGGCATCATTCCCCGTGATGGTGTTGTTCAACTCATTGCCTGTGCCATTGATTGGCTGATCCTGCTCTCCTCCTGCTGGATTCGCTGCTCCTTTGAGCAAAAGGTTCTCCAGGTTGGCACTCAAAATCCAAGAAACGGTAGTTTCAACGGTGTCTACTCCAGCATTTACGTCTTCAATGATGCTGTCTGTGACATCTCTAACACGGTAAATATCATTACCCGTTCCGCCATAGAGGAAATCACCACCACCCGAACCTTCCAAGGTGTCATTACCTGCTAGACCAAAAAGGGAGTTCTGATAAGAATTCCCGATGAGAAAGTTATTTAGCTCGTTGCCTGTGGCATTAACATTGGCATTATTTGCACCACCTAAGATTTGTAGGTGTTCTACATTGGCTGCCAATGTATAACTTACACTTCCCGATGTATTCCCAACATTAAAGATAACCTTGTCTACTAGACCACCATTCACGTCTTCAACAACGTTGTCCAATAGGTTGTCTACGTAATAAGTATCAACACCCGCTCCACCAATGAGGGTATCCGCGCCAGTTCCACCATCAAGGCTGTCATTACCATCATCCCCAAATAGCTCATCATTTCCTGCATTACCATTTAGTGTGTCATTGCCAGCCAGACCTCTAATGATGTCATCGCTGTCGGTACCAAATAAAACGTTATTAGTCGCGTCGCCATTAATAATAGCCATGAGATTTTTCCTTATGTTCAATCGTTCAAAAGCTTGGGAAAAAGTTAGATAATCACTGCCAAAAACAAATTGCAGCTACTGGCAAAACCACTTGCCTTAGTCGAGTAAGAGAGACTACGCGAAGATAAAAATATCCGCGTTGGTCATTGCCAAGCCAGAAGAGAGGGTGAAGATCTGTACTTGTGCCGTGCCACCAATGCCATCAGCATCAAAGAACAGACCACCTGTAGCGCTGTTGTAGATGAAGCGATCGCTACTATCAGCCGCCGCTGAACCAATGGTGAATTGAGTCTCATTCAGTACAGTTCCCCCAGCCAGTCCACCGCCGAAACCACTAGCTGAGAAACCCAGCAAATCCTCTCCCACCTGAAAATCGGTAATAGTGTCAATGGCTGTAGTGCTGTACTTACGGAGGAAACGGTCAGCCCCAGTACCACCTGTAAGCGTGTCACTGCCCTTGCCACCAATTAAGGTGTCGTTGCCCGCACCACTCATGAGGATGTCATTACCCGCTTTTCCTATGAGAGTGTCAAGGCTGTAATCTCCCCTAATTTCATTGCTGAGTTCGTTACCAGTGCCATACATGGTATCGAGGCTACTAAGCGCATAGAGAGTCAGGTTTTCCACGTTGGCACTAAGTGTCCAAGAAGCAGCAGAGAAAACCAAGTCTATGCCACCATTTGCGTCCTCAACAATGGTGTCGTTGGCATCAGAATATATATCATCGTTATAGATGAGATAAAGATCATTACCATTTCCACCGATAAGGATGTCGTTACCGCCTCCTCCAGTGAGGTCGTCATCGCCAGCACCACCAAACAGCGAGTTGTTAGCATCGTTGCCAGTAAGACCGTTGTTGAGACTATTACCCGTGCCATTTATCGCTGCATTACCCGTAAGAACTAGACGTTCTAGGTTGCTACCCAGCGTCCAACTGATGCTCGATTCTATAGTGTCGGTATCGTAGTAAGGATTGCTAGACTCAATAACTTGGTCGCCGATGTTGTCAACAATATAGGTGTCGCTACCATTGCCACCCTCCATGCGATCGGCACCCGCACCACCATCGAGAAGGTCATCGCCAAAGCCAGCAAATAGAGAGTTGTTGGCAGAGTTTCCGTAGATGAGGTTGCCTAGATCGTTACCTGTGCCATTTATTGCTGCATTACCCGTAAGAACCAGCTTTTCTAAATTCTCACCTAGTACCCAAGTAATGCTGGATTCTACGGTGTCGAAACTATTACTATCATTAGGGGCTGTCTCTTCAATCAGATCGCCAATGTTGTCAACAATGTAGGTGTCATTACCATTGGCACCCTCCATGAGATCGGCACCTATACCACCATCTAGAATGTCATCACCCTCTCCCCCATTGAGGGTGTCATTGCCCGCTAAGCCATTGAGGGTGTCGTTCTCATCAGTTCCGCTGAGAGTGTCATCGCCATTCGTGCCGTTTCTAGTTGCCATCTTGACATACCCAATTTTGTCCTTTTTTCAGTTAACTAGAATACAAAGCGATCGCACTTCACCCACGTAGGTCACCCGATTGGGTGACCTACAATTTTTTCATCTATCCATAGGCGGATTATTGATTTTAGCCAAGTCTACTTATGCTAAGGAATTAATTTACTTAACCCCCGGCTTAACTGTTTGCTGAGGCAGCAGGTGTGCTTGAACTTACCTCCCAAATGCCGAACTGCATCAAGTCAACTTTGCCGGCTCAGATTTATCAAAGACTGTTTTTACTCACACCTTCGGGAGTATTCTTTGTGTTGCCTTTAGCCCAGATGGTAAACTTCTAGCAGTAGGAGATACCAATGGTGAAGTTCGCCTTTGGCAAGTTGCAGATGCTCAACCCTTCTTGACGTTAAAGGGACACATAGATTTGGTGTGGTCAGTGGCTTGGAATCCTGATGGTCAAACTTTAGCCAGTGCCTCTGAAGACCAAACCGTAATGATGTGGGATGTGAAGACGAGACGATTAAAGTGTGGGATGTTAAGACAGGTGAGTGCCTGAAAACTCTAAGAACTGAGCGCCCTTATGAAGGGATGAATATTACAGGGGTTACGGGTTTAACAGAAGCACAAAAAGCTACCCTCAAAACACTGGGGGCTATTGAGGTGAGCAGTTATGGTGAGATGTCATTTCTATAATTGACATCAAGCTAACAAGTAAGATCTGTTTTTTAAAATGAGTATTGAAGTTGATTACCGATTTCCGCCCGGTGTTGATGCGGAACGCCAAGCTAAAGTCATTGCAGTAGGGCAAACGGCTGGCACCTGGGATGCCCGTTTTGCTCATCATGAAGAGAAATTGCGATCGCATTTAGCCGAAGTGGTCGGTGGACGTACCGATCCCGATGGCTATAGCCTCGCTACCATCAGTTTTCCAGAAACTAATGTCGAGAATGACATCTCCAGCCTCTTGACAATGATTTTTGGGAAATACTCAATGGCAGGTGCGGCAAAGGTTGTGGCTGTGCGTCTCCCAGAACATTATGGTAGTTATCCAAAATTGGGGATTACAGGGATTCGGGAAAGATTGGCAGTTGTTGATCGACCCTTGATTATGGCAATTTTTAAGCCAGCGCTAGGACTCTCTGCTGAGGACCATGCGGCGATTTTAAAAGAAGTTGCTTACGCAGGGCTAGACATTATTAAAGATGATGAGATTATGGGGGACTTAGAGGTTGCCCCAACCCTAAAACGCCTGGAAGCTTGCCGCCAAATTATTGATGAGGTCAAGCAGCAGACCGGACGTACAGTCCTGTATGCAGTTAATGTCACAGGTACAGCGGATAAGCTAATTGAGAAAGCGCATCTTTTAGTACGTGAAGGGGCGAACGCACTACTTCTTAATGTTCTTACTTATGGTTTTTCAGTATTAAGTGCGCTAGCCACTGATGAGAAGATTAATGTGCCAATTTTTGCTCATCCTGCCTTAGCGGGGGCGATGTGTGCTTCCCCTGACTACGGTATAGCGTACTCAGTTGTGTTGGGAACATTAATGGCGCATGGTGGGGCAGATGCGGTGCTGTATCCTGCTCATTATGGGAATTTGCCATTTGACCCAGCCGAGGAAATACGAATTCGCGACAGTTTGCGATCGCGTAATGTCTTCCCTGTCCCCTCCGCTGGTATTCATCCCGGTGTTGTACCCAAAGCACTCTTCGATTACGGTCAGGATGTTATTCTCAACGCGGGTACTGGAATTATGGATCATCCAGATAGTCCAGCCGCAGGTGTTAAAGCCTTTTTTGAAGCCCTAGAACGAGTCAAGCAAGGCGAATCTTTTGAACTAGAAACCCTTCCCAAAAGCGCACTTCGCCGTGCCGTTGAGAAATGGGGAGTTAAATAAGATCAGTTTGAACAGAAGTAACAATAGAAATCCGGATTTTTATTCTCTAAATTTTTTTTTCTAAAATCTCCTCCTTAGATAATAAGCTCTTCGTCATTTAAACCTGATTGTCAAAAATTGCCAAATTCTTGTAGTGTAACGATCCTGGTTGCTACTGATACCCAATTTAAATGCGCGACAGCTTAAAGTAGGTGACATTACATAAATTAAATGATTATTCTATATAGTAATTAACAAATCTATCTTCTTAAGTAATGAGTAACTTAAGCGACACAAGCCAAAAACTAAGCTTTGCTATTATTACTCCTAGCTATGCTCCTGACTTTGAAAGATGTAGGCTGCTATCCTGGAGTCTAAAAGAATTTGTCTCACCTTCTGTCACCCATTACATTGTTGTAGACAAGTCGGATCTCCCGCTTTTCTCTCAGCTAAAAAGCCCAAATACAGAGATTATTACCAAAGAATCAATACTACCTTGGTGGATTAAAAAGGTTCCCTTTGGTAAGAAGAATAAGTGGCTAAGTTTAAAAACTTTACCGCTCCGAGGTTGGCATCTTCAACAAATTATCAAAATTGCAGTAGCTCAACACATTCATAAAGACGTTTTGGTGTTCGTTGATTCGGATGCAGCCTTTGTACGCCCTTTTAATCTTCTAAGCCTTACTCGTGGAGATCAAGCCCAGTTTTTCCGCATACCCAGTGTAGGCTTCCCGACGGTAGAAGGTGAGCAAGGGTATTTAAAATGGCACCGAACTGCTAGTCGCCTACTAGGTTTGCCACCGATGGATTACCCACTTCCAGGGTACATTGGCAATTTTGTGACTTGGAGACGTGACAATGTTTTGAAGATGTATCAGAAGATTGAGGAGGTTTCTGGACGGCAATGGATTGAAGCGCTGTGCAACTCATTCCATATTTCTGAATATGTACTGTACGGAGTCTTTATTGACCACGTTCTAAAGGAAAACTCCGGACATTATGATGTGTCGAGCGGTATTTGTAAGGAATACTGGTCTGATATAGGCATGTCAGATGAGCAGTTGCAAAACTTCTTCGCAGAAATGCCACCCGGAGACGTAGCTGTAATGATATCAGCTAAAGCTGGTATGTCTGTTGAGCGTTATCAAACTCTATTAGCTACATATAACACTAGCCGCGAATAGCTTAGCCCTCTCCTAAGAAAACAGAATGGTTTCTTACGCAGCATAACGGATGCGCTTACGTCCGTGAACAGCTTCTGTCACTCTCAGAAAATCATGCTCGAAGATAAACTCTGAAATTGCCCTAATGTAAGGATTTGAGTAGTGAGTTTCTGAGGGAAACTCAAAAATGTAGACTAATTGGGAGAACTACTGTCCTATCAGGGTTTCAGCATTTGCGATCACCAGAGTGACAGAAGACGGTTAGTACAGCCTCGCGAAAATAACTAATGTGCGATAAGCCTAATGACATGGTAGGCTGATGCCAAGCTTTGCTAATGCTTGATTGTGCCCAAAAGACCGTCGCTATCCAATCAAAATCAGCCCAAACGAGTCGTCTTCTGTGACTTCGACGGCACGATTACAGCCGAAGAAACCTTCGTGGGGATGCTTAAAGAATTTGCACCCGAATTATCTGAGCAATTGATGCCCGAAATGTACGCTCGGCGCATCACCTTGCGTGAAGGTGTGCGGCAACTCTTAGAATCAATCCCTTCAGTCCACTATCCCGACATCATTGAATATGCTAAGCCAAAGCTAATCCGTCCAGGACTAGAAGCATTACTGGATTTTCTGGATGCTCAAGAAGTTCCCTTTATTGTCGTTTCCGGTGGTGTGCGAGGGATAGTGGAAACGGTATTGAGTCAGACAAGTACGAAGGGAAAAAGCTTAATTGAGCGGATGGCAGCGATTTATGCTGTTGATCTCGATGCGACACGCGACTATCTAAAGGTGTTCTCAGAGTTTGAGGCAGATACAGAACTAGTGGCCAAGGTGCTAGTGATGGCACGACACCCAGCCGAAGAACAGATTGCGATTGGGGATTCGGTGACAGACTTAAATATGGCACTTCATGCACCTGTAGTTTTTGCACGCGATCGCCTTTGCCATTACCTCGACGAACACAAGAAGCCTTACATCCCTTGGAATGATTTCTTCGATATCTGTGACAAGTTATCCCAGGAATGGGAAAACTCTTAATGTAAAGAATAAGGCTGTTCAAGGTGACTAGGGATCTGGGAACAGGTTACTGGGAAGAAATCGAACGTCGCCTGAGCTACCAATGCCAGAATCCAACTTTTATCACTACACTAGCTCCTTGGGAACCGCTTCACTAACAGAGTAAATCAGAACGAAGCGGCTTTAATACATATCTTTCCGTGTATGTAAAGAGTATGTAAGCCCTGACAAATAAAACCCTGTCACGTAAATTTTCGAGGTTAGAATGAATACCGATCCAAGACCAACCTTAATTGCAGCCGCTGGTCACTTCTACCAGTTAGGCTGGATGGTGGGAACAGCTGGGAATCTCTCCGCTCGGCTGCCCGATGGCAGTTTTTGGATTACTGCCAGTGGACGCAATAAAGGGCAGCTAGGCATCAGTGACTTCATCCGCATCGCGCCCGATGGCACGGTGTTAGAGCAACGCTCACCGGATGTCCGCCCTTCAGCCGAAACCAGTATTCATCAGGCAATCTACTCTCTGTTCTCCGATGCCCAAGCCTGCTACCACGTTCACTCCATCGAGGCTAATTTAGTTTCTCACTTTGCTGATGGGGACGCACTGCCTCTGCCACCTTTGGAAATGCTTAAGGGGTTTGGCGTGTGGGAAGAAAACCCAATATTGGCAATGCCAGTATTTGCTAACCATTTAGAAGTGCCTCGAATTGCCAGTGATATCCGTGAGCGCTTTCAGGCGGAATCGCCGCCACTGAATGCTTTGCTCATCCGCAATCACGGTGTCACAGTTTGGGCTTCTTCACCAGAAGTTGCTCACAATTACCTAGAGGTTGTGGAATATATTTTCCGCTATATGGTAGCTGCCCGAAACGTTGGGATCGAGAACGCAAGTTAAAAAAAGAAGCGTTTGTAGTGAAGCAAGAGGATGCTATGGAATCAATAACAACACAAAGCGATATCGATGCAGCAGCTTGGAAGGCACTTGAAGATTCCATTATTTATTATTGCGGACACCCTGTTGGGACAGTAGCGGCTCGTGACCCGGATGTCGAAGCGCTTAATTATAATCAGTGCTTTGTTCGCGATTTTGTCTCTTCAGCCTTAATCTTTTTGATGAACGGTCAAACGGAAATTGTTCGCAATTTCCTAGTAGAGACATTAGCGCTACAAAGTGAAACTAAGCAAATGGATTACTTTAATGCTGGTCAAGGGTTGATGCCTGCCAGCTTTAAAGTTGCTACAAGCTATGGTGAGCAATATTTAACGGCTGATTTTGGTGAACATGCGATCGCAAGAGTGACGCCTGTTGACTCTAGCCTCTGGTGGATTATTCTCTTACGTGCTTATGTCAAAGCCACTGGAGACATTGCGCTTGCTCATCAACCGGAGTTTCAAAAAGGACTTATCTTAATTCTCAAGCTTTGCCTAGCCGACCGATTTGATATGTTCCCTACGATCTTAGTTCCCGACGGAGCATTTATGATTGACCGTCGGATGGGTGTTTATGGACATCCTTTAGAAATCCAAGCCTTATTTTATGCGGCATTGAGGTCAGCGCGTGAGCTACTTGCACCCAGCCGTCAAGGAGAAATTTACACCCTAATCGTCAATCAGCGCTTGAGTACTCTCAACTACCATATTCGTAAGTATTATTGGCTAGATATTAAGCGTGTGAATGAAATCTATCGCTATCGGGGTGAGGAATTTGGCGAAGCCGCCGTTAATAAATTCAATATTTATCCTGAGTCTATCCCCTACTGGTTAACCGAATGGATGCCAGAAAAAGGTGGTTATCTCGCTGGTAATCTGGGTCCTGCACAGATGGATTTTCGCTTCTTCGCCGTTGGAAACTTGATGGCAATTATTTGTTCTCTATCCAGTCCTCAAGAATCTCAAGGAATTATGGATCTCATCGAACAACGTTGGGATGATCTAGTGGGAAATATGCCCATGAAAATCTGTTTTCCGGCTGTAGAAGGACTGGAATGGAAAATTTTAACAGGATGTGACCCTAAAAACGTTCCGTGGTCGTACCACAATGGCGGCAATTGGCCTGTTTTACTGTGGATGTTGGTGGCAGCGGCCCAGAAAACAGGAAGAAAGGAAATTGGGCGAAGAGCCATTGAAATTGCTGAAAAACGTTTGTGTCATGATCAATGGCCCGAATACTATGATGGCAAGAATGGGCGATTGATTGGGAAAGAAGCGAGGAAATATCAAACCTGGACAGTCGCAGGTTACTTAGTAGGAAAAGCTCTAATGGATAATCCCTCTCATTTATCCCTATTCAGCTTTGATGAAGACTTAGAATCACTTGAATGGTCTTATCATCAAATGGCTTAAATTAATTTTAGTTAAAGACGACCTTTATTTAGTGGTTACTCGATATCAAGCTTTTGAGTAACTACTAGATAGATAGGGGTTCTCATGTAGATGAGGTACAAATTTCTGGGTTTTCGGGAATTGGGTGACGCTGGCATCCGGAGGCTCACTCCGGATGAGGAAGCGCATTCCCGTTGGGGAATTGGGAATAGGCAGGAAACTTAGAACCAGGAATAAACCTTCTACCTTGTGGTTTCTACTGTGGTTTCTGTTGGGTTCACCTCTAATGTCAGTTAGGTGATAGAAATTCATCCCAAATCCGATTCTATAGTCTCTTTTTGGGTTTTAGTTGAAGAGACGTTCCGGCGGAACGTCTCTTATCGGTTTATAGGTTACTCATCCAGATAAGCGTAGACGGTGAGCAATTGCTGCAATATAGTCAAATGCTCCTCATCAGAAATGATTGGTGGATTCGATCCTGGTTCGATAATCAGATCGCCAAGGGTGTCTAGCGCACGTCCATTGATTGATTCAATCAATAGTTCAGGCATTGTGACGTTTTCCGCCGCAATGCTTTTGATCGTTGCTGCTGGATTATCTTGTTCTGCGATCGCTCTGAGTACCATTAGCTCATGCTTGGGAAGTTGATCCATGAATTCACTCCATTTGAGTGCGAGATCTTCCTCAGACATTGCCTGTGCAGGCGGCTGAACCTGAAACTCGGCCCATTCGGGAGGTAATTCCTCGTCAAGTTCTGATTGTGCATCATAGAGTACCTGTTCAGGCAGTTGCGATAAGAATTCAGCCCATTCGGGAGGTAATTCTTCGTCAGGATTTAGAGGAATTTCTTCTGTTGGCGAAGGCGAATAGTTGAGTGCCTCTTCTAAGTGTCTTCTTTGTTCCTCAAGGGCAATTACTTCCTGCTTCAGTTCTTCTTTGTTGCTTTGTTGCTCGGCAATTTGAGCTTGCAACTGAGCAAATTCGGCTTGCAAAGAATTCAGGGTAGCTTCGGCTTGCTGACTTTCTGCTCTAGCTTGGGAAATAGTTTCATGCCATTGATGATGTTCTGCCTCAAACGTCTGAATCTGAGCTTGCAGTCTGTCTGCCTCTGCTTCTAGTTGCTGCCTTTGCTCATGGAGAGTGGCTAACTCTTGCTCTAGTTGTTCTTTGCTGTTTTGTCTTTCTGATAGTTGGCTATGTAGCTGGTTAAGCTCGGCATTTAAAGACTCAAGAAGTCCTTCCACTTGCTGCTTTTCTGTCTCAGTGGACGAGAGAGATTGATAATGCTCACTAGTGCTTTGCTCCAGGGTTTGAATTTGAGCCTGTAAATCGTTTAACTCAATTTCTAGCTGCTGTTTTTGTTCCTGAAGTGTGGTTATTTCCTGAGCGATCGCGTCCTGTGCTTCTTTGTTGTTTTGCTGCTCTGTGACTTGAGCTTGCAACTGAGCAAGTTCAGCTTGCAGAGAATTCAGGTGAGCTTCAGCTTGCTGACTTTCTGCTCTAGCGTGGGAAATGGTTTCATGCCATTGATGATGTTCTGCCTCATACGTCTGAATCTGAGCTTGCAGTGAACCTGCCTGTGCTTCTAGTTGCTGCCTTTGCTCGTGGAGAGTGACTACCTCTTGCTCTAGTTGTTCTTTGTTGTTTTGCCTTTCTAAAAGTTGACTTTGCAGTTGATTAAGCTCAGCATTTAAAGACTCAATGACTGCTTCCAACTGATGCTGTTCTGTCTCAGTAGACGAGAGAGATTGATAGCGTTCGCTCGTGCTTTGCTCCAGGGTTTGAATTTGAGCCTGTAAATCATTTAATTCAGTTTCTAGTTGCTGTCTTTGTTCCTGAAGCGTAATTAATTCTTGAGCGATCGCATCTTTTGTACTCTGTTGCTCAGTAACTTGGACTTGTAGCTGCTCTAGCTCTGTTGTTAAAGCGCTGATGCTAGCTTCTAAACCCTGTTTTTGGGCGATTGTCGCGGTTAAAGACTCACTCACCTCACTTCGCTGTTGCTCAAGCTCTTGAATTTGAATCTGAAGGTGGCTTGTGTCTACTTCAAGCTGAGATTTTCTATCCTCTAAAGCCGCTAACTCTCGATTTAGCTCTTCCTGCTGGTTCTCGGTTTGTGCAACTTGGTTTTGTCGTTCGCTGAGTTCTGCTTGTAAGGAACTGAGATGAGCATTTGTTGTCTCTACTGCTACTGTTTTAGCGGTTAAAGACTCATTCAACTCAGTATCCCACCTCTCAAGTGCTTGAACTTGAGTTTGTAGATGATCGAGTTGCTGTGAGAGTTGCTGTTCCTGTTCTAATTCAGTGGCAATTTCTTGAGCTAGTCCTTCCTTTTGCTGAAGTAAAAGAGCCAGTTGAGCCTGTAGCTCACTCAGTTCGGATTGTAAGGAAGTTCTGTTTGCTTCGGTTTGTGCCGTTAAGGTTTGACTCAGTTCACCTTGTTCCTCTTCGAGCGATTGAACTTGGGTTTGGAGATTTTGCGATCGCGTTTCTAATTCCTGTTCCTGTTCTTCTAGCAGGGCAATATTCAAACCGATCGCTTTCTGTTGCTCTAGCTGCTCAGTAATACGGATTTCTAACTGCTCTATTTCAGCTTGTAAAGCGTTTTTATGAGTCTCTGTTGTTTGAAGTTCAGCAGTTTTTGCAGATAAATTTTGATTAAGTTCGGCTTGCTGTTGTTCGAGGGCTTGAACCTGTGTTTGTAGGCTTTGCGCTCCCCCTTGTGATGCGTTTCTTTGCTCTTCTAGTGTGGTGATCTCCTGATGTAATTCCCCTTGGCGCTGTCGTTGCTCGGTAACTTGAGCTTGTAGCTGCTCAATTTCAGTTTGTAAAGACGTTTTTTGAGTTTCGGTGCTTTGGAGTTCATTAGCTTTTGCGGCTAGAGATTGATTTAGCTCAATTTCCTGATCTAGAAGAGCTTGAATTTGCGTTTGTAGAGTGTCTGAGCGCTCCGTTAGCTGGTACTCAACCGCTTCTAATGCGGCGATGTCTTGAGTGAGTTGTTCCTTCTGCTGAAGTTGCTCTGTAACTTGCGCTTGCAGTGGCGCGAGTTCTATTTGCAACGTTGCTAAGCCTGCTTGGGCTTCCCTTACTTCCGCTTTTGCCGCAGGTAGAAGTTCGTGGAGTTCGATTTGCTGTTCTAAAAGTGTCTGAAGCTCAGTTTGTAGGGTTTGCGCTTCTCCCTCAATCTGTTGCTTTTGCTTGTGAAGACTAGCTAAATCCTGATTTAGTTCATCCCTTTGTTTGTTGAGTTCGGAAACTCTGCCCATTAACTGCCCACGTTCAATTTGTAGAGCATCAATGCTAGCTTCTGCTTCTTTCTTGCTTGCGGCTACCGATGAGAGGGATTGCTGCAACTGGGTTTGATGTCCCTCAAGCTCCTGAATCTGAGCAGATAAAGAGTTTTTATAAAGTTTTTCTCTTTTGGTTCGTTGTTTTTCGGTAACTAAAACTCCAGCAAAGCTAGCTGGAACAGAAATCGCACCCGTAATCAGTGCTTTGTCTATTTTTCCTGAGTTTGCCAACAGTCCAAATACGAAACTGACACCGAAGGCAACTGAACCCAAAAGAATTCGATTGATTAGCATGGTTGGTTGTATAGTACTTGTATTGAGCCAAATCAATTATTCGGGAAGCTAGCTGCACCTTGGCAGAAGTTTGCACCCATTTCGGTAGACAAACTCCTATCTGACTTATTTTGATGACGGTCTTGGTCTGCTCCAATTTCCAAGCCTTTATCCAAATTAGCAGCGTTTTTATTTAGCTGTTGGACTGAAAAACGCTCAAATCGCCTTGGAGAAAGTCAATGAACTGTCGTGCCGTGCGTCCAGAACGCCCATTGTGGCGGGTAGCCCATTGCAGTGCACGATACTTTAATTCTTCTTCGTTTAGGGAAATTCCGGATTGTCTTGCCAGATGTTGAACAATCTTTAAATATGTTTCTTGGTTCGCTGGCTCAAAGGTAAGAGTGAGTCCGAAGCGATCGCTAAACGAAAGCTTCTCCTGAACGGTATCCCAAGCATGAACCTCATCCCCGTCACTGGGACGAGGACGCTCACCAAAAAACTCTCGAATCAAGTGCCGCCGATTGGATGTGGCATAAACGACAACATTTTGCGATCGCGCGGTTACACTCCCTTCCAGCACAACTTTCAACGCCTTAAAAGCGTCGTCATCGTCCTCAAATGAGAGGTCATCGACAAAGATAATAAATTTTTGAGGAACATCCCGCAATTGCTCGACAATTAGCGGGAGGTCTTTTAAATCGGATTTCGCCACTTCAATCAGCCGCAAACCACGATGACTATATTGTTGTAATAATCCCTTGACAAGAGAAGACTTACCCGACCCGCGACTGCCATAGAGCAACACATGCAACGCTGGATATCCGGCGAGTAAAAACTCTGTATTTTTAACTATAGCCTCTTGCTGAGATTCATATCCTACCAGTTCTGTAAGTTGAATCGGGTCAGGGTAGGTGATGCCAACGAGTTCACCCAACTGCCAGCGCAAGGCACGATATTGAGCGAATACCCCTGTCCCAAATTGTCGGTAGTAAGCGGCTAAAGCTTCTATCGCATCTGCCCAGTTGTTGAGATGTTGCAGCTTCTCTCGTAGGGAAGTGTAGTCTTGTACTTCTAAATTCTGCTCCTGATGCCAAGGAGTTGGAGCAATGGGTAGTTGAGAGGCAGCTTGCACCCAGTTGCTGAGTTGTTCACTGCTGCATTGATAAAGACTTTGTAAGGCTTGTAAATCCTGCACTGCTGCGGCGATGAGGGCAGGCGATAAGTCTTTTACTGGTGCTAACTGAGCTTGTTGGGTAAAGGGATTACTGTTTGTGAGAATTTGAGCTAGCAGATAATCTTGCCAGCTTTGAGAGTGAGCAGCGAGGGCTTTAAACCAAACACCATAAGCGTAAAGGCAGATGAGTTCATCGGGATCGCTTTTGCCTAGGGCTTGCAGGAGGTTAATGAATGCTTCACCGACTTCTCCAGATAGCACAGATTGATAGAGCAACAGCGACGCGGCTTGACGTTGGAGAAATTGAATTGAGGTAGTACCTGGAGTAGTCATGAATTAAGCGATCAGCACTCAGCGTTCAGCAATCAGCTTAAAGCCAAATAAGCAAAGAGGGCAAAAACTCGCAAGAGAGTCGATGTCTTAAGCTAAGGCATCAACAGCGACAAGCGATCACATCCTGACTGAATCCATTGAATTGTAGCGTTAGCTTCATTCCCCTTTTTATAGAAATTTCATCCAATTATGTAATTGGAATAAAGTTTTTAAGAGAAGAGTTGTCACCCCTCACCAGGTAGATTACGCTTCAATGAGATACTGTAAGCCACGCTCAACTTTAGTTGGACGCTTCAACACAAACGACAATACAATCGTCAGGGCGAATTTTCACATTGCTGCAACGACAACTTAAAAGGAATAACAATGACAAGCAACATCATTAAACATTTTGCTGCTGCAACAGTTGCAGGTGCATTCTTAAGCTTTGCGATCGCTAGTGCAGCTGTAACGTTTGCTGTAATATTTAACGCCACATCTGGTCATTCAGTAGACCAGACAGGTGTAACGTCTACACAGCGCTAGGCAATCTATTATTTTTACTCGTTATATGAATGTGACATCCTCCCAACGCTGACCTTTACAAGGTACAGCGCGGCTTTCCAAGATTCCTCATCTTCATGTCGATCTTCGCGCACATTGGATTGAAGAAGCGGCAAGGGGCTTGACGCGATTCAGGTAAAAATAGGGAGCATCTTGCTCCCTCTCCTGAATTTTGGCAAATTTGTGATGCACCCCCTTTAGTAGGTGAGGACTAAGGGCAGTCAAGGCTATAAAGAGGTATTAGCCGCAAAATCAACGAAAATGGCAGAAACTCCTTCTAATTCAGTCAGGCTTTATACCAGATTTATTTCTATCCTAAAAATACTCCAATATATCGGTTATTCTGTTGTCGTTTTCTTCAGTCTCACTTTTGTACTCTTTACGGGGGGCATTCAAAGTTTTTTTCCACCCATCGCCATTGTCCTGGTTCTGCTACAAGCTACACTCGGTTGTCTAATTATCTACGTGATTACCCAAGGATTAATCGCGATCGTTGACCTACTCAGTCGTATCGAACAGAATACAAGGTCTCAGTAAAATCTGTAATAACTTTGTAGGAAAAAAATTACTACAGGCAAAATTCCTCCTCTGGTTCCTAAACCTAGAGGAAGGAAAAGACAGTAATCGTCTTAGAATAAAAAGCAAGAAGTTACTGAGTCAAAAATGCACTCAGTAACCTTTGCTGTAAGGTGAGGTTTAGAGAGACTTGAAAAGTTTTGAAGCAACACCTAGGAGTTTGAGTGCTTTACCCAAGTCCTAGCCAACTACGATGCATCTATTTTGCATAAATTGACAATGTAGTCATCAGATCTTAGTCGGAGGTCAGCCACAATAGGCAACTGACCACTAACACAAGCTAGCATTATATATATGCAAGTTGAATGCGCTTCAGCCTAATAACAATTGCTCCTACTCTGTAGCCAGTTGCTCACTTTTCTAGCTGTAACATCCAGGATTGATAAGCGATACAAGCACCATTAAGGTTTTATATACGCTTAGTCACATCGGTTCAGGATTCCTCACCAGATTCTTCTTCCTGCCCGTCAAGTTGTTTTAGGTGAATATGCTTCCGTCCCAGAGTGATTTCAAATTCATCCCCAGGCTGTAAGCTCATCAGTTTAGTGTAAGCAGAGCCAATCAATAGATTACCGTTAGACTGCACACTAATTCGATAACTAGCACTACGTCCTCCACGTCCATTGCCATTGACTTTGCTGTCTAACTCAATTCCCTCAGCATCAATCAGAGCATTGAGGAATTTCATCATGTTGACCCGCTCTACTCCGTTCTTTGTTACGGTGTAGTAGCCACAGGCTCTCGCTTTTTCTTCTTTGCTGAGATTTTCCAGTTCTTTGACTTTCTTAACCAGCGCCTCACCCTCTAAGGGGTCTGTTTTTTTCTTTTTAGCCATCAACTTCTATCTAAAACTAAGGAGTCAGGTGGTAGGGAGCATTTGTGCTGAACTAACCAAAAACTAAGATAACAAAATCTCAGTGTTCTATCAGCACATCAAACTATATTACACGGAGAGTGTCAACTTAGTTAGCTATATTTATTAACTCAAGGTTTGTAACTTAGCGCATCCCTCCTTAGATGAGGTAGGAACCGATACCTCCAGGGAATGTTCACTGTTTAAAGCCTTGATGTCCTCCAAGAAAAAAGAATGTCTACTCAGACTGACATTGAGGTAGCGATGCATCAAGCTTGAGAATAAATACACAATCGTTAAAGTTGATAGTAAGTAGGTGGGTGAAAATAAATGTTGCTACTTTCCGGGATTGGAGATGAGGACTAGGGGCAGGGAATTCTTACTCAATTGCTGATTTCTAGCCCCTAGTCCCAAAAACAGCAAGTTGTCTTTAATTACGCCTATCTACTTACAGTCTTCATTGGACACGGAATAAAACCAGTTGAGTAATTTAACCTGTGTGACCTCAATAAGAACCTAAAAGCAACTACAAGCTTAAGCGTGTCGGCTTGAGGAATACCGATACCGACAAAAACAATGTGCTTACTGTACGGAGATTAAACTTAGTATGAAGCTTACAACTCGTGGACACTACAGTGTTAAAGCACTATTAGATCTAAGCCTACAGCGAGGGTTTGGGCCAATATCTGTTAAAGCGATCGCACAACGACAAGATCTACCTGCTCCTTACTTAGAGAAACTGCTCATTGAAATGCGTCGGGCTGGGTTAGTGAACTCTGTACGTGGTGCTCAAGGCGGTTACCAATTAGCCCGCGAACCTGCACAAATTTCTCTCGGTCAAATCTTAGAAGCGGTTGGTGAAACAGTTGAGCCATTATCTCACCATACCCCAGACGCTGAACAAGCTGAAGATTGGGTAACATTCACTCTCTGGCATCGACTTCACCAAAAACTCAAAGAAGCGTTGTACAGTATAACTCTTGCTGACCTATATTATGACGCTCGGAGCTGGCAAGCGGCTGTAGGAGAAGAGACAAGCTTTGTTGTTTAGTTGTGCTTCTAACACATTGCACGAAGAGTAAAATCTACCCCAACTTATGACCTCAAGAACTAGACCACTTTTAAAGACGGTAGTAAAGCTCGATACCACCCTGAATTTAGAGTCTCAAGCTTGAAATGCTTGGTTATTTCAGCAATCTCCTTCGACTGAGTCAACAATCGATTTAGTTGCAGTCACTCTTTAAATGTTTAGCAAGCTCTCAACATTAGACTTCTTGCAGAAGTCGGGAATAGGGAACAGGCAACAGAGATTGATAAAACCGAATTCCCCCAATCACCAATCACCAATGACCTGTCCCCAGTTCCCACTTTCAAGATAGATCTAGTTTTCAGGATGGACATACTCGGATCAGGAATATAGATGGATGCGATCGCAATAAATTTAGTTCAAGCGGCTGCCGTTTTGCTATTGGCGGCTGTTCTGGATTATGTTGTTGGTGACCCGTGGGGCTGGCCTCATCCAGTGCGAGTCATGGGTTGGGTGATTGCTCATTTTACAACCTTTGCTCTCAAGCAATTTAGCCGTCAGTCGGAACGTCGATGTGCTGGTATCGTGTTAGGCGTTGGACTCATTATTAGTAGTGGAATTACAGGATGGTTAATTGTTCGCGGAGCAAGTTGGATTCATCCACTACTGGGTGTTGTGGTAGAAGCTATTTTACTTGCTAGCTGTTTTGCCGCTCGAAGTCTACGAACAGCCGCCATTGATGTTTTACAACCCTTAACAGCAGATCAAATAACTCAAGCGCGTTCTAAATTGAGTCAATATGTTGGTCGAGATACAGAAAAGCTGACAGAACCAGAAATCCTTCGGGCTGTCTTAGAGACAGTTACAGAGAATGCTACAGATGGAGTAACAGCTCCTCTGTTTTATGCAATTGTTGGGGCATTTCTGCCTGGGGTTGGTAGCGTTCCTCTCGCCCTTGGTTACAAAGCTGCAAGTACCTTGGATTCAATGGTTGGCTATCGGCAAGAGCCTTATACAGATTTAGGCTGGTTCAGTGCCCAGTTAGAAGACGTCCTGACTTGGTTACCCTGTCGGCTGACTGTGATTACTCTGGCACTTTTGTCGGGGAAACCTCAAGAGGTTCGGTATCTGTGTCAGCGCGATGCTATTAAAGATCCCAGTCCTAACTCCGGCTGGAGCGAGTGCGCTTATGCTGCAATCTTAGGAGTTCAAGTCGGAGGGACAAATTGGTATCAGGGTATTGCTAAGCACAAGCCACTTCTAGGTGAGCCAGTTTACCCAATTACATCTGCGAAAATTTACGAAGCTCTGAGGCTAACAAGGTATTGCTTTTTGCTGTGGTTGGGGATTGCGATCGCTTTTTTGAGCTTACCCGCTTTCGGAGTAATCCTAAAAATGTTGAGGCTAGCCTAAGACTCTCTGCTCCAAAACACTGTTTTATTATTTACATCCTAGCTAAAGAGAACAGGAAGTAGAGAAAGTTTACCTTTTGCATAATTAGTTCAGTCTAGGGCGATAAGTCTTAATTACTACAAGTAAAATAACCTTAATTCTCATATGCAACAAAGTACTGATAGATCTGAAAAGAAAACGATACGTGAGTAGTTTTTATATAGCTTCGTCCTTTATCTGTCCAGTTTCCTCATTATTGAAGCTGTTTCTAGCTGACTAAATTCACCCAAATGGGTGAATCAATCAGGCGAGGTTATAAGGAAAGAAAAAAGCTTACCTTAAAAGAAGTAAATGCTCTCATGACTTCTCGATCAAATCTGGAATTCACTACAAGAGTTTTGAAGTTACTTTCAGGGTGAGAAACTCACCAACACCGCACTAGAAATTACTACATTACTAATCGGACAAAATCATCATGGAAACGCTTGCATACACTCATTTAACTGCTATCTACGAAGAACCAACTGACCTCAAAACTCTGGATTTTGAGCTGAAATTATTCAAAAACCTAAACCGTAGTAAGCTACCTGCCAAAGCGAGTATGCGCTTTCTCTCACTTACCCTTGCTTTAATCGTTATGGGTATCAGCAGCAGTGCGTTCGCCCTTGAAAGAGGTAACAGTGGCTCTCAAGTCTCCACTCTTCAGAGAAATCTCACTATTGCAGGTTACTACAACGGCCCAGTAACTGGATTTTATGGCTCATTAACTCAAGATGCTGTCACCCGGTTTCAGCGTGCGAATGGACTGACACCAGATGGTATTGCAGGTTCTAGAACATTAGCCTCCTTAGAAGGTCGTGGTGGACCCATTACGGGGGGCGGTTTTTCTAATGTCACATTAAAACGAGGCAACAGTGGCACCTCGATAACCCGCCTTCAGCAAGCCTTGACCAACTACGGCTATTACAATGGACCGATTACTGGCTACTTTGGTAAATTAACCGAGTCAGCCGTCATCAAATTTCAGCGAGCCAATGGATTAGTGGCTGACGGTATTGTTGGACAAAGAACTAAAGCTGCACTAGCCGCAGACTAATTCAGCTCTACCTGATGTCAATTGGTTTAGTTAACGCTACACTCACGCTCTCCCTTCGGATGCAGAGGAGCGATTGCAGACACTATGCAAAACAGTATGGCTGAGCAGAGAGACAAACATAAATGCTAAGTGTAGAACCATTTATTAATAGTAATTGGTATAGCGTTTAAGTACGCCAAGATGGGCTGTGTTTAGGTGTCCCAGACTTTAGCCTGAGGGCAAAAGATCTAAGGATGAAGAAATCTTTCTCTTTCACCTGACTTGGAGCAAGAAGTCTATTACATAGGCAAGAAAAAGCGCTCTTTTTAAGGAGCGCCTGACAACCACATTAAAAAACTGAAACTTTAGATGATTTTGACCTTAGCCCTGAATTGCCGGGGCTGTAAGAGCGACTGGCACGACTTTGCCCGATGCTAGGTCAAGTGGAAAGTTGTGAGCATTACGCTCATGCATCACTTCCATTCCCAAATTGGCGCGGTTCAGCACATCAGCCCAAGTCGCAATTACACGACCTTGAGAGTCAATGATTGACTGGTTGAAGTTAAAGCCATTCAAGTTGAATGCCATCGTGCTGATGCCTAAAGCGGTGAACCAGATACCAATCACCGGCCAAGCCGCTAGGACGAAGTGCAAGGAACGGGAATTTCTAAAGCTGACATATTGCCAGAATAGCCGTCCTAAATAGCCGTGGGCTGCCACAATGTTGTAAGTTTCTTCTTCTTGACCAAACCTGTAGCCGTAGTTCGCTGATTCGTTATCGCTTGTCTCACGTACTAAGGTAGAGGTCACCAAAGAACCGTGCATTGCAGAGATTAAGGCTCCACCAAATACACCCGCAACACCTAGCTGATGGAAAGGATGCATCAGGATGTTGTGTTCAGCCTGGAACACGAACATGAAGTTGAAGGTGCCACTGATGCCTAGAGGCATACCATCTGAGAAGCTGCCTTGACCGATGGGATAAATCAAGAACACTGCTGTCGCTGCCGCTACAGGTGCAGAGTAAGCCACAGCAATCCAAGGGCGCATTCCTAAGCGGTAAGAGAGTTCCCACTCTCGACCCATGTAGCAGAAGACACCAATGAGGAAGTGGAAGATAACAAGTTGGTAGGGACCGCCATTGTACAGCCACTCATCCAGGGAAGCGGCTTCCCAGATGGGGTAGAAGTGCAAGCCGATCGCATTGCTAGAAGGGACAACTGCACCGGAGATGATGTTGTTGCCGTAGAGTAAGGAACCAGCTACGGGTTCGCGAATACCGTCAATGTCAACGGGAGGCGCAGCAATGAAGGCGATGATGAAGCAGGTGGTAGCAGTCAGCAGGGTAGGAATCATCAACACGCCAAACCAGCCTACATAGAGGCGATTATCGGTTGAGGTAACCCAGTTGCAAAACCGTTCCCACAGATTGGCGCTTTCACGTCTCTGTAAAGTAGTGGTCATAATTTCTAATGATTTCGTTGCAGTAATTTTGCAGGTCGGTTGTTGTTTTTGTTTTGTTAACAACCTTGATTAGAGAGTAATAAAGATTCATTAAGCCTGTCAGTTACTAAAAGTTAGTAAAGGTTAGGACTTAAAGTTAGTTGTTAAAAATTACTAGGTATTTATCGTTATCTTGTTCTCAGAAACCAACTCACAAGTTTTTGGTCAATCAATAGGTATTTGTACTTTAAGAAGAGATAAAAACCTTTGCAATCTAAAGGATTCAGAAGTATCTCCATTGGGCTGAGAACACTTGATTAAGTCATTAAAAGTTAGTAAAGTTAACAAAAATCAGCAACGTCTTCATAGAAATGACGCTTGAAGAAGCCCTAGCAGCTTTGGAAAGGATTCTTGGCAAAGGGTCGTTAAATGACCTCCAAGAACTGATCGTGCGCCAATCCTGGGAGCAAAAAACTTATCCAGAAATTGCTGCAAGCTCTGGTTACGATGATGGCTACGTCAAGTATGTAGGCTTTCAGTTATGGAAAACGCTCTCTGATGCGCTTGGGGAGAGAGTTAGTAAAAATAACTTTCGGGCTGTTCTAAGGCGATGGCGATCGCACTCGCTCAATAACACTTCCAGAGAAGTACCAGACACGACAGCCCTAACCCCCCCAACCTCCCTTTCCTACGAGGGAAGTGGGGAGTTAAACTCTCCACTCGTTGCAGGAGAGAGGCAAGGGGATAAATCAGCCGAGATTCATTCACCTTGTTATCAAGATTGGGGTGAAGCCATTGATGTGTCGGTTTTCTATGGACGCTCTTGGGAATTGGCAACGCTAGAGCGGTGGATTATCCAGGATAAGTGTCGATTAGTGGCGATGCTGGGAATTGGTGGCATTGGTAAAACTGCTTTGTCTGTCAAGTTAGCTGAGCAACTTCAGGGACAATTTGAGTATGTCATTTGGCGATCGCTTCACAACGCCCCCTCAGTTGAATCGCTTCTTACTAACTTGATTGACTTCCTATCGAACCAGCAGGAAGTTGACTTACCAGAGGATAGTAGCTACAGAATTTCGCGACTTCTCTATTATCTTCAAAAGCATCGCTGCTTAATCGTACTCGACAATGCCGAGACAATTTTAGCTAGTCCTACAACACAAGAGAAGGTTGAGGAATGTAAGGAGTATGGCGAACTCTTCAAGCGAATTGGAGAATCGCGCCACAAAAGTGTCATCGTACTAACGAGTCGAGAAAAGCCCAAAGAGGTAGCGGTACTAGAAGGTGAAACGTTTCCAGTGCGCTCATTGCAACTGTCAGGTTTAACAACTACAGAGGGACGAGAAATTTTCAGAGGCAAAGGAAACTTTTCGGGTTCGCAAGAGGACTGGCAAAGCCTAATTCAGTCGTATGCAGGTAACCCTTTAGCGTTGAAGATTGTTGCTACAACCATTCACGATTTATTTGATAGCGATATTTCTAATTTTCTTTCCCAAGGAACAGTTGTTTTTGGCGATATTCAAAATCTTCTGGATCGGCAATTTTGTCAGTTGTCTAAGTTAGAGGCTGAAATAATGTACTGGCTAGCGATTAATCGCGAACCTGTTGCGATCGCAGAACTCAAAGCTGACTTAGTATCACCTATCCTACCGTCTCAACTACTAGAGTCATTGGAATCTCTAGAACGGAAGTCATTGATTGAAAAAGGGGTAGCTCGCTTTACTTTACAGCCTGTCCTCATGGAGTACGTGACGAATCGCTTAGTCAAAGAAGTGTGTCAGGAAATAAAGACCAAAGAAATTTTTATTTTCAAAAATCATGCACTGCTCAAAGCTTGGGCAAAAGACTACATCAAGGATATTCAAATTCACTTCATTCTTAACCCTGTCAGCGAGCAATTGTTGCGAGTGTTTGGCACTTCAGAGAACCTTGAAACTCAGTTGATGGCAATTATTTCCTCGATCAGAGGGAAGTTACCCATTGAAACGGGCTACGTTGCTGGAAATACGATTAATTTACTATTTCATCTGAAGCAATATTTAAACGGTCATGACTTTTCTGGGCTTACCGTTTGGCAAGCAGACTTAAAGGGCATGAATTTGCACCATGTTAATTTTTCTAGTTCTGATCTAGCCAAATCTACATTTACTGAAGACCTTGGCTACGTTTTCGCAATGGCAGTCAGTCCAGATGGCAAACTTTTAGCTACGGCTGATAGTCATGCCATGATTCGTTTATGGCGAGTTGCAGATGGACAACAACTATTAAGTTGGGATGGAGAATGCCCTGGTTGGACTCGCGCACTTGCCTTTAGTCCTGATGGCAAAACCCTGATCAGTGGCAGTGACGACAAAGCTGTAAAACTGTGGGATGTCAGTACGGGACAGTGCCGCAAAACATTGTATGGAGACGGGCATACGGGTTGGATACTATTTGTTGCCTTCAGTCCTCAAGGTGAATCCGTAGCGAGTTGTAGTGAAGATGCCACCATAAAACTGTGGGATATAAATACAGGTCAGTGCCGCAAAACCTTTCGAGGACATACCTCTTGGGTTTCCTATGTTGCCTTTAGCCCTGATGGTCAGATGCTAGCGAGTTGCAGCGTAGACAAAACAATCAAACTTTGGGATAGCAATACGGGTCAATGTCTTAAAACATTAGAGGGACATGAAGATGTAGTCGGGTTCGTGATGTTGAGTGCCGATTCCCAAAGCCTGATTAGTGCTAGTGAAGACCAAACGATTAAAGTATGGGACGTTCGGACAGGTCAGTGCAAAAGAACGTTACCAGGGGGACACAATGGTTGGGTGTGGTGGTCTGCGGTTGCCCTCAGTTATGACAACAAAACTTTAGCGATTGGTAGTAGAGACCAAACGGTTAAGTTGTGGGATATTAGCACGGGTCAGATATTGAGAACGTTACAACACAGTAGTGGGATTCGCACAATCGTTTTCAGTCCTGATGGTGAGACGCTTATAGGTTCTCATGACGATCAAACGCTGAAAGTGTGGAATGTCTTGGATGGTAGGTGCATCAAAACATTTCAGGGATATAGTAGCGGCGTGTGGTCTATTGCATTCAGTCCGAATCACCAATTTTTGGTTAGTGGTGGTGCAGACCAATTAGTGAAAGTGTGGAATGTCTCGGATGGTAAATGTTTGCGTAGCTTTAGGGGTCACACGGACATGGTTCGGTTTGTTGCCTATAGCCCGCAAGGTGATACCTTAGCCAGTGGTGGTGCCGATCGCACACTGAAACTCTGGAATATCTCGGATGGCAGGTGCTTGAGAACCTTTCAGGGTCATATGAATTGGGTAATGTCTATTGCCTACAGCCGGGATGGTCAAACGTTAGCAAGCGCTAGTTTAGACCAAACGGTGAGACTCTGGGATATTAATAGTGGCCAATGCCTCAAGGTTTTACAGGCTCACGAAACGTTGGCGCTTTCAGTAAACTACAGCCTGGATGGTCAAATCCTAGCGAGTGGTGGTGCAGATTATAGGGTAAAGCTTTGGGATATTAATACAGGAGAATGTATCAATGTTTTAGAGGGACACACGAATTGGGTGTTTTGTGTCGCTTTTAGCCCTACTAGTCAAACCTTAGCTAGTAGCAGTGTAGACCGAACGATTAGGATTTGGGATATTCGTAATGGTAAGTGCCTTGGTATCTTGCAGGGTCACGCGAGTTGGGTCAACTCGATCGCCTATAGTCTGGATGGTCAAATCCTCGCCAGTAGTAGTTTGGATGGAACGGTGAGACTGTGGGATATCAAAACGGGTGAGTGCCTAAGAGTGTTGCAAGATCACACAAGCTGGGTGCTTTCAGTTGCTTTCACTACGGGCGAAAGATTTTCCCCTGACTTGAGTCAAGTTCTTGTCAGTAGCGGTGATGATCGCACAATACGATTTTGGAATATCCAGACAGGGGAATGTCTCAAGATACTCAAAAGTGACAGACCTTATGAGGGGATGGATATCACTGGTGTTGTTGGAATCACTGAGGCTCAGAAAGTGACGCTCAAAGCATTAGGTGCGATCGCAAACTAGCTGGTGTCCAGCGAGAGGATTAATTGCGTCGTTTTTGCTGTTGTTCAATGAGTCTTAGCAGCATTATTCATTCATGGAATTAGCTCTCGCCGAGATATGCCTTGCGAACCGTTTCGTTAGTCTGCAAGTCTTTCGCTGTACCTGCCAGAACGATTTGACCTGTTTGTAATACATATCCGCGATGAGCAACGGTTAAAGCCATCCGGGCATTCTGTTCTACTAGCAGAATCGTAGTTCCCTGCTCATTAATGTCTTTAATAATCGAGAAAATCTGGGTGACTAGCATTGGTGCTAAACCCATGCTTGGCTCATCTAATAACAATAAACGAGGTCTTGCCATCATCGCCCGACCGATCGCAAGCATTTGTTGTTCACCCCCACTGAGCGTTCCTCCTTTTTGAGTAAATCGTTCTCTCAGTCTTGGAAAAAGATGTAATACTCGTTCGATATCTGACTTAATGCCAAGAGAATCTTTACGGGAGAATGCCCCCATCTCTAGATTTTCCTGCACCGTCATCCGAGGGAAAATCAGACGACCTTCAGGACTTTGGGAAATGCCTAAACGGACAATTGCTTCTGTTGATAACGTCTCTAAGGCGCCTCCCTCAAACAGAATTTTGCCCTCACGCGGTCGTAATAACCCTTGAATGGTTCGGAGAGTTGTTGTTTTACCTGCCCCATTACTACCAATTAAGGTGACGATTTCCCCCTTATCGACCTGTAGTGAAACACCTTTGAGGGCATGGATATTTCCGTAGTAGGTATGAATGTCTTTAATTTCAAGCATAGTCAGAGTCCTGAGTGCTAAGTTCTGAGTCCTGAATCGCAGGTTCTGTGTGGCTAAGCACTTGCTCCTCTGCGTCTTCTTTACCCAGATATGCCTCAATCACACGCGGATCGGTACGAACTTCAGCGGGACTTCCCTCAGCAATTTTTGAGCCGTACTCCATCACACTAACGCGATCGCTAATTCCCATGACCACCTTCATATCGTGTTCGATCAATAAGATCGTCAAATCCAGTTCATCTCGGATGCGGTGGATAAAGCGCGTCAAATCAGCAGTTTCATTGGGGTTCATCCCAGCCGTTGGCTCATCCAAGAGCAATATCTTCGGCTCACTTGCCAACGCCCGTGCAATCTCCAACCGTCGCTGGTCACCATAAGAGAGGTTTTTGGCTGTCTCGTAGGCTTTTGATGCCCCTAAGCCCACAAAGTCTAGGAGTGAGAGAGCTTTTTGTTCAGCTTTTAGCTCTTCTTGGCGCACAGACGGCGGACGGAATAACGTTCCGATTAAACCCGTCTTTAAGCGGCAATGTCTGCCCACCAAAACATTTTCCAGCACGCTCATGTTACTGAATAGGCGGATATTCTGAAACGTCCGAGCAATTCCCAAACTAGTGAGCATATCTGGGCGTGCGCCCGTGATATTTCTGTCCTCCAACCGTAGCTGACCTGCGGTAGGGACATAGATGCCCGTGAGCATATTAAAAAACGTGGTTTTTCCGGCACCGTTGGGGCCAATCAGGCTAGCAATCATCCCTTTTTCCAGCGAGAAATTGACCTGTTTAACGGCTGTTAAACCCCCAAATTGCATCGTGAGTTGACGCGCTTCCAACAGTGGCATTACTGACTCCTTGCGTCTGCTAACGACTCGTTAATCTCCTCAGCATCCGAGTGCAGTTCGGCTTGACGTTCTGCACTTGGCACCAGACCCTCTGGGCGAATGATCATCATGATCACTAAGGTTAGACCAAACAGGAACAGACGCATCTGGATCGGATCGACACTAACGGCGAGAAAGTCTCTCAAGGCTGGATTTCCAATGTTCGGTAACACGGAAGTATTCAACAAACCCTTTAGGACTTGCGCTAACTGAGGGAGAAAAAGGCGATCGGCTGATGTAATCAGTAGGCAACCTAAAAGCACGCCTGGAATACTACCCAGTCCACCCAAAATTACCATACATAAGATGATGACGGAAACGTCAAATCCAAACACGCTAGGAAAGATAGCGCTGATATAAGCCCCATAAAAAGCACCTGCAAATCCAGAGAAGGTTGCTCCCATTGCAAACGCTAATAACTTAGTTCGGACTAAGTTAATCCCCATCGCGCTAGCGGCAAGTTCATCTTCCCGAATTGCCGTCCAAGCACGTCCCAAACGTGAACCCCGCAGACGACTAATCATGAAGGTCGAGCCGACGACTAACAACAGGATTAGATAATACCAAGGTAGAAATTGACCTGCTTGGAACGTGCCGACAAAGGGAAGTGAGGGGCGACCAATGGGATTAATGCCTGCTTCACCTCCAGTCAGGTTAAGGGCTTTCTCACAACCCAACAGACAAATTGCCATCTCTGGGCGACCGATTAGACCCCCAATAGTCTTGGAGATTGGCTCGTAAATTTGGACACTCGTGAGATTGCGAAAGACAATCGGCACAATTTCACCAAACCCCAGAGTCACGATCGCTAAATAGTCACCGCGTAACGGTAACGTGGGAGAACCGAGAATCACTCCCGCGACAGCCGCGACAGCAGCAGCAATCCAAATCACAATCCAGAAGTTCCACTCAACACCTAGGAACGGAGAAGACAATAAGCCAGTGGTATAGGCTCCAATCGCAAAAAAGGCAGCATAACCTAAGTCCAGCAACCCAGCATAGCCCACCACAATATTGAGTCCTAAGGCTAATAGGGCAAAGATTAAGATAGTGATCACCTGCTCAATCCAGTTGGTCTGAGCTGCCTGATCGAGGAAAGGAAAGGTAATTAAGATCAAAGCCAGTAGACCTAGAGTCGCTTTCTGGCGATTTTTCCCTAAGCCTTGTAGCCAACCTGCGATTCCCCCTGCCACAGTCGCAACAACTAAACCAACAATTCCAAAAATTAATGTCTGAATCACTCCTAAACCTGGTCGTCCACTGGCTGGACGCAGAATCAGCCCTTCAATCAAGCTGGCGACCAAGATCCAAACCCCTAGTACTAGCCCCGCCCTAGTCCCTAAACGTGCGCCGATTTTAGGGACAGGAACCCGCTTCCCTTGACAAGCCATTACACCTGCTCCTACTCCCACTAGCCAGCCGGCAAGCGCACCACTCCAACCACCAAAGAGTAGTACCGTGATGGCGGCGAGTATCCCCAAAATATTCCCTGACTTGGTTGTCTGCTTTCTTGCCTGCTTTTTCATGGTTGTCCTTTGTCAGTGGTCAGTCATCCAGTGGTCAGTTATTGGTTGAAGCAAACCAATAGACCATACATAGACAACGGACGAAATCTTATACCTTTTCCTGCACATTCTCACCGAGCAAACCACCAGGTCGGAACACCAAAATCACAACCAAGACAGCAAACACCCACGCATTAGTCCAGCGACTTGACAGGTACTGGTCGCTCAATGATGAGAGTACTCCAATTAACACACCCCCCAGCATTGCACCAATGATATTGCCGATTCCTCCCAAGACGGCGGCAGTAAATGCCCGTAAGCCGGCAGTAAAGCCCATCGTAAAGACAATCGTATTGTTATACAGTCCGATCAACAGCCCTGCCGCTCCTGCCAATGCTCCACCAATCAAAAAGGTGAGGGCAATAATCTGATCGACATTAATCCCCATAATCTTTGCAGCGTCCCTATTTTGGGCAACCGCTCGCATCGCTTTACCCGGACGAGTATATTGCACAAACAGATGCAACCCTACCATCAGAGCCGCAGCAACAACCAACACGATTAAGTCTTTGGTCGTAAAAGAAAAATTGCTCTGAATACCCAGCGCTTTCAGGATATCAATGCTAGGTAAGAGGTCAGGAAAGTTTTTTGGGGCAGCAGAGTTGTTTCCCATTGATGGGATAAAAGCTCTCAGTCCTCCCCAAAATAGGCCCGTGTTCTGGAAAATGAATGAAACTCCAATAGCAGAAATCAAGGGTGCAAGTCGGGGGGCATTGCGTAGAGGTCGGTAGGCAAAGCGTTCAGTCAGGACATTCAGGCCTGCACAGACAATCGTCGCGATTAGTAAAGTAGCAAGTATGGGAATAATGCTTGCTCCCAGTGATGTCCCATCAGTCACTCCAAATGCACTGAGGGCAGTAAGGGCAGTAAATGCCCCTAACATATATAAGTCGCCGTGGGCAAAATTGATCAGCTCAATGATGCCGTAGACCAATGTATAGCCCAACGCAATAATCGCGATAATCGCGCCGTTGACAATGCCTACCTCAAGTTGCTGAAGTAGGCTTAATGGACTACTGGCAATTTCCCCAACAATGCGGGGGATGTCAAGTCCGGCAATTGGTCCCAGCAGTAGAACTAAGTAAGCTACGGCAAGATACAGTAAAGTCTTCTGCCATCGTTTCATATAGGTTTGGCTGTAGACAGCAGAGCGCGTCTAGCTTAAGGGTCTAATAACTCGATGTTGTAGTGGTTGATCCTAAAAGATTCTAGATCGATTTTGTTGATGGTCGATGGTGCATTACCATCAACCATCATCCCAAAGCAATGACTTACTTCGCTTCTAAAGTTGTCACGTACTCAAACTTCCCATCTTTGACTTGGCTTCCTGACAATTTTTTAATGGTCGTATCACCATTCTCATCAAAGCTCCACGTTCCCAGCAGTCCTGGAAAATCCTTGGTTGCCATCACTGCATCCCGAATTGCAGCACGGTCATTTTTGCACACTTGATTGATGGCATTAATCGCAACCTTGCCAGATTCGTAACCGTAAGCAGCATACACTTCCGGTTCGGCGTTGAATTTCTTCTTGTAACTTTCGTACCATTCCTTTCCTTTACCCGTTAGTGCTGTCGGTGGTATGCCACCAAAGGTTGCATAAACTCCATCAGCGGTAGGTCCAGCCGCATCAACGAAGTCTTGGACAAGAATGCCATCTGGTCCCATGAACTTGACTTGCTCCGGTGTCATTCCAACCCCACGCATATCCTTGACTAACTGCGCGGCGTTGTTGTCAATAATCCCGCCAAAGTACACCATGTCGGGGTTGAGAGCCTTGATCTTGGTCATCACGGATTTATAGTCTGGAGCTTTTGGGTCAATCCCCTCGTGTCCCAGTACCTCTATCCCTAACTTTTTGGCGGTTGCTTCAAAGATATCGGCAATCCCCTTACCATAAAGCTCTTGGTCATCCAGGATATAGACACGTTTCACACCTAAAGATTGTGCCCAATTCGCTGCGACATTTCCCTGGAGGTCATCGGCTGGAACGACACGGGCGTAGTTGCGTTTGCCATTGGGATAGTAAACGTTAGGTTCGTTGGCTTCGCCCGTTCCTGGTTTGGTTAGACCAGGGTATGTGTTTGCAGGGCTAACCATCGCCAAGTCAGCTTGGTTCAGGATGGGGATAGATAGCTTAGCCGCACCAGAGTTGTAGTGACCGATGAAGGTAACAACTGACTTATCCGCAACGGCTTTGTTCGCATTGGCAGTTACCGCCGCAGGCTCCCATTTTCCAGCAGCGGCGGTAGCATCGTCATACTGTTCAAATTGGATTGTGATTTTGCCGTCACAAGCTTTTGATTCGGTTTCATCTAAAGCTTGCTGAATGCCATTAACGATTGTTTGAGACTGTCCCAAAGAAGCACCTGTCATTGGCAGACTGGAAACTATCTTGACGGTGTTTTCATCGGCGGCGGCACCACCCCCTCCCTGAGTGCTGGCGGTTGTATTACCACCAGATGTGTTTCCACAAGCTGCTGCCAGAAAGCCTGTAGCTAGAGTAGTGAGGGCTAAGGCGATCGCAAAACGAGGCTTAAGGGTGTTTTCTAAATTGAGCTTATTCATCTGTTGTGTTTCACTCCTCTGCTCCCAGAAGCAGATCCGATATTGAAGAATAGATTAGATTTTAAGCTGATCTTCCCCCTAGCGACAGATAAACTGGCTACGCTTCTATGAAGTAAGGTTACGCACTGGCAGAGAATGCTCAATCCTTTAGAAACGCTAGGGCGTGTCTGCAAACTGACAGACGTGCCCTAAGAGCGAGTCGTAGTTAGTAGCCTGATGTGCAGACTTTATAAAGCGGACTTTCCCAACCTACAGTCTTGGATAAGCCTAGAGAGCCACTTCTATATATAAGTGAAGTAGCCTTTTGAACGGAGAGGGAGGGATTCGAACCCTCGGTATGGAGTTACCTGCCATACAACAGATTAGCAATCTGCCGCTTTCGACCACTCAGCCACCTCTCCAGGGTGACAATTAGACATGATAGCAGATCTTGAAGACTTGTTTCCCCATTAAATTTTGGCTTAGTGTCGAAAGTGTCAATTTTTCCTCTAATTGTTTGCTATAAATCTTAAGTTAAGGAAGCAGAATTTCGCTTTTTGCAATTTTCTCTTCTAAAAGGCATACTAACTTTGGAGCAAGTAAAAGCTCTCTATTTTAATTGGTAACCACCTGGTTTGATGCCTCATTTCCTAAAACAATAAGGTTAGAGACTGCGGTTACTGTCTAGCGAAGAGAGATTTTCAGAGTTGTTACGAGCTTGAAGTGCAGGATTAGGAATTGCAAAACACAAGCTGTAATACACCACTTCTAAAACGTAGTACATAAATGGCAATTAGTAATACGCGAAATACACAAAAAATCAAAATCTATTCCTTTTTGGTTATTGACGATGCAGTTTTTTTTGCTTAATCTTTGTTAAAGTATCTAAGCAAAAGTTAATAGTGAGTGCTTGGCAGGGTAGAAAGACAAGTGTCTAACCTACCTAAGCTTCGTCACAATCCAGGACTACGAAACCTATGGACATTACAAATAAAAAGCACATTGCTCTCATCTCAGTTCACGGTGACCCAGCTGTGGAAATTGGTAAAGAAGAGGCTGGAGGACAAAACGTTTACGTGCGGCATGTGGGTGAAGCCCTCGCTCACCAAGGCTGGCACGTTGATATGTTTACTCGTGCATCGAGTGCTGAACAACCCAAAATCGTTGAACATGGTCCGCATTGTCGGACCATTCGTTTATCAGCGGGTCCAGAAGCCTTTGTACCAAGAGACGAGATATTTGGGTATGCGGGTACGTTTGTCAATGAACTTCTGAAGTTTCAACAAGAGACAGGAATTCAGTACCCTTTGGTACACACAAATTACTGGATTTCTTCCTGGGTGGGAATGCAGCTGAAGAAGCACCAACCACTTAAGCAGATTCATACCTATCACTCATTGGGCGCTGTTAAATACAAGTCAATTACAACGATTCCAATGATTGCTACCACCCGTTTGAGTGTGGAAAAAACAGTATTGGAGACAGCAGAGCGAATTGTGGCAACCAGTCCGCAAGAACAAGAACATATGCGATCGCTTGTTTCCACGAAGGGCAACATCGACATCATTCCCTGCGGCACCGATATTCAGCGATTTGGTTCTATTGATAAGCAAGCTGCACGGGCAGCACTAGGTATTGACTCTGATGCGATTGTCGTCTTCTATGTAGGACGCTTTGATGAACGCAAAGGGATTGAAACCTTAGTACGGGCAGTTGGTCAATCACAGTTTCGGAATAACGAGAAGCTAAGGTTAGTGATTGGTGGTGGTTCTCGCCCTGGACAAAGTGATGGGAAAGAACGCGATCGCATCGAAGGAATTGTTGCTGAACTCGGTTTGAGCAACATCACCAGCTTCCCCGGACGCCTTGGCGATACCACGTTACCCGCTTACTACGCAGCGGCTGATGTTTGTGTGGTTCCCAGTCACTATGAACCCTTCGGTTTAGTTGCCATTGAAGCAATGGCAAGTGGTACACCCGTTGTTGCCAGCGATGTTGGTGGTTTGCAATTCACCGTCGTTCCTGAACAAACAGGTTTACTTGCCCCACCAAAAGATGAAGCGGCTTTTGCAGCAGCGATCGATCGGATTATCTCCAACCCAGAGTGGCGAAACCAGTTGGGAGCAGCAGCAAGAACACGGGTTGAGAGTAAGTTTAGCTGGGATGGTGTCGCGCATCAGCTAAGTGATCTCTACACCACGCTACTCGAAAAACCAGCAAAAGTGTTAGCACAAGCCAGCGCTTAAAAGATTCCTCCCCACACTCAACATATTTGGGAATTGCCTGCTTGCCATGAGAGTATTATGCTCTCAGCAGCAGGCTTAACTTATGTCCAAGGATCATCTATTGGTGTCTTGCCTGCTGTCTCAGAAAAGTCTGCTTCTCGCAGTGCTTCTTGAACCAACTGCTGCACTTCTGAATGGACTTGTTCGTAAGCTTCTGACGTACACCAGGGGCGCAAGTAGAGGATTGTTGTCCTAGATGTAGTCGAAAAAACATGGCAAGTAGTCTTTGGTTTATCTAAAACCAGAGGATGGGGTTGCACCAAAGATAAAAGCAAGATAATTGTCGGTTCAATGGGGCGATCGCCAATATCAACTTTTAAATCCACCCGTCGCGTCCCTAACGCTGTCGTATTTTTCAAGACACCACTGAAGAGATTATTATTTGGCACCGTAATCTTGACATTATCGGGTGTTACCACAGTTGTTGAGAAAATCCCGATCGCATCTACCACACCCTTAACCCCTGATGGGCCTTCAATAAAATCACCCACCTCAAATGGGCGCTGGTTAATCAACATCACACCAGCCGCGAAATGGGATAGGGTATTCTGCAACGCCAAACCAATCGCTAAACCAGCAGCACCCACCACAGCAACGACACTGGCAGCCTGAATCCCCAACGCACTCAAGAAAGCAACGATTCCAACCACCAACGTCAGAATTTCTGATGCCTGTACCAGGAACTTGCGTAACGTTGGCTCAACTGGACTAAACGCTCTGCGCGTGGCGCGACCAACTAAGATAATTGCATAGCGGGTAGTGAGTAGAATGCCAAGCGCCCATAAGACTTTCGTCCCCACCTGAAAGGCCAGATTCAGTAGCTTTTGGTTAAACAGGGAGGCGACATCAATAGCCAAAATCATCATTGGCAACCTACTTTTTTCTACATTCCTGACGAAAGTTTAACAAGATGGGGAGCGGGGAGTAGCGACTGGGGATTGGGGAATTGGGAATTGGGATTGGGGAATTGGATGCACACATACTCCAGACACAACGTTATAAGATAAGTGCAAGCTCTACATAAACTTTCGTTCACCACGAAAATTACGAAAGTCTCTTGTTCCCAATCCCCAATCCCCTATGCCTCTACCAAACCTAATCGGTCTAGAACAAAGGCATACTCAAAGGCGATTTCTTTTAGGCTCTCATAACGCCCGGATGCACCTCCATGTCCTGCACCCATGTTGGTTTTGAGCAGGAGAAGATTATTGTCGGTTTTTAATTCCCGAAGTTTAGCTGTCCATTTTGCGGGTTCCCAGTATTTAACGCGAGAATCGTTTAAGCCTGCGGTAATGAGAAGGTGCGGGTAGTCTTGGGCCTTGACGTTGTCGTAGGGCGAGTAAGATTTCATGTAGTCGTAATACGTTTGATTGTTGGGATTGCCCCATTCTTCCCATTCCATAGCAGAAAGAGGAAGGGAAGTATCGAGAATTGTTGTTACTACGTCTACAAAGGGAACAGCGGCGTGTGCGACTTTAAAAAGATCAGGACGACTGTTGAGTACAGCACCCATCAACAAACCGCCAGCACTGCCGCCGGAAATTGCAAGGCGATCGCTTGCTGTCCACTTTTGGGTAATCAAATGCTCAGCACAGGCAATAAAATCAGTAAACGTGTTTTTCTTGTGTAAGAATTTGCCCTCTTCATACCATTTACGCCCCATTTCTGCACCACCCCGAATGTGCGCGATCGCAAAGACTACCCCACGATCAAGCAGCGAGAGTCGAGTCGAGGAGAAAGATGCTGGGTAGGATGCACCATACGAGCCATAGGCAGTGAGAAACAGAGGGTTTTTGCCATCTTTTTGGATTCCCTGCTTGTAGACAAGGGAGATGGGAATCTGGGTGGCGTCCGAAGCAGTCGCCATGATTCGCTCACTTTCGTATTGCGTTTTCTCATAACCACCTAGTACTTCTGTTTCTTTTTTCAACTCACGCTCGTAGGTTTCTAAGTCGTAGTCGAAAACAGAGGAAGGTGTGATTAAAGACGTGTAATTGAATCGCAAAGTAGTGGTATTAAATTCTGGATTACTCCCTTCATAAACCGAGTAGGTTGGCTCCGGGAATGTTATTTCGTTTTCCTCACCCGTTGAAAGTTTTTGCACCCGTATAGTGGGGAGTCCAGCCTTTCGTTCGTAGATAACCAAGTGGTCAACAAAGGCACTAACGCCTGAGAGCATTACATCATCTTGATGGGGAATTACCGTTTGCCAGTTTTCCTTAGCTGGAGAGGCAACCGGAGTTTGCATCAATTTAAAGTTAAGGGCTTCGTCATTCGTGACAATGTAAAAGCGATCGCTATGATGTTCGACGCTATATTCCATCCCTTGCTGGCGAGGATGAATGACTTGAAAAGAACCCGTAGGATTATTCGCGTCTAAATAATGAACTTCTGAAGTAATGTTGCTACCCAAGCTCATTAAGATGTAGGCTTGGCTACGGGTTTTGCTAATCCTAAGGAAGTACGCTTCATCCTTTTCATGGTAAATCAAGACATCTTCATCAGGAGACGTTCCCAAAGTATGCCGAAAAAGTTTAAAAGGTCGGTTTGTAGCGTCTACTTTCGTATAAAATACTGTCTTATTATCGTTACCCCAAGCAAAAGAAAAATAGGTATCAGCTAAAGTTTCTGGGTAGAGCTGAGATGTCGTCAAGTCAAGAAAAAACAACGTATATTGCTCAGCACCATTCGTATCAACTGAATAGGCTAAAAGTTGATGATTTGGACTAGCTTGAAATACCCCTAAGTTAAAGAATTCATAGCCTTTTGCCAGTTCATTTTGGTCGAGTAGCACTTGTTCAGGGGCATCAAGACTTCCCGGTTTTCGACAGTAAATTGGGTAAGATTTTCCTTCTTCAGTGCGTGAATAGTAGTAGTAGTCATCTTTACGATAGGGCACTGAAAGGTCAGTTTCTTTGATGCGGGCAAGCATTTCGTTGTAGAGACTAGCTTGCAGTGCTTCAGTATGCTGCATCATCGCTTCTGTATAGGCATTTTCGGCTTCTAGATAGGCGATGACTTCCGGATTAGTGCGATCGCGCATCCAAAAGTAATCGTCAAGCCGCTTATCTCCATGCAATTCAAGTACCTGTGGCTGCTTTTTGGCGCTGGGTGGAGGTACCGCAGCCAACAGGTGATTTTCTTGAGCCATTATCTTGTAACCTTCATTGAACCTACTGGATGATTGCTGTTGATTAATCCTTCAGCAAGACGCTAAGTGTACTGATAGCGGAGGGAAATCGCTAGTGCTGTGATTAAAAATTTTACCTTTGAAGCCGAGTCAGCCTGAGACTTTTACGAGTCGTGATGCGTAAAGCCCCCGCGCTCTACTCCGGGGGATATAAGCGAATAACCGAATTTATTCGGTCGTAACATCGTATAATTACGTAAGTGAACATGACGTAAATATGCTGGTATTTG
>JAESFV010000290.1_pt1 | contig 36304 bp, 31 predicted proteins | sample 9269471 | NCBI WGS metagenome assembly JAESFV01 (sample SAMN14502647, study PRJNA617108) | algae metagenome | isolation source: Symplocastrum torsivum CPER-KK1 and co-occurring heterotrophs from... | place: USA: Central Plains Experimental Range, Colorado | collected 2001-01-01
AGCAGCAGCGCGTCGCCATCGCCCGCGCTCTGTGCATGAGGCCGAAGATCATGCTGTTCGACGAGCCGACCTCGGCGCTCGATCCGGAAATGGTCAAGGAAGTGCTGGAGACCATGGTGAGCCTGGCCGAAGAGGGCATGACCATGCTGTGCGTGACCCACGAGATGGGCTTCGCCCGCCAGGTCGCCAACCGGGTGATCTTCATGGATGCCGGCCAGATCATCGAGATGAACGAGCCGGAAGCGTTCTTCTCCAATCCGCAGCACGAGCGCACAAGGCTGTTCCTCAGCCAGATCCTGCACTGAGGCGGGGTTCCGCGAACAAAAATGGCCGGACCGCGCAGGCGGCCCGGCCTTTTTTGTGTCGGTTGGCACGTGTCAGTCGGCCGACCCGGTCGCCACCGGCCTGTCGGAGGCGCCCCATTCGCTCCAGGAGCCGTCATAGAGCGCGGTGGGCGGAGCGCCGAGGCTTTCCAGTGCCAGCCAGAGAATGGCGGCGGTGACGCCGGAGCCGCAGCTGGTGATGACCGGCTTCGACAGGTCGATGCCGGCCGCCTCGACCGCCTTGCGGATCGTTTCCGGGTCCGCGAGATGGCCATTCTTCACCACCTCGGAAACCGGCAGGTTGCGCGACCCGGGAATGTGGCCGGGGCGGACGCCGGCGCGTGGCTCCGGGGCCTCGCCGCGGAAACGTTCGCCCGCGCGCGCGTCGAGCACCTGGGCGCGCCGATCGGCGAGGTGAGCGGCGACCTCGTCGATCGAGGCCACCCAGTCGCGATCGAGCGTCGCGTCGAACCGGGCGGGGAGATAGGGCGCCTCGCCGGATTCGGTCGGCCGACCCTCGGCGCGCCATTTCGGGAAGCCGCCATCCAGAATGGCCACGTCGACGGCGCCGAAGGCGCGCAGCGTCCACCACACGCGCGGGGCCGAGAACAGGCCCTGGGTGTCGTAGACCACGATCTTCATCTGCCGACCGATGCCGAGCGATTCCATCGCGGCCCGGAACAGCGTCGGCGTAGGCAGCATATGCGGCAGCGGACTCGAAATGTCGGAGATCGCGTCGATGTCGAAGAACACCGCGCCGGGAATATGCGCCTCCAGATACTCCTTGCGCCCGTTTCTGCCGGTCGCGGGCATGTGCCAGGAGCCATCGACGATGACGAGGTTCGGCGCCCCGAGATGGGAAGCAAGCCAGTCGGTCGAGACGAGATAGCGATTCGCTGGCAGGGCCGTGTCGTTCATGGAGCTCTCCGGAAGCCGCGCGGGCGTCAGGCCCAGGCCAGCCGCACGCGGCGGTTCTGCTGGCCCTTCTTCTCGATCTTCGTCACCTGCACGGCGCCGATCTCGTCGAGGCTGCGCACATGAGTGCCGCCGCAGGGCTGGAGATCAAGCCCCTCGATCTCGACCAGGCGAACCTTGCCGGTCCCCATGGGCGGCTTGACCGCCATGGTCTTGACCAGACCGGGATTGGCGAGCAGTTCCTCGTCGGAAATCCACCGCTCGCGCACGCTGGCGCCGGTCGCGATCATCTCGGCGAGCTTCGCGGTGATCGCGTCCTTGTCGAGCCCGCCTTCGGGGATGTCGAAGTCGAGCCGGCTCTCCTCCTCGCCGATTGATCCCCCGGTGACGGGAAAGGGCAGGGCGACGGAGAGCAGGTGGAGGGCGGTATGCATCCGCATGCGCTTGTGGCGGGTCGGCCAGTCCAGGCGCAGCGTGACCGCCTCCCCCAGCTCGGGAAGCTCGCAATCGGTCGCCGGGACGTGGATGACATCGACCTTGGACGGGCCGTAGATCGCCGTCTCGATGACGATCTCGCAGCCATCGGCCCTTGTCAGCGTGCCGCGATCGCCAGGCTGGCCGCCGCCATTGGCATAAAACACCGTCCGGTCGACGACGATCCCGCCTTCGGGCGTCACCGCCGTCACCACGGCGGATGTTTCCTGACAATAGGCGTCGTCGCGGAACAGAAGGAGGGTTGTCATCACACCAGCACGTTGGGCACGTCGACGCTGCGCTCAAGCCAGCCCGGCACGGGCAGGCCCTTCTCGCGCAGGAAGGCGGGGTTGAAGAGCTTCGACTGATACCGGGTGCCGAAGTCACACAATATGGTGACGATGGTATGGCCGGGCCCGAGTTCCTTCGCCAGCCGGATCGCGCCGGCGACATTGATGCCGGACGAACCGCCCAGGCACAGGCCCTCATGCTCCAGCAGGTCGAAAACGATCTCAACCGCTTCGGCATCGCCGATCTGATAGGCGCAGTCTATGGGGGCGCCTTCCAGGTTGGCGGTGATCCGCCCCTGGCCGATGCCCTCGGTGATTGAGGAGCCCTCGGATTTCAGTTCGCCGGTGGTGTAATAGCTATAGAGCGCCGCGCCCATGGGGTCGGCGAGGCCGATCCGGATCGCCGGGTTGCGCGCCTTGAGGGCGATGCCGGTGCCGGCCAGTGTGCCGCCGGTGCCGACGGCGCAGACGAAACCGTCGACCTTGCCATTGGTCTGCGCCCAGATTTCCGGCCCCGTGGTCTCGATATGGGCGAGGCGGTTGGCGACATTGTCAAACTGGTTGGCCCAGACCGCGCCGTTCGGCTCGGTCGCCGCCAGCGCCTCGGCCAGCCGCCCGGACACTTTCACATAGTTGTTCGCGTTGGCATAGGCGACGGCCGGCACCTCCACCAGCGTGGCGCCGGCGAGGCGAAGCATGTCCTTCTTTTCCTGGCTTTGCGTCTCGGGAATGACGATCACCGAGCGGAAGCCCAGCGCATTGCCCACCAGAGCGAGGCCGATGCCGGTATTGCCGGCCGTGCCCTCGACAATGACGCCGCCGGGACGCAGCGCGCCACGCGCCACCGCGTCCTGGATGATGAACAGGGCGGCGCGGTCCTTCACCGACTGGCCGGGGTTGAGGAACTCCGCCTTGCCGAGGATCGTACAGCCGGTGGCCTGCGAGGCGCGCTGGAGCTTGATGAGCGGCGTGTTGCCGATCGCCTCGACGAGACCGTTGCGGATATCCATGGACCTGATTTCTGTTGCCGTGTGCCGGGGTCACGAAATTAGTGATCCCGCTCCCCCTCGGCAACCGGCATGGCAGCGCTATTGGGCGCGAATGCGCTGAAATCGGTCGAGAGCCCGCTCGCGAGCCGATGCATGGTCGACGACCCGGCGCGGATAGGTTTCGCCCAGGACCACCCCGGCCTGCCGCAGCACGGCGGGCGCCGCCTCCCAAGGCTTGTGGAGGATGCTGGAGGGCAGCGCGGCCAGTTCCGGCACGAAGTGCCTGACATAATGACCGTCGGGATCGAACTTCTCGCCCTGCGCAACCGGATTGAAGACCCGGAAATAGGGGGCGGCGTCGGCGCCCGAGCCGGCAACCCACTGCCAGCTCGCCGGGTTGTTGGCGGGGTCGGCATCCACCAGCGTGTCCCAGAACCAATCCTCGCCCCGCCGCCAGTCGGTGAGACAATGCTTGATGAGGAAGGACGCTGCCACCATGCGGACGCGGTTGTGCATCCAGCCGGTCTGCCAGAGCTGCCGCATGCCGGCATCGACGAGGGGATAGCCGGTCAGGCCGCGCCGCCAGGCCCGCACCAGCGCCTCGTCATTGGCCCACTCAAAGGCGTCGAAGCGATCGTTGAAATTGGCGTAGCCGATGTCGGGGAAGTGGAACAGCAGGTGATAGCTGAACTCGCGCCAATAGACCTCGCTGACGAACTTGGCCACGTCGCGCGGGGCCGCACTGCCGTCAGTCTCGGCGTGCCGCACGGCGGCAAGCGCCCGGTGCGGGGAGATTTCGCCAAAGCGCAGGTGCGGCGAAAGGCGGGACGTGGAAGGCAGGTCTGGACGGTCGCGTTGGTCGGCATAGCCGGCCAGCCCGCCATCGATGAAGGCGGCGAGCGCCGTCAGCGCGGCATCCTCGCCGGGCGTCCAGGCTTGCCGTAGCCCGCCGGCCCAATCAGGTGCGGCCGGCTCCAGTGCCCAGTCCTCCCGCCGCTCGCCCTCTGGCGGGTGGCCGAACCTCCACTGCGAAGGGGCGCGCGAAGGCACGCGGATGGCCTGCGTCACGGCCCGCCGAAAAAAGGGCGTGAACACGCGGAACGCGCCTCCGGACTGCGTTTCGACGGTCCATGGCTCGTGGAGGAGGTTTCCACCGAAGCTTTCCACGGAAATTCCGCCTGTCGTGAGCGCCGACTTCACCGCCTTGTCGACGGCGATCTCGGGGGCGCTGTAGCGGCGGTTCCAGTAAACGGCCTGCGCGCCAACGTCCCGCGCGAGATCGGGGATACTGTCGGTCGCCGGGCCACGGCGCAGGATCAACTGGCCGCCCTTCGCTTCGATCGCCGCCGCCAGCGCCGCCAGCGAGCGGCCAAGCCACCAGCGCGCCGCGCCGCCGAGCGGGCGGATCCCGTCGCTCCGCTCGTCGAGCAGAAAAACGAGAACCAGCGGCCGGCCCGTCGCCTTCGCCGCGTCGAGCGCCGGATTGTCATCGAGGCGCAGATCGTCACGAAACCAGACGAGGGCGGGGCGTTCGGACGGCGGACGCATGCGGCTAATCCTGAAGAGACCGCGTTATTACGCAGCTCCGGACCCAAACGATCACTGCGGGTTTCAGTGTCCGCCCGAACGCCATCAGCTGGCCGTTGCACGGTCGCTGAGGAGGGGGCGGAGGGGCGGCGGCAGCGTATCCGGGCTCGGGCAACAGAACCCTCATTGTCGCGGGACGCGCGGTCGCATGGCCGACCCGTCGCGGCGCCGGGGTGGGGGGCGGCATCACCTGGCCAAGGCGGTTTTCAACTGAACCTTAGCCGCCTCAGTAATCCCACTGGGCGCCGATACCGACCTCGGCGGCGCCATTGGCGCCCGTCGCGCCCTGAAGCCGGATGTTCTTGGTCACATCCACATCGACGGTGACGCGGCTCGATCCCGCCGACGTGCCTTGGCGCACGCCGAGATAGATATTGTCGTTCAACCGCCGCCCGATGCCGACCTGGCCGCCGGTGCCCTCCGCGTCCGTGCCCAGTTCGAGGCTGTCGACGCCGAGCGAGCGGCGCACATTCTCCAGCACGCCGGCGCCGCCGGAGAACTGCGCGGCGGCCTGAGCCAGCTGCAGCGCCTGTCCGCCATTGAGCGAGCCGGCGGAGCGGCCGAACAGTAGCCGGGAGATGACCTCGTCCTGCGGCAGGGTCGGCGTGGAGGAGAAGCTGACCACCGGGCGGGAGGCCGGGCCCGACACCAGCACCCGGGCGGTGATGTCGGTGCTGGTCGTCTCGGCGATGAAGTCGAGTTCCGGGTCGGTGGTGCCGGTGAAGGTGATGTTGCCACGGGTGAAGGTGAGGCGGCGTCCGCCGAAATCGAAAGAGCCGCGCCGGAGCTGGAAGGCTCCCAGCGTCACCGGCGCCCGCGTCGTGCCGCTGAGCTTCAGCTCGCCGCCGAGCTGCGCCTCGATGCCGAGGCCGCGCACGAACACATTGTTGCTTGGCGCCGAGAGCACGAGATCGAGCGCGATACCGTTGCGGGTCGGCGCTGCCGGCCCCTGCTGGCGCTGCACGGTGGGGCTCTTGCGCTTGAACTCCGCGCTCGCATTCACGTGGCGGACATTCAGGTCCTGAACGCCGCCCGGGAAGCGGTCCGGCACGTTGATGTCGAGCGCGCGCAGGACCAGCCGGCCGGTCAGCCGAGGCCCATTCAGGAACGCGCCCTCAACACCGAGGCGGCCTTCCGCCACTAAACGCATGAGATCGCTGTTCACCAATGCCGCATTGACCAGATCGAGGTCGATCCGGCCGGGGTAGCCGGCGGAGGGATCGAGCGCGACAGTGCCGCGCCCGCTGATGCTGCCGCCATTGGTGGTGGTGGCGCGGAAACTGGTGAGCGTGACCGAGCGATCGGTGCCGGTGAGCACCGCCTCGATATTACCCAGCGCGACGCCGTTGACGGAATCGTCGAAGCGGCCGCCGCTGAGCCTTACCGTGCCGCCGGCACGCGGGGCGGCGAGGGTGCCGCGCAGCGTGGCGTCGACATTCGCGATGCCGGTTACGCGCGCGCCCGTAGCGGCAAGCATGGGATTGGCGATGGCGAGGTTGATGGCGCCACGCAGGGCAAGATCAAGTTCGCCGGCGCCGAGCGGCACCGAGCCGTTCAGGGTGAGGCCCTGCAGATTCTGCCCGGTGATGGTGGCGCGCAGCTGCGCCCTCCCATTGCCCAGCGTGCCCGTGGCGGCGATGTCGAAGGGCCCGGCGCCGGAACTGGTGAGGTCCGGGCGGCTCAGGCGGGTGATGCGCAGATCAAAGGGACCCGTGGGGGCGGAAGCGGTGCCGCCAAGGCGGGCCGTTCCCGCCAGCGTGCCCGAGAGGTTCGCCTCTGGCGCGACCAGATTCACCAGCGCCAGCGGCAGGGCCCGCAGCTCGACCGTGAGATCGAGCCGTTCGCCGACCATGCCGGACACGGTGGCGGCGCCGCCGGCGGCGGTCAGCGCCAGCCGGTCGATGGCAACCGTGCCGCCTGAGAGGGTGAAGGTCGCTGGCGCGCTCAATGCCGCGTTGAGACCGGGCCGCGCCGCAGTGAGGCGATCGAGCCGCAGCCGCGCGCCGTCCGTCATCGGCTCCAGCCGGCCGGCGGCGCGCAGAGTGGTGCCCTGGGCGAGCGCCTCCAGCGTGAGATCGGTGCCGGTGGCGGTGCCATTGGCGCGAAGAGTGGCGGTCTCCACGGTCACGCCGGAAAGATCTACGGCCCGCAGATCGGCGGTGCCATCGAGCAGCGGCACGCCGCGCAGATCGCGGACGCTGCCATTGATACTGGCCGAGCCCACGCTCTGGCCGAACGCACGGAGCCTCTCCGTACTGGCGCGCACATCCGCGTTCTGCCGGCCCTCGGCGACGCTGAGCGTGACATCGGCGTCCAGGGCGCCGGCCATTTCGGTGAGGGCGAGCGCCGCGATGTCGGCCAGGTCGCCAGCAGCAAGGCGGAGCCGTCCGCTCGCGAGGCCGTCGGATGTCAGCGTCAGGTCGCCGCGCGCCGTGACCGAGCCGATGGCGAGATCGAGGTCCGACAGGTGGCGGCTTCCATCCGGCTGCGTCGCCAAGGCGGCGGAGCCCCGCGCCGGCTTGCCGCCAATGTCGCCGGAGAGCGAAAACGTACCGGCCATTTCCTTGGTTATATCCGTTGCGGCGATGTCGAGCGTCACATCGCGCAGCGGCCGGCCTTCCGCCATGCCGTCGGGCACATGCAGCGTCGCCTTGACGCCGAGGGCGTCGAGCGTTCCGGAAAAGGCGGCATCGGCCTGGAGCGCCCCGGCAAGGCGCGGGTCAATCCGCGCGAGATCGTCGAGGGTGAGCTTGGCGGTGAGGTCGGCCACATCGGTCGCGAGGCGACCATTGACGGTGGCCGAGATGCCGTCTGTCTCGATCCTGAGGCTATCGACCGAGAGGGCATTGGCGCCGTCCCGGGCGAGCGTGCCATCGATGCTGAGGCTCTGGCCGACAAGAGCATCGAGGCGGGTGATGCCTGTCTCAAGTCCCTGCGCGCGGCCCTCGACCACGGCGCTGGCGCGCGTCAGGTCCGTCGAGGCGGAGAGCCGTGCGTCGAGCGTTGCCGTGCCCGCAAGGGGGCGGCCGGCGAGCGGCGAGAAGGCGGCGAGGTTTAGCCGGCTGACGCCAAGGTCGCCGTCAATGGCACGCCCATCCGCCCGGCCGGCAAAACGCGCCGTGATCGCCGACAACTCGACCGACGCCGCTTCCAACACGGCGTCTCCGCCGGTGGGCAGCGTCCCTGCCGCCGAGAAGCGCCCCTGCGTGCCGAGTGCCGCCGCCACCTGCGGGTCGGCAGCGGTCAGGGCGTCGGCCGTACCCTCAACGGAGAAGGCAAGAAGCCCGGGCACGGCGGGCAGGGTGCGCAGCGTGGCGGCGAGGCTGCCGGCGCGATAGTCGAGGCCGGTAAGCTCAGTCGCCGTGACCCGGGCCTCGATGGCGGGCGCGCGCAACGCCCCCTTCAGCGTTCCGGCAAGGCCGAGGCTCTGCCAGGCGACGCCCGGAGCAAGGGTGGTAAAGCGTGCGGCGTCGCCCAGTTGGGCATCGAAGGTGAGGTCGGCCATCTCGGCGGCGTCGAGCGTGCCGCTTACCGTGGCGCGGAATCCGGCAGCGCGGGCGGTGAGCGTTTCTATGGCGAGTTTGCGCGCCGGATCGACGTTTGCCGAGCCGGCTAGCTCACTTCGCCCCTCGAATAGGGGAGAAACATTTGCCGGCAAAATTGCAGCGATATCGGCGTCAATGGCGAAGTTCACCCTGTGCCCGTCCGCGACGGCGCGAATGCCCGCCGCGCCACTGGCTTCGGCGAGATCGCCGACAGTGATGCGCAGATGCCCATCCCAGGCATCGAGCGGGCCGGCGCCCTTCAGCGCGGCGGCAATCTCCGGCAGCCCGTCAAAGCCAGCGGCGCGCGCCATCAACCCGCCGGCCGGCTCGCGCGCGGCGATGTCGAGATCGAGACGCCCGGTTTCCGGGGCATAGCCGACGGAGCCCGTCAGCGTGCCGGGCGCGTCGAGCCGCTCCAGCGCGAAGGTCATCGACATGCCCTGCGCCAGCGAGGCGAGATCGGCCGAACCGTTCAGCGAGAGACGCGCCGCATGACCCAGTACCGGCTCGGCGAGCACAATGTCGGGAATGGCGAGCGTTTCGAGCCGGACCGGTAGGGCGAAGGACGTGCCCTCGGTCTGGGACGGCGGCGAGGGTGGCAGCACCGGCCGGCGCTCAAGGCTGACGCGCGCCGCAGTAAGGGTGGTCACATCCACCCGCCCCGCGAGCAGAGCCAGCGGCCGCCAGTCGAGCCGCGCATCCTCAATGCGGGTGAACGGGCCTTCCGCGTCGGAGATCTCGATGCTCTCGACGCTCATGTCGAAGGGCACGAAGCCGCCCAACCCGCGAAGGGAGACGGTGAGGCCGGGAGAAGAAGCAAGCGACGAGGCGACGCGGGCGAGCAGGGCCTTGCCCGGCGGTGTCTGCAGCGCGCCGAAGGCGACGACCAGCAGCCCCAGCAGCGAGAGCAGCGCCATGGCGAGTATTCTGAGCGCGCGTGTCATCAGAAGGCCTGCCCCAGACTGACATAGACGCCGAAATCGCCGTCCTCCGGCCCCGGATTGAGCGGAAAGGCGAAGTCCACCCGCAGCGGGCCGATCGCCGTGTAGTAGCGCAGGCCCACGCCCGCCGAATATTTCATGCCGTCGAAGTCCGGCCATTCGGAGGCGAAGGCCGAGCCCATGTCGAAGAACGGCACAATGCCGATGGTGTCGGTCACGCGAAGGCGCGCTTCCAGCGAGGCCTCGACGAAGCTTCGTCCGCCAATGATGATGCCTTCCTCATTGCGGGGGCTGGCCGACTGGTACTCATAGCCGCGCAGCGAGCCGCCACCGCCGACATAGAAGCGCCGCTGCGGCGGCACGTCATACAGGCCCGCGCCGATGATGCTGCCGGCGGCCACACGACCAGCCAGGATGAAGCGCTTGCGCTCATCGAAGGCGTGGTAGGTCGAGACGGATCCCTTGAACAGGGTGGGACCGGCGCCAGCATCGCCGAGATAGGCGAAGGGTTCGACCGTCGCCGTTGCGCGCCAGCCGCGCGAGGGATCGAGCTTGCTGTCGGTGTCATCATAGGTCAGCTCGAACGGCACGCCGACAATGCCGTAATCATTGGTGCCGGTGCTGTCCTCCACCTGGGACTGTTCGAGGTCGAGGCTCACCTGCAGGGTCAGGTCGTCGCTGTAGCGGTGCCGAACGCCGACCAGCAGCGTCACCGCCTCGCGCACATAGGCGTTGGTCACCTCCCGCAGCACCGCCGCATTGGCAACCAGGTCATCCTGTGCCGTATAGATGCCGGGCTTCACGAAGGCGGCGGCGAGCTTGTAGCCGAACGGGTCGGCCGTGGGCACCGCTTCCGACTTCTCGCCGAACCACGAGACCTGGGCATCGAGCCGCAGAGTCTCGCCGCCACCGAACAGGTTGCGATGGCCCCAATACGCATTGATCGCCGACCCATCGGTCGACGAATAGGTGGCGCTGACGCCGATATAGCGCGGCTTGCGCGGCGAGACCTCGATCGTCACCGGCAGGCTGCCATCGGCCTCCAGCCGGTCGGCCTCGCGCACGCGCACGCTGGCGATCGCCTCATATTCCAGCAGGCGACGGCGCATCCGGTCCAGCACCTCGGGCGAATACGGCGTGCCCGGCGCGATCTCGATGCGCTCCTCGATGAAGCCGGGGGTGAGGAAATCGGCGCCAACGACGTTGAAGCGGCCGAAAGTGGCAACCGGACCCGGGGAGACGAGAAACGTGACATCCACCGTGTGCGAGGCATGGTCGGCCACGACTTCCTTGCTCTCGATCCGGGCGAAGGGATGCGCCATCCGCCGCCAATGATCGACGATCATGCCCTCGGCGCGGACGATGGACGTCGCCAGGGCGGGCTCTCCCGGTAGCAGCCGCAGCCGCGACAGGGCCGGAGCGTCGGCCAGCGGGCGGCGGGTTGCTGCATCGAGCAATTCGACGCGTCCGAACTGGAACTGCGGGCCGGCCTCGACCGCGACCTGCACCGGCACGGGCCCGCGCGCCCGTGCCGCTTCCACACGTTGGAACACATCGGGGGCGTCCGGCGGGCTTCCGGCGATGCGGATGCGGATGATGCCGCCATAATAGCCGGCGCCGTAGAGCGCGGCGTTGATGTCCCGCCGGTCCGCCAGCGCCCGACGCACCAGGCCGGCGGCGCCGGACGGCGGGCGATCGCTCAACCGTTCGAGGTTCGAGGCGGCCTCGATCCGGTCCTTCAGGGTGCTGTCGCCGCCGGTCACGTCGAGTGTCACGGTGTAAGGCGTGGCGTCCGGGGCCGGAGGGCCGGATGAGATTGGCCGGGGGCTGAACAGATTGATAAGCGGGCCGAAGAACCCGCCATTCGTGCCATCCTCGGCCGTCTCGTCATTGTTGCCGCCGAACAGCTGGGCGGAGGCCGGCACGGGGAGGGCAGGCAGGGCGAGAGCCACGCAGAACGCGAGCGCAAGCCAAAGATGCCCTTTCCGTCTTCCACCCGCCAACCCGTCTACTCCTGCATCAAGGGCCGGACTGCCGCCTGACTGTGGCAACATTCCTTTCGAACCGCGAAACTAGCGCGGCGACAATGAACGCCAGCTTTCCATAGGCGAGCCTGCTCCTGATTGCCGTGCGAAACCGGGGGACGTCAACCTTGCAGGCCGAAGAATGCAAATTTCCGCGCCACTGGACGACCGAAATCTGGCCGCGGCCAAGGGCTTGGCGCTGCGCCTCTGGCGTCGGGCACTTTCAGTTGCCTCATCCGCCGCGCCACGCGCCTTCCCTTCCGATGACGAGCCACCGCGCGTCTGCACCCCTCTAAGGCACTGCGGGCACAAAGTTCCGCGCTGCCGTGATAGGTCGTGTTCCGGGCGGGGACGCAGCAGCAGCAGCAGCCACCCACCAGCCGCGCATCTTGGTGCATCCTGTGCGGCAAGTGGTTTGGCTGATCGGTGCCGCGCGCCACGCGTTGCGCTGTGTCGCGGACAAAAAACTGTCGTGAGGACGTGCCGACGCGCGCCGGCAGCGTCCGGCCGCCAGCGCTGGGTGGCGTCGTATCAGACCCCGCCTTCAGAAAACGCCGTCGGCAGGCAGCGGGCGCCCGAGAGGCGCCGACGTGCAGATTAGCTGGTGAGATAGTCCCACTACTTATTTGGCGAGGTAGCCCCGAAGCTCGGTGGCCAGCGCCTCGATCTCGGCGGCGCCTTTCGAGCCGGGCTCAGCTTCAAGCACCGTCAGTCCCCGCCCCATGCTGGCGGCGAAGCCTACGCGGTTGCCGAGCCGCGTGCGGGCAGCGGGGTGGCCGAGCGCCTCGATCGCGGCGCCCATGTCGTGGGTGAGGGCCGCGCGCGATTGCGCCCGGTTGATCACGAGCAGGCACGATGTGCCTTCCTTGGCGATCATCTCCAGCGTCGGTCGTGTGGCCCACAGGTCGATCGGGGTTGGCTGCACGGGCACGATGACGAGATCCGCCACTTCGATAGCCGGGCGCGATTCGACGTCGGATTTCGGCGGGGTGTCGATCACGACGAAATTGTAATCGCGCGCCAGGCTGCGCGCCTCGCGTCGCGCGCCCCATCCGGAGGCCGTCCGGAAGGACAGGCCGGTCGCATCCTCGCCAAGACTGGCCTCGCGCGCCTCGAACCACTCACCGAGGCTTCCCTGTGGATCGCAGTCGAGCAGTGCGACGCGCGCCAGCGACCCGAGGACAGGCTGTTGCGAGAGAGCAACAGCAAGGTGGGCCGCCAGCGTCGTTTTACCGGACCCACCCTTCTGCTGAGCGATAGTGATAATTCTGCCACTCACCGTAGGCCCTCCATTTCGATGTCACGTTTGTGGCGTAACTAAAATGCAACAGATGGTTCTGAGAGTGACGATCAGGATGCCTGACCTCGTGTAGATGCCCGTAAGGGTTGTGCTGGCGGCTGTCGCCGAAGGTCACGCCCCCGCGCTGGAGCCGAGAACGACGACCTTGGTGCCGACCCCGACCCGGCCATAGAGGTCAATGGCGTCCTGATTGATCATTCGAATGCACCCTGAGGAGACATTCGTCCCGATCGTGTCGGGCTCCAGCGTGCCGTGAATGCGGTAAAGCGTGTCGCGGCCGTTCTGCCAGAGGTACAGCGCCCGGGCCCCCAGGGGGTTGGATAGCCCGCCCGCAACGCCCTCGCCGCTCTGCAGGCGCGTGAGCTGCGCCTGGATGTCGGGGCGGCGCTGGATCATTTCCTTCGGCGGGTACCAGTCCGGCCACTCCTGCTTCGAATTGATCGTGGCGGCACCAGACCAGCCAAAGCCTTCCTTGCCGACACCGACGCCATAGCGGATCGCCGTCCCGCCCGGCTGGACGAGATAAAGGAAGTGCGCCCCCGGATCGATGACGATGGTGCCGGGCGGATAGCTCGACGCATAGGCCACCTCTCGGCGGAGATAGATCGGGTCAATCTGTGAGACGTCGACAGCTGCGATAGGAAACTTATCCGCCACCGGGCCGTACCGGCCAGTGGCGGCATAGGCGGAGACGCTGCTGGTTCCGAGGGGCGGCGTGCTGGCGGAGGTGGTGCGCTTGCATCCCCCCAGGGCGGCCGCCGCGCCGACCACACAGAGCCCAAGAAGGGCGCGACGACGAAGTTCGAACATGGTGCAACCCCTTGTGACTCGTTCGCAGAATCTTAATGCAATCTTGGTAAACAAGTCCTTGCCACGATCCTAGCGGATACGCGATGAGGAGCCTGAACTGGGGCGTTTCGATTCGGGGCGCGCGAGGCATCTGTTGTGAATGTCACTTCCTTTTGTCGCGAGTCCGTCGGGTTATGTACTTTGCACTAGCTTAGGTATCGGATGTAGGGCTCATTCAGGTCGCGCCTCCTAGCGGGTCATTTGGCGGGCGAAGTGGTGGTCATATAATTCGAAAGATTGCGTAATATCATTGAGTTAAAGTCGATCTCTAAGAGATTGCTTTATTGAAAGTGATTATCGAGATAGCACAAATCAACAGTCAGTGTTTGTGTGTGTCTTAGGGGGCATTGGGCAGGCGGCTGAACTGCCAAGCGATCGCCCGAATGGGCGCTAGAATCCCGGCCAAGCCGATAACCGCAGTGTTAGTCCGGCCAGATCGGCAGCTGGAGTGTCCGCATGGAGTGGGCCTTGCGCTCGGATTGCGGAGCTTCACGAGCCGTGCTTTTTCGGTCGAGGAAGGCGGGGGTGGCATTCAGTTGCAGAGGCGGCGCAGTACAAGTTACTAAGCGTCAGTGTTGGTCGGCGGTTATTTGACTTGCCACGCTCTCCGTGAGCGATAATTGCGTCGAAAAGGCCAGCTGTAACAATTGAGTATCGGCGATATCTAGCGCAATGAAATAAGGCGTTAGGTGGCCGGTCTTGGCGAAGTGCAGATAAGTCAACTTATCGGTGGTTATGATATGTATGTTGATCGAGTGGCGCGCTGAGGCTGATCGCACGGCGCGAGAGGCCTTTTGCCGGGAGACGGTATCAGCGCTGTTCGGATACGCCGGCTGGTGTTGGCGGCCACCTTTTGGGCACTGAAAATTTACACTGACATATGTATCCTATGCCCTGCCGATGAGCGCGGGGGCTTCCTATGTCGAAATACAGCGCCTTGACAACGTTTCTTTCCAGTCGGACGCAGCCGAGAATTTCTATGTCTTTTGAGGACATAGAGAGGATTGTTGGAGCAAGGCTTCCACAGTCGGCATTCAATCACCGCGCCTGGTGGAGCAACAATCCAACCAACAGTGTTATGACCAAGGCGTGGCTTGCTGCGGGCTTCCGTTCCGAGGAAGTCGACATGGTGGGGCGCAAGCTGGTGTTCAGTCGGCATTTGCCGAATGCGTCGCCAGGTGGAGCGACTCGGGTGGCGCCGGCCTCGACAGGATCGCCCCTCGCCGGTTTGTTCGGGGGCTTGAAGGGCACGGTGCATATCGAACCCGGCACCGATCTCACTTTGCCCAGCACGGCCCCGATCTACCTCTATGACGGGGGTGGCCTCGAGACGTCGCGAGGCGGGGCCGTGCCGTCGCAGGATGTGTGGCCTTCACGCCACAGCGATGCTGAGCATGTGTCGGGTGAGGAATTTAGTCCGCAGCCAGGCGGTGAATGGCCGGAGGAGAACTGACATGGGCATGCCACTTCTCCTCGATACCTGCGCGGCGCTATGGGTGGCGCAGGGCGCGCCGATCTCCGATGAGGCTCGGGGTACGCTGATCGAGGCGCGCCTGCGCGGGGCGCCCATTTCCATCTCACCCATGTCGGCCTGGGAAATCGGCAGGCTCGTCGAGCAGGGGCGGGTGCGCCTCGCGATGGAGCCTGGAAAATGGTTCTCGGCGCTGGTGGGGCTGCCGGGGATGAGCGTCGCGGCGATGACGCCGGAGACGTTGATCGCCTCGTCTTTCCTGCCCGGTGTGCCGCCGCTTGATCCGGTCGACCGGGTGTTGATCGCGACGGCGCGGGACCAGGGCTACAGGTTGATGACGCGGGACCGGATCATGCTCGACTACGCCGAAACCGGCTATCTCCAAGCCGTGGCCTGCTAGCGCGCACCATCGGCCCGCCGTCGCGTGCCGGCGCGGAGTGGTCGGCACGGTGGGGTGAGGTGAAGGTCAGCGCGGGCGTGGGAGCGCGCTCACCGCATCCACCCATGAGTAATCGAAATAGCCATCGCGGGCGAGGGTGTGCAACCTGTCGGTGCGCACCCGTCCGTCCTCGATGAAGCGCTCGTCGATGTGGACGCCGACGATTTCCCCGAAAGTGACATGACGGCCGGTCGTTTTGCCGTGGCGGTCGGCGACGTCGATTGTGTCTATCCAGACACACTCGAGCGCGCAGGGGGAGGCTGCGACGCGGGGGGGCTTTACCAATCGGGAGGGCGCCCGCTCCAGTTCGGCGAGGTCGAACTCGCTCTCGCCCGGGGGAATGGCCTTGGAGGTGAGATTGACCGCCTCCATGAGTTCGCGCGTCGCCAGGTTGCAGACGAACTCGCCCGTCGCCATCACGTTGCGCACGGTATCCTTCAAACCGGCGCTGGAGAACATGACGATGTCGGGGCTTTCGCTCACCATGTTGAAGAAGGAGTAGGGGGCGAGGTTGGCCACACCCTCCTCCGACAAAGTGGAAATCCACCCGATGGGGCGCGGCGCGATGATCGCCTTGAGTGGATTGTGCGGCAGGCCGTGATTCTTGCGGGCGGTTTCATAGAACATGGTTCAGTACCGGGTGATGAGGTCGGTGAGCGCCGGTCGGGGGCGGTCGTCCTGCGGGCGGGCCAGGGTGCCGATATGCACAAAGCCGATGATGCGCTCGCTCTCCGAGAGGCCCAAAGCCGCGCGTGCCCGGTCATCATAGGCGTACCATTCGGTGAGCCAGGTTGCCGCATAGCCCTGTGCGTGGGCCGCGAGTAGCAGCAGGGTGCACGCCGCGGCACCGGAAAGCGTCTGTTCCCATTCCGGAATCTTGGCATGAGGAGCCGCCTTCGAGACGACGGCAATCACCAGTGGGGCGCGGGTGAGGCGGCCACGTTCAATCGCGACGCGCTCGGGTTCGGCCTCGGGATTGTCGGCGAGAAAAACAGCGGCGATGGCATCGCCCGCCCGGTCGCGGGCGTCGCCCTGGAAGAGGATGAAGCGCCAGGGAGCGAGCTTGCCGTGATCGGGAACCCGCGAGGCGATGGCCAGCATCGAATCAAGCTCGGCATCCGTCGGCCCGGGAGAGGTGAGGTCGAACAGCTTCGGGCTCTTGCGTGTCCGCAGGAGATCAAGGGCAGATCCGGCAAGGGTCATCGGTTGGTTCCACTGGTGATAACGGCGGCGGGCGGGGCGGCTCGCCGGTAGGATGCCTATGGATGACGAGCCAGAGACGGTTGTTCAACCCTGCCGTCGATGGGGGCCGCTATCGGCGGCTTCGGCTCGGGGACGTTTCCGCCCTCGATCCATCGGTAGGCGTCGTTGCGGGGGCAGGGAGAAGCAGAGGGCGCAGCACCGCCGCAATTGCACAAGGCGGCCTTGGCGAACCTCTCGGTCTTGCCTCGGCTGCGCCATGCCCCCGCCGCGCGCACGCGGAGATCAAGCCGCTCCAGCGTTGTCTGTGCCCGGCGGGCCGAGGTCTCCGGGCCGCGCACGCACGCGGAGATCACGTGCTGGGCCAGCAGGGTGCCCAAGGCGACCTCCTCCAGCCGCCGCCATGGCTCATCAGCCGCGTTGTGACCGCGTGGTGTCGCGGCGCCAGGTGAGCCCTAACGGTAACATGGGGTGCCTTTTGTCTTCAGGGGGCGTCTGCCGGCGCCGCGCAAGCCATTATTCATCGCGAAGGGTCGGTCGTTTAGCTCGCGGCCGGGATGCCGCGACCCCGAAGCGCGTCCCGAGAGTTGCCCAGGCGAGGAAGCACCGCCGCTATCCTCCCGCAAGCCGCCGCGTGAAGGTCAGTGCCGTGCCCGGAGGTGACTTGAATTTGCCTCTGTTTGAAGGCACCAACGGCAATGATGTTTCAGCTTTCTCACCCTTCTCTTCGCCGGTTCGGGCTCCGCGTTCGGCAGGCCCTTGCACGCGGTTGCGCCGAAACCAAGAGCGCCCGCCGATGCGCGGCGATCGTGGCTTTGCTGACGCTGGCCCTTCCGGCAGGTGCCATGGCGGAGGAGGCGGGTTCCGCGCCGCCAGAGCGCGTGGCGCAACTCTCTCCCTTCCAGTCGCCGGCCCCGACGCTCTCGCCCTCGCCGTTCAATCCGTCGCAGATCCAGCCCTCGCGCGCGCTGCCTTTTGTCGGCGCGCCGGCGGATGCCCCGCCCTCCGGCAGCGCCGGGCCGGCCGCCCGCATTCCCGCGACCGGGCGGGCTGAGGGCGGCGATCCGCACACCATCCTGCCGCAGCCGCCGGCGGGAAAAGTGGCGATCGGGATGAGCGCCCGTTTCGGTGAGAAGGAGGGGCTGATCCCGCGCGGCCTGATCTGGCGCGTCTTCGCCGACCGGCCCGAAGCCTCCGGCGCCTATCCACTAGTGGCGGAAGCGGCCGATCCGGCGCCGGTGTTCTTCCTCTCTCCCGGCGGCTATGTGGTGCATGTGGCCTATGGGCTCGCCAGCGTGGCGCGGCGGATCGTGGTCGGAGAGGAATCGCGGCGCGAGCAGCTCGTCGTTCCCGCCGGCGCCGTTACGCTGCACAGCGACGTCGCCGACAAGCCGCTGCCGGCGGAGAAGGTCACGTATGATCTCTTCGAGGGTAGCTTCCTGCAGGGCAGGGCGTCGAGCCGTCCCTATTATCGCGGGGCAATTCCGGGCGATCTCATCATCCTGCCGGCCGGCGATTATTACGTCGTTTCCACCTATGGCGACGGCAATGCGGTGATCCAGGCCGATCTTGCCGTGGCGCCGGGAAAGGTAACCGACGCGACGCTGCACCATCGTGCCGGCGAGGTCACGTTGCGGCTGGTGAAGGTGGCGGGCGGCGAGCCGCTCCTGGAGACGCAGTGGTCGATCGGTACGCCTGGCGGCGACAGCGTGAAGGAATCGATCAATGCCGAGCCCACTTTCGTGCTGGCGGAAGGCGAATACACGGCGGTCGCGCGCTTCGAGGGCAAGACCTATTCCAAGGTCTTCAATGTCGAGTCCGGCGAGAACGGCTCGGTCGAGGTGCGCGTCGGCGAGCAGGTGACGCCGGACGCGCTCGATACGCAGGACGGTAGCGGCGACTGACCGCAGCCTTCTGCGGGCTTCATATGGTCAACGGTTTCTTAAGCGGCCGGTGGGCATCATCGTCCTCGTGTTGAACCGGGCCGGGAGTGCGCAATGATCGTGCGGCAGTTTCTGGATTGGGCGCGGACCGCTCCGGAAGATGCGCGGGCCAAGGCGGTCGCCGCTCTCGCCCGCGCCTATGTGCGGCCCGAACTGGGGGCGGCCGAGCGCGCGGAAATTGACGAGGCTCTGCCGGGGCTGGTGGCCGACCCGTCGCCCCTCGTGCAGTTGCAGCTGGCTTCCGCCCTGTGTCGCCACCCGCTGGTGCCCGTCGATGTCGTTCTTCAGCTGGCGCGGCTTCCGGGTGCGGCCGGCGCGTTGGTGCTCGAACATTCGGCGGTGCTGAATGTGCGCGAACTCATCGCCCTGTGTACCGGCGGCGATGCCGGCAGGCAGGCGGCCATCGCCCGGCGGGACGGACTTCCGGCGCCCGTGGCGGCGCTGCTGGCAGAGGTGGCGGATGTCGGAGCCTTGCTGGAACTGGTGAGAAATCGCACGGCGGATGTGCCCGGCTTCGCGCTCGGCCAGATCGTGTCGCGATTCGGCGGCGTGCCGGAGCTGCGCGAGGCGGTGCTGAGCCGGCCGGATCTTCCGGCAGCGGCGCATCAGGCGCTGATCCGCGTCGTGGCCGGCGCGCTCTCGGCTTATGTCGAGGAACGCCAATGGCTCTCGCCGGCCGAGGCGGCACGGCTGGCACGCGAAGCCGGCGACCAGGCCACGGTGACGCTGGCTTCGCCCGCTCATTTCACTCAGACCCGCGCGCTGGTTCAGGGCTTGCAGGCGCGGGGCGAACTGACCTCGGCGCTGGTGCTGCGCTCGCTGCTGTCGGGTCAGATGCGGCTTTTCCTTGAAGCGGTGTCGGTGCTCTCCGGGATCCCCGTTGACCATGTCGCGGCCCTGGCCGCCGACCGTTCGGGCGAGGCGTTCCGCGTTCTCTATGAGCGGCTTGGATTGCCGGCTGGGGCCTTCATCGCCTTTCGCACCGCCTTGGGTGTCGTCCAGTCGGAAACCTATCTGGATGATCTGGACGGCGAGCCAGGGCTTCGCCTGCGCATTCTCGATGAGGTGCTCGCGGCCTATGAGGCGGCGGGCGAGAGCGCGCAGGGCAACCGCATTGTCGGTATGCTGCACCGCTGGCAGGGCGAGGCGCGCGAGCGATCCGATAGGCAGACGCTCGCCGCGTGAGCGCCCCTTTAGCCGAACTGCTCGGCCAGAATGCGCTCCTCGATCGAATGGTCGCGGTCGACCAGCATGGTCATTGACGAGTTCGGATCGAGCCGGGCCCGCACCGCCACCACGTCGCGCACCTCGAAATGATCGGCCGTCGCATTCACCGGCCGTTTTTCGAACTCCATCACGGCAATGTCGACGCGGGCGCGGTCAGGCACCAGCGCCCCACGCCAGCGGCGCGGCCGGAAGGCGGAGATCGGCGTGACGGCGAGGAGCGGCGTGCCGATCGGCAGGATCGGCCCCTGGGCGGACAAGTTGTAGGCCGTCGAACCGGCCGGGGTCGCCACCAGCACGCCGTCGCAAATCAGCTCCTCCATCCGCACCTTGCCATCGATGGCGATGCGCAGCTTCGCCGCTTGGTAGGACTGGCGGATGAGGGAAACCTCGTTGATGGCCCAGGCGCGGTGCTGGCGTCCCTTGATGTCGGTGGCTTCCATCATCAGCGGGTGAATGACCACGCGCTGCGAGGCGGCAATGCGCGCAGGCAGGTCCTCCTCGCGAAAGCTGTTCATGAGAAAGCCGACCGACCCGCGATTCATGCCGTAGATCGGCGTCCCGCTGTCGCGGAAGCGGTGCAGCGTCTGCAGCATGAATCCGTCGCCCCCGAGGGCGATGATGACGTCGGCGTCTTCCGGAGCCACCGTGCCATAGCGCGCGACAAGTCGCGCCTGGGCCTGGAGGGCGTCCGGCGCTTCGCTGGCGACGAAGGCGATGCGGCCAAAGGCCGGTGCCGCGTCGACCTCGTTGCTGCTCGAACCGGCGGGACGGGCGACTTCGTTCATGCGGACAGCCCGGTTCGGGGTGAAATGGCGCGGAGGTGGCGCGGGCGCGCCGCTCAGTCTTCGGGGTCGCGCAGATAGGGCTCCACGGGCCCGACCAGCTTAACCGTCATCGGGTTGCCGGCGCGGTCCTTCGCCTTGCCGACTGAGACGCGGATCCAGCCCTCGCTGACGCAGTACTCCTCGACATTGGTTTTCTCAGCGCCCTTGAAGCGGATGCCGACGCCACGCTCCAGCAACTCCGCATTGTGAAACGGGCTGCTCGGATCGCTCGACAGGCGGTCGGGAAGAGATTCGGACATGGGCGGGGCCTCGGCTCACGGAAAGGATTGCGCGAGACATAGCCCCGCGCTGCCGGTTTTGCCAACCCATATGCCCAAGCCGCGCGCCGCGCCGCCGGTGGAGCGCGGCGCGCGTCGGTCAGAGAACAGGGCGCCAGAGGGCCGGCACCACGGCGTAGCCGTCGCCTTCCTTGCGGATGAAGCCGGTCGCCGGGAACGGGTAGTGGTAGCCCGTCAGCTGGAGGCGCTCCGCCGCCACCATGTCGTAGATGCGTCGCCGCGTCTGCGCCGCCTTCGCGCCGTCCATGTCGTACTGCACCTGCCAATCCGGGTTCGGCGCAAACAGGATGGGCGTGTTGGTGGTGTCAGACTGGATGAAAAGCCGATCATTGCCCGAGGCAAAGATGAACGCCGTGTGGCCGGGCGTATGGCCGGAAGCGTCGACGGCGGTCAGGCCGGGAGCGATCTCCTTGTCCCAGCCATAGCGGTTCACCTTGCTGTCGATATCCTTGAACACCCGCCGCACATTCTGGAAGGCGGCCTTCTGGCCTTCCGGGGCGCGGCTCATCTCGCCTTCATCCATCCAGAACGCCCATTCGGCCTCGGGCACGAGAATCTCGGCATTGGGGAAGGCGAGCCCGCCATCGGCCGCGCGCAGGCCGTTAATGTGGTCGCCATGGAAATGCGAGATGACCACCGTCTCGATGTCCGCCGGCTTGACCCCCGCCCAGGCAAGATTGGCCTGGAGCCGCCCAACCGGCGCGTTGCCCGATTGCGGCCCGTTGCCGGTATCGATCAGTGTCAGCTTGCCGCCATTATTGATCAGCAGCGGGTTGAACGGGATCGACAACGTGTCCTTGGGCAGGAAGGCGAGGTCGAGCGCCGCATTTATTTCGTCGCGTGAGGCGTTGCGCACGAAGCCGTCGGGCAGCGGGAAGGTGCGCATGCCGTCATTGACGGCCGTCAATTCGGCGCTGCCGACCATATAGCGGTAGAGGCCGGGTACCTGCTGCCCCGCACCCGCCTGGGCGACGGCCGGCGACGTGCCGGTCGCCAACAGCGGCAATGCAGCGGGAAGCGCGGCCAGGCTGGCGGCACCGGCAAGCGCATGGCGGCGGGACATGATCGTCATCGCAGGCTCCGTCGTGAGTGGGCGACCCATCGGGTTCGTCGCCGCACGCTAGTGATGCCAGGTGCCGCGGTCACGACCGCGTGCATCACGTTCGGGTGAGGCTAGCCGGCTCAGAACTTGTGCTTGAAGCCGAGCTCGATGCCGTTATAGGCCGGCTCACCATCGGTCCAGTCGCGTTCGATGAAGAGCGTGATGGCGGTATGGTCGGTCGCCCAATAGCTGATGCCGGTGGCGACTTCAGGCGTGTTGTAGTCGTTGGCGGTGTCGAAGGCGTTACGATAGCGCACCTTGAACGCGGTCCAGGTAAACTGCTTGGTGATCGGAATGTCGGCCGCCACGGAGAAGAAGTAGTAGGGGAAGTTGCTTGGATTGTCCGACTCGATGAAGTGCTGGCCGATGCCGGCCATTCCTGTCAGGGCGAAGGCGCCGAAATTGTGCGTGTAGCCGACCGACGCGTCGACATTGACCTTGTAGTCGGTGGTTCGCGCCGTGTCGTAATACTTGCCATTAGCGGCAAGGATGAAGTGGTTGTCGAAGGTGTGGGCGATGCCGAGGCCCCAGTCGGTGCCTTTGGTGTCGCTGAAATCGTCCGGAACGCGCTCGGTCGTCACGTTACCGGAAAGGGTGGTACTGCCAGCAAGGGCCGGCGTGAGCGGCGACATGCAGAGAAGAAGGCAAAAGGCAGCAAGGGTGCCGGCGCGCATGAACTAACCCCAAAGGTTGTTGTTCGGAGCGTGCGCGACATCGGAGGCCCCGCGCGAACGGGTCCTGGTTCTGGCCAACAGTTCATAGGTATGTCGAAGCTATTGAAGCCTTATGCCTTCGGCTTTTTCTTCAGCACGACATAGGTGATGGCGGCGACAAGGGTCAGCGCCACGAAGATCACGCCCACGACGTTGATCACCGGCGAGAGCCCGAAGCGCAGCCGCGAGGCGATCTCGGTGACAAGAGTCCACTCGCCTCCGATGGCGAACACCGTGGTGTTGTAGTTCTCGAACGATTGCAGGAATGCGACGACGGCGGCGGTAAAGCAGGTCGGCGCCAGAAAGGGCAGGGTGATGCGGCGGAACACCAGCAGATGGCTGGCGCCGAGGTCGAGCGCGGCCTCTTCCAGCGTGCGGTCCTGGCGCTGCAGCCGGGCGAGGAAGAGCAGCATGGCGTAGGAGGCGATGAAGCTCGACTGCGCCATAACGGCGACGAACAGCCCGCCCGGCACGCCGAATTCCCGCCAGAAGATCAAGCTTGAAATGCCGAGGATGATCCCCGGTGTCAGCACCGGCGAGACCAGCACGGAATAGAGCATTGTGCCGGAGCGCTGGCCCAGGCGCGTGAGGATCAGCGCGCCCGACAGGCCGGCGGGGATCGAGACGGCGATCACCCCAAGCGCCACCAGGACCGAGTTCACCAGCCCCTGAAGCAGCCGTTGGTCATGGGCCAGGGCAACGAACCACTTAAGGGTGAAGCCCTGCCATTGCGTGACAGAGGGGTAGTCGAACGCATTGAATGCCGCCGCCGACATCACCGCCAGGGGCAGGAAGAGGTAGAGAACGAACAGGCCGATGTAGATATTGAGCACCAGCCGCGCGCCGGCGCTCTCGGTGGCGGTGCTCATTTGGCGATGTCCCTCAGCCCGACGCCGAACAGGCGCATCATCAGCAGGATGAAGGCGGTGCAGACCACGAGGAGCGAGACCGCGTAGGCCGAGCCCATGTTCCAGTTGTTGCTCTCATAGAACTGCCGGTAGACGAGCTGGCTGAACCAGTCGCCGCCCTGGCCGCGCGTCATGATCGCCGGCACCGAATAGGAGCCGGCGGAGAGCATGAAGGTCATGATGCAGCCCACCGCGATGCCGGGCTTGGCGTGCGGGATGATGACGCGGCGATGGATGCGGAAGGTGGAAGCGCCGAGGTCGCGGGCGGCCTCGATCTGGTTGCGGTCCAGCGTCTCCAGCGTGTTCACCATCGGGAACACCATGAACAGCACATAGGTGTAGATCATCGCCAGAAAGACGGCGGAGGGGTTCTCCAGGAAGGGGATCCACTCGCGGGCGTCGAGATCGATGAAACCCATCCATTGCAGCACGCCATTGATGACGCCGCGATAGTCCAGGATCATCAGCCAGGCATAGACCCGCAGCAATTCGTTGATCGCGTAGGGGACGATGAGGGCGACCATCAGGATGATCGCCTTGCGCGGCCCACTCGCCAGCGCCACCACATAGGCGACCGGATAGCAGACGACCAGCGCCAGCGCCGTCACCAGCAGGGCGTAAAAAATCGTGCGCACGAAGATGTAGAAGTGCAGCCCGCTCATGCGGGTGAAATTGGCCAGGCCGTAGGTCTTCGGCGGGTTCGTCTCCTGCGCCTCCAGCGTGGCGATCTCCGCCCGCTTCTCTATGAGGCTCTGGTCGAAGGCTGCCTGTTTCGCCGGGTCGGTTTCGGTCTCGCGGTCGAGCTCGATCATCGAGATGTCGTTATAGAGCCGGTCGATGCTCAGCGAGACGTCGCCCTTCGAGTCACGCCACCACAGCGACTGCTCGACCATCGCCCCGAGCGGTACCAGGACCAGTACGAGGACCCACGCCACCGCAATGCCGGCAATCACCGAGGCGAGGGGGCGGCCATAGGCGCGGGCGAGGCTACCCATGGGCCAGCGCTCCGAGGGGGTAGACCAGCGCGTCGTCAATGTCGAAGGACAGGGTCAGTTCCTCCGGCAGTTCGCGCACTGAGGGGCCGTTCGGCACGGTGACGGTGAGCGTTTGCCCTGCCGCGGCGCAGTGAAGATGCACGGAGGGACCTTCGAGGTTGCGCGCGGCGAGGCGGGCGGCGACCGTGTTGGCGCCGCCGGGGCCGAGCACGATGCGCTCGGGGCGGACCATCAGCAGAGCCTCCTCGCCCAGCCGGATCGGACCCTTGACCCGTCCCTCGAGCCGTCCGATCGGCGTGTCGACCACGGCCACCGTGTCGACGAGGCTCGCCACGGTGCCGCGCAGCACATTCTGCTCGCCGACGAAGGTGGCGACGAAGGGGGTGGCCGGCTCGGCGTAGAGCGTATCGGCATCCGCCACCTGCTCCAGCTTGCCCCGGCTCATCACCGCCACGCGGTCGGACATGGCAAGCGCCTCGCCCTGGTCGTGGGTGATGTAGATGAAGGTGATGCCGACGCGCTTCTGGATGGCGCGCAGTTCCGAGCGCATATGCTGGCGCAGCTTGAGATCGAGCGCCGAGAGCGGCTCGTCCAGAAGCAGCACGGCAGGCTCGACGGCGAGTGCCCGAGCGATGGCCACGCGCTGGCGCTGGCCACCGGAGAGGTCGGCCGGCTTCTTGTCGCCATAGCCACTGAGCGCGACCAGTTCGAGCAGTTCCTGCGCCCGCTTCAGCCGCTCCACCTTGCGCATGCCGCGCGCCTCCAGGCCGAAGGCGACGTTCTCGGCCACGCTCATCAAAGGAAACAGCGCGAGATTCTGGAAGATCAGCGCGGTGGGCCGCTCATTGGGGCCCTTGCCGGCCATGTCCTCGCCGCCGATCAGCACCCGGCCGGCCGTCGGCTCGATGAAGCCGGAGATGGTGCGCAGCAGCGTGGTCTTGCCGCAGCCGGAGGGTCCAAGGATGGAGAAGAACTCGCCGGCCTGGATGGAAAGGTCGGTCGGCTGCACGGCGGTGGAATCGCCGAAGCGGATCGAGACCTGGTCGAGCCGCACGTCCTTGCCGCGCATGGGAGTTCCATCAGCCATGAGGTGGTCCATCCTGGCCGGACTTGTCCGGCCGTCCACATGCTCGGGAGCATCAACGAGAGTAGCAAGCATCCCCGGGACAGGCCCGGGGATGTGTTTCGTCGGAATGGGCGGGCGGGATCAGCTGTTGGTCAGCTTCTCGACATACTCGCCGCGCAGCTTGGCGTAGAAGTCGGTCTGCATCGGCCACCAGAACAGGTTGTCGATGGTGCCGGCCGGGTAGGCCGCATCGAAGGCCGCCCGGGCTTCCTCGGAGAGGAACTGCTGGGCGCCGGCGGCGCAGCTGTTGTAGCCGGTGGTGTTGGCGAAGCGGGCGCCGACTTCGGGCTGGTAGATGAAGTTGGCGAAGGCATAGGCCTGCTCGACATTCTCGGCGCCGGACGGGATGCCGAGCGTGTCGGTCCAGGCAAGGCCGCCCTCCTTCGGCATGCCGTAGCTCCACTTCTTATCGGTGTTGCGGTGGAGCAGGATGCCGGTGGTGTCCCAGGTCTGGCCGATGGTGCAGCCGGCGTCGGTGAAGGCGGCGGTCGCCTCGGTGGCGTTGTTCCAGTAGGCGCCGATATTGCCCTTATGGGCGAGGATATACTTCAGCACGCCCTCGAAGACGCGGCGCGAATCGGCCTCGGACTTGTACAGGTCCATGCCGCGGTCCGACTTCAGTTCGCCGGTGGCATCGAGATAAAGCGCCACGCCATTGAAGACGGACTTCTGGCGGATCGCCGTCTGCTTCGGGTGGTCGGCCAGCCACATGTCGCCATAGGAGATCTCACCGGACTTCTTGCCGGGGAACTTGGTGGAATCCCAGGTGATGCCCTCGGTGCCCCAGTCAAACGGCACGAGATAGCGCTTGCCGCGATAGGCCGCGCCGAGCTTGAGCGAGTTGCGATAGATCGAGGGGATGATCAGGGAGGACTGGAACTTCGCTTCGTCGATCGGCTGGAGCAGATTGTCCTTGTAGTAGTTCGGGCCGGTGTCGACGGACGGGAAGATGATGTCGAAGCCCTTGCCGCCGGCGGCCCGCAGCTTGTTCTCGCACTCTTCGTTGGAACCGTAGGTCGACAGGTTCACCTTCACGCCGGTGGCGTTGGTGAAGTCGGCGAGCAGCGTGTTCTTGTCGAAATAGTCGCCCCAGGCATAGACGTTGAGCGAGCCGGAGGTGGCGAGCGCGTCGTGGGCGCGCAGCACGGCAGGCGCGGCCAGCGCGAAGGCGCCAGCCTTCATCAGGTCACGACGGGAAAAGCGGGTCATCAGTACCTCCCATTGCCCCCGGAGGGCGAAACAGCGTCCGCTCTAGTTCGGGGCGATGAAGTGACGATGACACGGCAAAACCGCGCGAGAAAGCCACTGTCGCGCGGCGACAGTGAGTTGTCGGATTTGTTCAGCCCGGAGAGGCCACGGCACCGTTGAGGTCTACAGGTGTGCCGCCAGGGGTGCGACAATCTGTCATGTGCGACAAGGGTGGCTTTGGCGCTCACCTGCCTTAGTTTCCCCGCACCCGTTGATCCGGGCCCCTCTGACGCGAGCCGCCGGCGTTCGCGTGATGTCGGATCGCTTCCCGACGTCGCGCCGGCAGGACCGTGTCTCAGATGAATGCGATACCCCCTTCACGACGATCCAAATTGCGTCATCGTGCGTTAGCGCGCTGCGCGGGCGTTTCTGCGCCGACCCGTCTCTTGGCGATTTCTGGGGAGTGATCCGGTGGACTATTTGATGGAACTTGCCGCCAGCCCGGCGGCCTGGGCGGCGCTGATCACACTGATCGCGATGGAAGTCGTGCTCGGCATCGACAACCTGCTGTTCATTTCGATCCTGACCAACAAACTGCCCGCGGACATCCGTCCGCGCGCCCGGCGAATCGGCATCGGGCTGGCACTGGTGATGCGCCTTGGCCTGCTCAGCACCATCGCCATCATCGTGACGCTGGTCGAGCCGGTCTTTTCGGTGTTCGGCCATCCTTTCTCATGGCGCGACATCATCCTGATCGCCGGCGGTCTCTTCCTGGTGTGGAAGGCGACCAAGGAAATCCACCACAGCATGGCGCCGCATGACGAGCAGGAGGCCTCGCTTGGCGGCACTCTGCAGGTGAGCTTCAGCGCGGCCATCGTGCAGATCCTGATCCTTGATCTGGTCTTCTCGGTCGACAGCATCATCACCGCCGTCGGCATGACCGAGCACATTCCGATCATGGTGATCGCCGTCGTCTTCGCGGTCCTGACCATGCTGTTCGCGGCCGGTCCGCTGGCGAACTTCATCAACCGCAACCCGTCCATCGTGATGCTGGCGCTCGGCTTCCTGCTGCTGATCGGCACCACGCTGATCGCGGAAGGCTTCGGCGCCCATGTCTCGAAGGGCTACATCTACGCGGCCATGGCGTTCTCGGCGCTGGTGGAGGGGCTGAACATGCTCCAGCGCAAGCGTCGGCCCACGGCGGTCGGCCAGGCGATGACGGGCACCCCCCACTCGGCGCCTGACGCGGCGCCTGTCGATCAGGGGCACTTGAGCCCCCGGTAGCGCTCTGGCGGCGGCCTGCCGAAGTGAAAGGCTCCGCCGCGTGACAATGCTATGATCCGGGCTCCCTCCAGCGAAGGAGACCCGGATCATGACGGATACAAGCGACCCGCATGCCCCCGTCGGCCGCGAGCCCGAGCCGCCTGCCGACAGCAAGCTCACCCGCACCAAGCGTGACTGGGCGCGACAGGGCAAGTTTCTCACCGGCCGGCTGGCCCGCCCGGAAGAACAGCGGCTTCCCCCCGGCCAGCATCTTGTGCGGGACTGGCCGGTGCTCGACCTCGGCATGCAGCCGCGCATTTCGCTCGATCACTGGCGGCTCGACGTGACCGGCGAGGTGGACCACCCCGTCTCCTGGGACTGGGCGACGTTCCGCGCGCAGAAGCAGACGCAGGAAACCACCGACATCCACTGCGTCACCACCTGGTCGCGCTACGACAACCGCTGGGAAGGGCTCGCCACGCGCGACCTGTTGGATCTGGTGATGCCGCGGGAGCCGGCGCTGTTCGTGCTCCTGCACTCCTATGACGGCTATGTCACCAATCTTGCCTTGGAGGATTTCGCCGCAGAGGACGCGCTTATCGTCCACAGCTGGGAAGACAAGCCGCTCACCATCGAACATGGCGGTCCGGCGCGGCTCGTGGTGCCGCATCTCTATTTCTGGAAGAGCGCGAAATGGCTCAAGAAGATCGAGTTTGCCGCCGCCGACACGCGCGGCTTCTGGGAGGAGAATGGCTACCATAACCACGCCGACCCCTGGAAGGAGGAGCGCTATTCCGACGAGGAGTGAGGTCGGCAGGGGTATGCCGGCAGATTTGGCGGCAAGGGCGCCTCGGCATGTGCCGCCATTCTGCCCGACCAAAGGGGAGGGGACTGGTGCCGGCGGAGGGGATCGAACCCCCGACCTTCGGTTTACAAAACCGCTGCACTACCGCTGTGCTACGCCGGCCAGCCAAACCTCGCCGATCCGTCCCATTGGCGGGGCCGGGACGGCGTGGACCTTTTCCGCCCCGGCACCTGCGCCGTTCGCGACACGGTTCTCTTCGCCGATGGCCGCCGCCCGGTCAAGACGGGCGCGCGGCGCGGCGTCGTTGGACCGCTTAACGCGGCCCGCTGAAACTCGTCATCTTGCCGCCGCGGAAGCGGCATTCGACGTTCCAGAAGCCGGGCTTTGCCCCGGCCTTGATGACGTTGAAAGAGAGCTTCACCACCTTCTCGCGGCCGGGGGTCACGATCTTGGCCGCAAGCTTCACGATCGGGTAGGCCGGTGCTGTACGTGCCGCCTTCTCGCAATAATTGGCCGCGTCCCGGTCCGAAATCTCGTTGGGAATGGGAGGAGGATCCGGACGCCAGGGGGGCGGCGGGTTCGGATAAGGGTAGGGCGGCGGCGGGGCGGGGCGATTCTGGTCCAGCGTCATGCGGCAGTCGGAATAGGCGCGCGTGCCCGGCACCAGGCCCCAGGACCTGCATTTGGCATCATCCGCCTGGTCCGGGGGCGGATAGGGAGGTGGGTAAGGCTGGGGATAAGGCTGGGGATAAGGCTGGGGATAAGGCTGGGGATAAGGCTGCGGATAGGCCGGGGGATAAGACGGCGGATAGGGTGCGGGTGGCGGGTACTGGGCGAATGCCGCTCCCGTCGTGAACAGTACCGCAGCCAAGGCGCAAATCAGGTGTCGCAAGATCGTCGGCCCCCATGAGATGGCATTGGGGTGCGTCGGGATGGCGGTGCTGTCAAGTATCCCCCCACCGCACAGGCTCGTGAGTCGGACCCGTGCACCGAAGTGTGGCTCGGCGAGCCCGCAGCAAGGCGGCATGGCTGACTTTCGCTGTTCTCGGGGGCGATCGCCGACGCGGGCGTGATCCTGCCGCCAACCGACGCCGTCACGGCCGGATCGGGTCCGTGACCCTCGCCGGGGCGACAAGGCCCGGCGAGGCAATAGGTTGCGCAACGACAAATTCGCAAGTCCACCGAGGGATCTAAGGCAAGTCCGGCGCTGTCACTCCATTGTCGTAGGGGCAGCGACGCCAAGCTTGGGCTCAGTTGGTATGCCAGTGTTGCAGGCTTTCAGTCCCCCAATACCGGGGCTTGCCGCGCAAACCGAGCAAAATACGCCATTGCGCCAAGCGCTGCCTTCTGCGAGACGAATCCTTGGGATGTCGTTCGCAACGGCGCGTGCCGAATCCCCCGGGGTGAGGATCACCGCGGGCACGCCATTTGGGAGGCTGGACTATGAAGCGATTTTTGGTCGGACTGGCGGCGCTGCTGCTGGCCGGCATGGCCGGCAGCGCGTCGGCCCAGACGATGAGCTATGCCGAAGCCGGGGCGCTGATCGCCAAGAGCTGCGGTCCTTCCATCGAGAGGTTCTGCGCCAAGGATAATCTCGGCACCGGCGCGGTTCGCAACTGCCTGATGGCGCATCAGGACCAGGTGCCGCAGCAGTGCTTCGACGATTACGCCGCCGCGCGCGCCTCGATCGCCAAGCGCATCGCAGCGCAGGGTGACGCCTGGAACGTATGCAACGCCAATATCCGCCAGGCCTGCGCCGGCGTTCAGCCGGGCGATGCCAACATTCTCACGTGCCTTCAGTCGGCCAGCAAGGTGATCCGTCCGGCCTGCAAGGACATCCTGGTCGATGCCGGCTGGTGGCAGTGACGAGCGGCGAAACGCTAGGGAAAAGAGACAGATCATGACCCGTATCACCCGTTTCGTCGGTGGGCTCGCCCTCGCCGCCGCGCTCGCCGCGCCGCTCGCCGGCACCGCGACCGCGCAGACGCCCGATACCGACGCGCAGATCATGCAGGGCCTTTCGCAGGCCACCATGTTCGACCCGGCGCTCACTGCCCAGGTTCTGCGCCAGATGGCGCAGGACGCCGTCACCCAGAACCTGCCGCTGACGCTCGACAAGTCCGAGATCGCCAAGCGGCTCGATAAGCTCGCCCAGATCACCGTGCAGATTCAGTTCGCGCTCGGCTCGGACATCATCCGTCCGGAGTCGTACCGGACGCTCGGCTCCATCGCCGACGCGATGCACCACCCGATCCTGGCGAACTACAAGTTCATCGTGGTCGGCAACACCGACACGACCGGCACTCGCGCCTTCAACCTCAAGCTCAGCCAGGAGCGCGCCAACGCCATCGTTCAGGCGCTGGTCGTGGTATTCGGCGTCTCGCCGGATCGCCTGGAGGCCGTCGGCCTTGGCCAGGAGGCGCTGCAGGTGCCCTCCAAGCCGCAGGACCCGGTCAACCGCCGCGTGCAGATATTCACCATCGGCACCGTCGGCCCGATGGGCCGGCCGGTGCCCACCAGCGCCCCCTGAGCAGGACGTTCGATTTTTCCTGTGATAGGAAGCCGGCCGGTGCCTCGTGCACCGGCCGGCTTTTGCTTTTGGCCATTCCGTTTTCCGTCAAATCCAGAGTTTCAGCAGATGAGCATCACGAGAATCGAAGTCGGCCCGCGCATGAGCGAGGCTGTGATCCACGGGTCGGTCGTGTATCTGGCCGGTCAGGTTGCCAAGGGCGACAGCGTGACGGCGCAGACGCAGGCCGTGCTCGGCCAGATCGACGCTCTGCTCGCGCAGGCCGGCACCGACAAGACCAAGCTGCTGACCGCCACCATCTATCTCGCCGATATCTCCACCTTCGCCGAGATGAACGCCGTGTGGGACACCTGGGTGTCGGCCGGTAACACGCCCGCCCGTGCCACCGTCGAGGCGGCGCTGGCGACGCCGGACTACAAGGTGGAAATCGTCGTCGTCGCGGCGATCTGAGCGTCGCGGCTCACGCGGCGCGAGGGCGCAAACGAAAAAAGGCCCCGTCTCGCGACGGGGCCTTTGCTTTTGGGAGGCTCCGTCCCGCAGGACGGAGCCGGGCACGCGTCAGTGCCAGTTTTCGAGGTCGCGCTTGTTGGTCTCCGGCGCCAGCACGAGGCCGATGACGAAGGTCGCCAGCGCGACGATGATCGGGTACCAGAGGCCGTAATAGATGTCGCCGGTGGCCGCCACCATGGCGAAGGCCGTGGTGGGCAGGAAGCCGCCGAACCAGCCATTGCCGATGTGGTACGGCAGCGACATGGCGGTGTAGCGAATGCGGGTCGGGAAGAGTTCGACCAGCCAGGCCGCGATCGGGCCGTACACCATCGTCACGAACAGCACCAGGACGGTCAGAAGCGCGACCACCATGGGCGTGTTGATGTCCGCCGGGTTGGCGCTGGCGGGGTAGCCAGCCGCGCGGATGGCCTGAGTCATGCTCGCCGTGAAGGCGTCGGACGCGGCCTTGAAGGCGGCCGGGTCGGCGCCGACGCCGCTGACGGAACTGATCACCGTGTCGCCGACCTTGACGCTGGCGAGCGTGCCAGCAGGAGCGGCTTCGTTGGAGTAGTTCACCGAGTTGCGCGCCAGGAACGATTTGGCGACGTCGCACGAGCTGACGAACTTGGCGGTGCCCACCGGATTGAACTGGAACGAGCACTCGGACGGATCGGCGACGACCGTCACCGGAGACGTGGCCTGGGCCCGCTCAAGTGCCGGGTTGGCGTAGTGGGTTATGGCAGCGAAGATCGGGAAATAGGTCAGTGCCGCGATGAGGCAACCGCCGAGAATGATCGGCTTGCGGCCGATCTTGTCGGACAGCCAGCCGAACACGATGAAGAACGGCGTGCCGATCAGCAGCGAGATGGCGATGAGCACGTTCGCCGTCCAGCCATCGACCTTCAGCGTCTGGGTCAGGAAGAACAGGGCGTAGAACTGGCCCGTGTACCAGACCACGGCCTGGCCGGCGGTGCCGCCGAACAGGGCGATCAGGCCGACCTTGGCGTTCTCCCAGCGGCCGAAGGCCTCGGTGAGCGGCGCCTTCGAGGTCTTGCCCTCTTCCTTCATCTTCTTGAAGACGGGCGATTCGTTCAGCGTCAGACGGATCCACACCGACACCGCCAGCAGGATGATCGAGACCAGGAACGGAATGCGCCAGCCCCAGTCCGCGAACGCCGCCTCGCCGAGATAGGTGCGGGTGCCGAGGATGACGAGCAGCGACAGGAACAGGCCGAGCGTCGCCGTGGTCTGGATCCACGAGGTGTAGAAGCCGCGGCGGCCCGCGGGCGCATGCTCGGCGACATAGGTGGCGGCGCCGCCATATTCACCGCCCAGCGCGAGGCCCTGGAACAGGCGCAGAATGATGAGAATGACCGGCGCGGCAATGCCCCAGCTGGCATAGTTCGGCAGGATGCCGACCACGAAGGTCGAGGCGCCCATCAGCAGGATGGTAATGAGGAAGGTATATTTGCGGCCGACGAGATCACCGAGCCGGCCGAAGAAGATGGCGCCGAAAGGGCGCACCGCGAAGCCGGCGGCGAAGGCCATAAGGGCGAAGATGAAGGCTGCTGTCGGGTTCACGCCCGAGAAGAACTGAGCGGCGATGATCGCCGAGAGCGAGCCATACAGATAGAAGTCGTACCACTCGAAGACGGTGCCCAGCGAAGAAGCGAAGATGACCTTCCTCTCTTCGCGGGTCATGGGAGCGGTCTTTCCGGCCGGTCCCGCAGTTGTTACGCTCATGTGTTTCCCTTCCCCAAAGTTAGGTCGCGCCAATGCAGAGACGTGCGACGTCAATCGCACGCGCAAAAAAGACCAGCTCACGAGAGCCGCCCGTTGTGATGGCCGAGTTTTGGGAGTCCCTGCAGGGAACGCCTTGCGCTCGGGCTGTCTCCTCCCGGAGGCGGCCCGCCACGATCTATGCGGCGCCTTTCCCCGGTGTCTTGGCGCGCGGAATTCTCTGATTCCGTCGCATGCCTTAGGGGAGAGTGGCGAAACTGGGACGGTTTGACGATTGGCAATTGGTCGTAAACTGCCGCAGATGCTGCGCTGCGGCAGAAAAAACCTTCACGCTGAAGTAAAACGGCGGATCAGGCCGGGCTGCCGATGGCTCGCCGGGCGATGTAGAGCGCCAGCACAGCGGCGTTCGATACGTTCAGGCTGACGATGGCGCCGGGAAGATCGATGCGCGCCAGCGTGTCGCAGGTCTGGCGGGTGAGGTGGCGCAGCCCCTTGCCTTCCGCGCCCAGAACCAGTGCGGTCGGTGCGGTGAGGCGGGTGTCGACGAGATCGGCCCCGCCTTCGCTGTCAAGGCCGACGACCAGCACGCCGTTCTGCTTCAGTTCGTCCAGCGCCCGGGCGAGGTTGCCGACGAAGCAGAACGGAACATGTTCCAGCCCGCCGCTGGCGCTCTTGGCCAGCACGCCGGTAGCGGCCGGACTGTGGCGCGCGGTGGTGACGATGGCGCCGACCTTCATCGCCGCCGCCGAGCGCACGATGGCGCCCACATTATGCGGATCTGTGATCTGGTCGAGCACGAGAAGAAGATCGCATTCCGCCGCCTTGGCGAGGCTGAGGGAGGGGAGCGGATCGCATTCGGCGAGCATCCCCTGGTGCACGGCATCGGGATCGAGCAGCCGGTCGATCTCGCCTGGTCGAACGATTTCGGGGTCGATTCGGTGCGGAATCGCCTCCTCTTCCAGCCGGCGCGCGGCATTTTCCGTCAGCATCAGCCGGCGCAGCTTGCGGCGCGGATTGCGCAGCGCCTCGACCACCGAGTGCCAGCCATACAGAATCGCCACATCGTCCGGCCACGCGCCGAAGGGGCGCCCGGCGGGACGAGGGCGGGACTGGCGGGGGCGTCCGGCGGAGGGCTTGGGACGGCCGGGCTGACGGCTGGGACGATCGTTCATCCGCGCGTTCTGTCATGGCCCGCGCGACTTGGCAATTTCGTCCGCTTGCTCAGCTTGCGCCGGACGGAGAGGGTGGCGTGGTGGGCGATCGGGCTCACGTCGACCGGGCTCGGTGGCGGGTGGTAATCCAACAGCTAACCTTCCGCTCCCGAAGCGAGCCGGCGGATGTGGGCCCCCACCGGCGCCGCTATGCCACGCGACCTGGGCTCGGCCGGGAGGGGGCGGGGACAGCGATTCTGTGCTCACGTCCCCTGCGTCGACGCTCAATGAGGCCAGCCCGAACCGCAGCGTGATCCACAGCCCGTGGCGAGTATCGCCGGGGCGGGGTTGACAGGGCAGGGGCACCTCACCATAAAGCCGGCCGCACGGGAGCCGCGCATCGCGCTGGTTTTTCCGTCGGGTCGACAGGCCGGTGCATTTCGACGCACCGCAGATCGGCCGACGTGCGAGGGGGAGTGTCCCGAGCGGCAAAGGGGGCGGACTGTAAATCCGCTGGCTATGCCTTCGTAGGTTCGAGTCCTACCTCCCCCACCACGTCGCCTTCCGCTAGAATGCGCCGACCCTCGCGGGTGTAGCTCAATGGTAGAGCAACAGCCTTCCAAGCTGATGACGAGGGTTCGATTCCCTTCACCCGCTCCATTTTTCCGCGCAGCCCCCATATGAGGCGTCGGCGCGGTCCCTTCGCAGGACGGCCGGCACCCCCCGAGGGCTGAGCGTTATCCCCGTCCGTGCAGAGGTCGCGCAACGCGGCACTTGCGGAAACTCCGGAAACCGCCTATCCCACGGCCCGATTTTTCGCGGCCCGCATGTCGCTGAAGGAAACGAGATATGGCCAAAGAGAAGTTCAACCGTTCGAAGCCTCACTGCAACATCGGGACGATTGGCCATGTTGACCATGGCAAGACGTCTCTGACGGCTGCGATCACGAAGGTTCTTGCGGAGACGGGCGGCGCGACGTTCACGGCGTACGACCAGATCGACAAGGCGCCGGAAGAGAAGGCGCGCGGCATCACGATCTCGACGGCGCATGTCGAGTACGAGACGGCGAACCGGCACTACGCGCACGTCGACTGCCCCGGCCACGCGGATTATGTGAAGAACATGATCACCGGCGCGGCGCAGATGGACGGCGCGATCCTGGTGGTTTCGGCCGCCGACGGCCCGATGCCGCAGACCCGCGAGCACATCCTGCTCGCCCGTCAGGTCGGCGTGCCGGCGCTGGTGGTGTTCCTGAACAAGTGCGACCAGGTCGACGATGAGGAACTCCTCGAGCTCGTCGAGCTGGAAGTGCGCGAGCTTCTGTCGAAGTACGACTTCCCGGGCGACGACATCCCGATCATCCGCGGCTCGGCGCTGGTGGCGCTGCAGAACGGCGACGCCAAGCTCGGCCATGACGCGGTGCTGGAACTGATGAAGGCGGTCGACGCCTACATCCCGCAGCCGGAGCGTCCGGTTGACCTGCCGTTCCTGATGCCGATCGAGGACGTGTTCTCGATCTCGGGTCGCGGCACGGTGGTGACGGGTCGCGTCGAGCGCGGCATCATCAAGGTGGGCGAGGAAGTCGAGATCGTCGGCATCCGTCCGACCATCAAGACGACGGTGACCGGCGTTGAAATGTTCCGCAAGCTTCTCG
>JAESFV010000291.1_pt1 | contig 35595 bp, 37 predicted proteins | sample 9269471 | NCBI WGS metagenome assembly JAESFV01 (sample SAMN14502647, study PRJNA617108) | algae metagenome | isolation source: Symplocastrum torsivum CPER-KK1 and co-occurring heterotrophs from... | place: USA: Central Plains Experimental Range, Colorado | collected 2001-01-01
GACCAATGCGGGTGCCGCCGATCTGTCGAAGTCGGCCTTCGGCTTCACCCGTACCAAGCGTGAGGGCGACGACGTGGAGGCCATCAACCGCCTCTTCGCGCCGGAGTTCCGCAACCGCCTGGACGCGATCATCCCCTTCGCCCACCTCACCAACGAGGTCATTTCGCTGGTGGTGGAGAAGTTCGTGCTGCAGCTTGAGGCGCAGCTGGCCGACCGCAACGTGACCATCGAGCTGTCGGACGAGGCGACCGCTTGGCTGGTGGAACGCGGCTACGACCAACAGATGGGTGCCCGGCCCATGGGCCGGGTGATCCAGGAGCACATCAAGAAGGCGCTGGCCGACGAGGTGCTGTTCGGCAAGCTGCGCACGGGTGGCCATGTCCGCGTCGTGCTCAAGACCGACGAGGACGGCGAGACTTCGCTCGGGTTCGAGTTCCCGGAGGGGCCGATCACGCCCAAGCCGGAGAAGATCGAGCCGCCCAAGGCCAAGCGGGCCCCACGTCGCAAGGCCCCCGCCGCCAAGGCCAAGAAGCCGCCCGCGACGGCGAGCCGTGGCAAGCCCGGCTCATCGAAAGTGCCGAAGGTGCCGCTCGTCAAGGCCTGAGTCCCCTCAAGCATCTGCCAGGAAATGAGGAACCGCCCGCGACAGTGTCGCGGGCGGTTTCGTTTCATGGAGCCACGCGAAGCCGGGTTTAGCGGCGCGCTCTTGGCCGCCGCTGGCGGCAGGCTTCATGGCAGAGTCCTACAGCGAACGTTCATGGCAGCCATGCGACGCAGGAACGTCGTTTCGCTTGACGGCCGGGGGAGGGCGCCGCAGAACGCCGACGCGAGTTCACATGAATGCCCTCCCGGATTCTCACCCCTTGGACACTGCCCGCCCGGCGCGCTGGTTTCTGCGCGGGATGCGCGGCGCCGTATCGACGCCCGGACTCGTTCTGGTGGCGACCTTCATCGGCTTTGGCGGGCTGCTGCACGATCTCGGCTTTCCGATCCTCGCCGGCCTCCTCTCGACCCTGCTGGTCTGGGCGTTGCCGGCGCAGGTGATCCTGGTTGGTGGCCTTGCCGCGGGGGCCTCGTTGCCGGCGCTGGCGGTGGCGGTCTGTCTTTCCGGCGTCCGGCTGCTGCCGATGGTGGTGTCGCTGATGCCGTTGATGCGAGGCCCTCGTCCACGGCTGCTGAGCGAACTCGTCTGCGCCCATTTTGTCGCCGTCACCATGTGGGCTGAGGGCTTCCGGCTGCTGCCCAAGGTGGCGCCGGAAGGGCGGCCTTCCTATGCGGCCGGACTTGGGTTCGGCCTTACCGTGCTCAGCATGGCCGGCACGGCCATCGGTTTCTATCTCACCGGCGCTCTGCCAGGGCCTCTGGCGGTGGCGCTGCTGCTTCTGACGCCGATCTCCTTCGCGATCCTGCTGGTGCGCAACGCCCGTCGGCCGGTCGACTGGCTCGCCATCGGGCTGGGCACGGCGATCTCGCCCCTGGTGGCCAACTCGCCCGGCGGGCTGGATCTGTTCTGGGCGGGCGTGGGCGGTGGCACGCTGGCCTTTCTCATCGCCCGCGTCCTGCCGGGGCGTAGGGCATGAATTTTCTCACCACCGAACTCGGCGCCATGCTGGTGGTGATCTTCATCGGCTTCCTGCCGAACGAGGTCTGGCGCGTGCTTGGCGTGCTGTTCGGCCGCCGTATCGACCCCGCAAGCGCGTGGATGCAGTGGGTTCAGGCGGTGGCGACGGCGCTGCTGGCGGCGGTAGTGGCGCGGCTTTTGCTGGTGCCCAGCGGCGCGCTGGTGGCCCTGCCGCTCTGGCTGCGCGTCGGCGCCGTGGGAAGCGGCATTGCCGGCTTCCTCATCGTGCGCCGTTCCGTTCTCGCCGGCGTGCTGGTCGCCGAGGCGGTGCTGGTAGCCGGGGCCTGGTGGCTCGGCGTCAGCCCATAAGCGCCGTCTTGAGCCGCGCCGCCTGCTCGGTCAGCACTTCGGGGGCTTCCTTGTAGGAAAGAGGCGCCCGCAACTCGACGCCGATATGGCGCGGAATGACATGCACATGCAGGTGGAAGACCTCCTGCCCGCCAGCCTTTTCATTGTGCTGGGAGAGGGTAATCCCCTCCGCCGCGAACACCTTCATCTGCGCCCGCGCGATGCGCTGGGCCACGGCCATGACGGCGGCGAGATCAGCGGCCTCGACATCGAGAAGGTTGCGGGCCGGGGCCTTGGGAATGACGAGAGCATGGCCTGCCGCCCGCGGCATGATGTCGAGAAAGGCGATAACGCGCTCGTCCTCATAGACCTTGTGGGCGGGAATCTCGCCGCGCAGGATCTTCGCGAAGATGTTGCCGGGATCGTAAGCCATGGGTTCCTCCCTGTCGGCCTGACCTGATCGCAAGCCGGCACGCGCCGGTCAAGGCCATCCCCTCTCAAGGCTCGTCGGCCTGTTCGCCCGCAACCTGCTGGCGGAACGGGCCGAGTTCGCTCAGTTCGGCGCCGGCCTCGGCGACATAGCGGCGCTCGCGCTGGAGATAATGGGCGACGGCGGCGCGGAACTGCGGATCGGCAATATAGTGCGCCGATCGGGTGACGACTGGCATGTAGCCGCGCGCCAGCTTGTGCTCACCCTGGGCGCCGGCCTCCACCGTTGAGAGGCCGTGGGTGATGGCGAAGTCTATGGCCTGGTGGTAGCAGACCTCGAAATGCAGGAAGGGGTGATGCTCTACGGCGCCCCAATGGCGGCCATAGAGCGTATCCGAGCCGATGAAGTTGATCGCCCCGGCGATCCATCGCCCGGCGCGCTTCGCCATCACCAGCAGGATGCGCTCGGGCATGCGTTCGCCAATGAGCGAGTAGAAGGCGCGCGTGAGATAGGGGCGGCCCCATTTGCGCGTGCCGGTCTCGATGTAGAAGCCATAGAAGGCGTCCCAAACCTCTTCGGTCAGTTCCGCCCCTGTGAGCCGATGGATGGTCACGCCGTTTTCCAGCGCCTCCCGCCTCTCGCGGCGGATCTGCTTGCGCTTGCGCGAGGCGAGGGCGTCGAGGAAGGTCTCGAAATCGGCGTAACCCTCATTGCGCCAGTGGAACTGCTGGTCGGTGCGCGGCAGGAAACTCTCGGCTTCCAGCGCCCCGGCGTCCGCCTCGGTGAGAAAGGTGGCGTGCACCGAGGAGACCTTGCGCAGGCGCGCCAATGCCACGAGCCCGCCCGCCAGCGCGGCACGAATGGTTTCGCTCTCGGCCCCGTTGCGGGCTAGCAGGCGTGGGCCCGTAGCGGGCGTGAAGGGAACGCTCACCTGCAGCTTGGGGTAATAGCGCCCGCCGGCGCGCTCGAACGCCTCCGCCCAGCCATGGTCGAATACATACTCGCCCTGCGAGTGGGACTTCAGATAGGCCGGGCAGACGCCGAGCACCTCGCCTTCTTCCCCCTCCAGCACAAGGTGCTGCGGCAGCCAGCCTGTCGCTGCGCCAACTGAGCCGGACTCCTCCAGCGCCGAGAGGAAGGCGTGGCTGACGAAGGGATTGTAGCGGGCTGCTGAATCAGGGGGCGAGTCCGGGGCGCTGGCGCAGGCATCCCATGCGTCGGCGGCGAGCGAACGAATGTCGCTCTCGACGCGCAGGCGGAACGTTTCGTCGGACATGCGGCGGGGCTCGCGGGGGGACTCGGCGGGCGTCGATCAGCGGAACAGATTCAATATTTCTGATCGTCATATTGCGCCGCACGCGGCGTTGGCGGAAGGCCGCTCACGCGATCGGGAAGGCGGCGCGGATCAGGGCAGGAAGCCCTCGAAAATCATCTGGTCGGCATGGCGGGCCGCCACGGCACGGTCTTCTGCGGTCCGCACGGTCCAGGTGAGCAGCGGCAGCCACGTTTTGCTGCGCACGCGGTTGACGGCGGCGGAGGGCAGTTCCTTCACATAATGGGCGATGAAATCGGGTCGTGTGCGCGGCAGGTGCAGCAGGCTTCCCCAAGCGTGCTTGGTGTCCGCGCTCAAGATCTCCCACTCGGGGTCGTCGTAAAGGTGCTCCATGGTGATCCCGCGCGGGATGTGCGGCGCCAGTGTCCGCACGGCCGCCACCAGGTCGGGATCGAACGACATGAGTGCCGCCGGCCCGCCATAGCCGGCCAGAACCTCGACAGCGCGCGTGGCGACGGCGGTATCGCCGTCGAACGAGCTCTTCAGCTCGATGATGAGCGGCACCCGCCCGCCGACGCGGGCGAGGAGGTCGCCGAGCGTCATCATCCGGTCGGTAGTGCCGCGCAATTCCACCGCTTTCAGCGCTGCGGCGGTAAGCGCCTTGGCCGGTCCCTCCGCCAGGGTCAGCCGCTCCAGCGTGTCGTCGTGAAACACCATCGCCTCGCCATCGGCGGAGAGCTGGATGTCCACCTCGATGGCGTAGCCGCGGGCCATCGCGGCCTCGACCGCGGAGGGTGTGTTCTCGATCACGCCGCGCGCGGAATCATGCAGCGCGCGGTGGGCAATCGGCCGGGCGGTGAGCCAGGCCGGCGCGTTGGGGGCGAGAGCGTCGGCAGCCATCCGGATAGCCTCAGGCGAATTCGATGACCGCCTCGACTTCGACGCTGACATTGAACGGCAACTGGGCGACGCCGACCGCCGAGCGCGCGTGCCGCCCGGCATCGCCGAACACCTCGACGAACAGGTCGGAACAGCCATTCACCACCTTTGGCTGGTCGGTGAAATCCGGCGCCGAATTGACGAAGCCCACCAGCTTAACCACTCGCTTCACCCGGTCGAGATCGCCGAGCGCCGCCTTGATCTGGGCAATGAGGTTGATGGCGCACTGGCGGGCAGCGGCGCGCCCGGCCTCGATATCGGCCTCGCCGGCGAGCTTACCGGTCATGAAGCTGCCATTGGCCATGGAGATCTGGCCGGAGATCCACAGAAGGTTGCCGCTGATGACGAAAGGCACATAATTCGCCGCCGGGGCGCTGGCCGCGGGGATGGTGATGCCGAGGGCCGCGAGCTTGGCCTCAACCGTTCCGGTCATGGGGATCTCCTGCTATCTTGAGAGCGCATGCCTGTCGGGCATGCGATGGCGGCCAATGAGCGGCAACCGACCTGCAATTGCCATCTTCGATGGGTCATGTTTGGCGGATCGGTTCGCCATTCGCAAGCTGCGACTGACGTCTGCGAGGAGCCCTTTAGCTATGCCGTCCGCCTGTTTCCCCCGCTTCGCCGTCGCTGCCCTTCTACTCGGTGCGTCCGCCCTTCCAGCCATGGCGATCCAGCTTGCGCCGCATCGCGCCACCTATGCCGTCTCACTCGATGCTTCAAAGGCCGGAACCCGCATCAGCGGTGCCGAGGGACGTATTGTCTACGAGATGCGGGGCAGCGCCTGTGCGGGCTATTCGGTGCAGTTGCGCCAGGATACCGACCTCGCAACCGAGGGTGGGCGGGTCAACAGTGCTGTCACGACGGCAACCTGGGAGGATGGCGAGGGCAAGTCCTATCGCTTCCGCGTCACCAACAGGCTGAATGGCGACACCTCCGAGGAGGCCGACGGGGTGGCCGAGCGCAAAGACGGCGAACTCACGGTGACGGCGACCAAGCCGGAGGCGCGGACCGTCGTGCTCGGCAAGGGCATCTTGCTGCCGACGGAGCATGTGCTCCGCCTCATCCGTAGCGCGGAAAGCGGCGAGGCGGTGCTGGAAGCGCCCGTCTTCGACGGGTCCCCCGACGCCCGGAAGGTCTACGACACGCTGGCGGTCATCGGCCGCGAGACCCGCGACGCCAAGGGGCTGGAAGTGGCCGCCACGACAGGCGATCTCGCTGGCCGGCCGCGCTTCCCGGTGACGATCAGCTATTACGAGCGCGGCGGCACCAGCGAGACGCCGGATTATGTGATCAGTTTCGACATGTTCGACAACGGCGTGAGCCGAAAGCTGAAACTCGACTATGGCGAGTTCGCCCTCAACGGCACGCTCATTTCCTACGAGGCGCTGCCGAAGGAAGACTGCGCGAAATAGGCTTCGCTGGGGTTTTCGGCTCCGGCTCGTCCGGCCGGTTGCGGTGCGGCTGCTCGGCTTCACGCTGGCGCGGCGTGTCGAGGGCGATGCCGCGATCAATAATCTCCTTGCCGAACCGGGCGCGCAGCGTGTCGGTCGCTAGTTCTGCAAGCCCCCGCTTGGTGGCGGAGGTGTCGACGAGGTCCGCCGGGTCGGCCAGCACCGGGTCGGCCAGTTCGGACACGCCCACACCGATCAGCCGGAAGCGCCGCCCATCCGTCTCGCGGGCGAGCAATTCGCGAGCATGGTCGAAGATGCGGTGGGCAAGCCGCGTCGGGTCCTCCAGCGAGCGGGCGCGGGTGACAAGGCGGAAATCGGATGTTTTCAGTTTCAGTGTGACGGTGCGGCCGGCGAGGTCAGCGGCTTTCAGACGGTCGGAGAGCTTGCGGGTGAGCCGATAGAGTTCCTGCTCCAGTGTGCGATAGTCGGCAATGTCGGTGTCGAAGGTGGTCTCGGTCGAGACGCTCTTGGTCTCGCGCTCCGGATTGACCGATCGCTGGTCGATTCCCCGTGCGAGGCGCCACAGCCGCAGACCCTCATTGCCGAAGCGGCGGGCCAGTATGGTCTCGTCGGCCGCCTGAAGATCGGCAATTGTGCGGTAGCCCTCGCGCGCGAGCCGCTCCTGGGTCGCCTTGCCCACCCCCCAGATCGCGCCAACGCTCCGCTCCGAGAGAAAGGCCACGGCTTCCTGCGTTCCGATCACCGCGAAGCCACGCGGCTTGTCGAGTTCGGAGGCCATCTTGGCGAGGAACTTGTTCGGCGCGAGGCCGACCGAGATGGTGACGCCGATCTCCGTCTCCACGGCGCGGGCAAGCCGCGCCAGGGCCCGGGCGGGACTTTCGCCGTGCAATAGCTCCGTGCCGGCGAGATCGAGAAAGGCCTCATCAATGGACAGCGGCTCGACTAAGGGGGTGAGGCGAAGGAAGCGCTCGCGGATCTGGCGCCCGACCGCAACGTATTTCGCCATGCTGGGCTTGATGACCACCGCTTCCGGGCAGAGGGCGAGGGCCTTGAACATGGGCATGGCCGAGCGCACGCCCTTCACCCGGGCGAGGTAGCAGGCGGTGGAAACCACGCCGCGCTTGCCGCCGCCGATGATGACGGGCACATCGCGCAGCGCCGGGTCGTCGCGCTTCTCCACCGAGGCATAGAAGGCGTCGCAATCGATATGCGCGACGTGCAAGGTGTGGAGCTCGGCATGGCGAACCAGGCGCGGGCTGCCGCAACGGGTGCAGCGGCGCTCCTCCCCGGCCTCGCTCAGGCAGTCGCGGCAGAAGGCCGGCAGGCGGGCCATGACGGTGCTCCGTTCGCCCTGCTCACTCCTCACCCATATCGGCGTGAAACAGGATTTCGCGGGCCGCCACTACATGGCCCGGGTCAATTTCCGCCTCGCCGGCATAGGCGATGAGAAGTTCCTGGTGGTTGATCAGATGGTCGAGCAGCGCCACATGGAAGGCGGCCGAACCTACCGCCCCGCGCAGGTCGGCGGGCGACAGGCCGCTCTCGGCGAGAAAGGGGCCGATGCGCTCGGGATCGCCGGCGAGATAGGCGAGGGCGCCGAGAGCCACCTGCCGGGCGGCCTCGACCTGGGTCGGCGTGCGGGAGTTGCGGCTTTTCATTTCCGGTTCCGTAAGGAATGGGTGGGTAAAGCTAACGTATCGACCGGCGGATGGGCGAGCGATTCCGGCTCGCCACAACGTGCCGTCGTCGCAGGGACCGCCGAGCAATGCCCAAGACCGTTCTGATCGTCGAGGACAATGAGCTCAACATGAAGCTCTTCAACGATCTGCTCGAAGCCCATGGCTATATCACGGTCGGAACGCGCAATGGCATCGAAGCCATGGACCTGGCGCGCAAGCATCGGCCGGACCTGATCCTGATGGACATCCAACTTCCCGAAGTGTCGGGCCTGGATGTGACCCGCGCGCTCAAGGCCGATCCGGAACTCAAGGCGATTCCCGTCATCGCCGTCACGGCCTTCGCCATGAAGGGTGATGAGGAGCGCATTCGCGAGGGGGGCTGCGAAGCCTATCTCTCCAAGCCGATTTCAGTGGCGAAATTCCTGGAAACGGTGCGCCAGTTCGCCCCTCTCCCCTGAAGTCCCGGCGCAGGTCAAGCTGCGCTCCAGCCTCCACTGCGATTCTGTCAACAATCCCCGTTGCAATTGGCGCCGGTTCGGGTAGCCTCTCCGAGGTATCCGTTTGCCCTGCGGAGTGCTCGGGTCCGCCGCATCTCCTGGGTCCGTAGGGTCTGGTCGGCGGGCGGTGTCTACGGATGGCCTCTCCGTTCACCGCTCGCCGATTCCAGTTTCGCCTCCACGGATAGTTCCCCGGCTCCAATCACAAGACGCCTACCCGTGCCAAACCACGGAGCAGCCAAAAGAAAAGGCGCCTTGCGGCGCCTTTTGCGTCTCGGGCAGGGCCCGTGCGCTAGCTCAGATCACTTGATCTTGCCTTCGCGGAACTCGACATGCTTGCGCGCAACCGGGTCGTACTTCTTGACGACCAGCTTGTCCGTCATGGTGCGCGAGTTCTTCTTCGTCACGTAAAAGAAGCCGGTGTCGGCGCTCGACACGAGCTTGATCTTGATGGTCGTTGCCTTGGCCATGACCGGGTCTCCTGGAGCGTGGCTCTCGAACGTGGTGGCGCCACGCCGAAGTAAACGGGTTCGCGCGGCAGATGCGCCGCTCGTTGCGCGTCCGTATCCGTGATCGGCGCGCGAATGTCAAGGAAGCGCACTCAGCGATCGCGCCAAATCTGACCGGCGACGACCAGCACATAGAGCAGAAGGAAGGCTCCGATCGCCCAGGCGAAACCATGCGGATCCAACAGCTGCATGCCGCCACCGACGGCGGTCGGACCCACCGTGAGGCCGATGGAGTAGAGCATCACGAAGGCCGCATTGGCGGTGGCGAGCGCCGCCCCGTTGAAACGTGCGCCGAGCAGAGCGAGGCCTACCGTATAGAGGCCGGCGACGATTCCCGTGGTGAAGAACGCCGTGATCCACATCGCCCAGCTGTCTATAGCGAGGTGCGGTATCAGGAAGGAGCCGAAAACGCCGATGATTCCACAGCTGAGCAGAAGCCGACGCCGGTCGACCTTGTCGCTCAGCAGGCCCAGCGGCAGTTGCAGGGCGACGTTGCCGAGTTCAGCCACCGTGAGAAGAAGTGCCGCCTCGCCGGCGTCCAGCCCGCGCCGCAGGCCGTAAAGCGGCAGGAAGTTGATCATCCCCGTCTCCACCGCGCCGAAGATGAAGGCGGCGAGGGTGGCGGCGGGGGCGATGCGCATGAGCGTCCACACGCCGCCGCCGGAATGGTCCTCCTCGATGGCCGGCGCGCCAGCGGCACCGATCAGCACCGGAATGCCGGCCAGAGCGAAGAAGGCGGCGCCAAAGATATAGGGCGCCCAGCCCTGCGTGCCGACGAGGCTGAGAATCGCGGGGCCTCCGGCGAAGCCCATCGACAGCACGGTCCCGTAAATGCCGATGACCAGCCCGCGCCTATGGTTTGGCGAGGCGGCGTTGATCCAGAACTCGCTGACCACGAACAGCACGCATAACGCGGCGCCGAAGATGAAGCGCAGCGGAAACCACAGCACGAAGGAGGGGGTGATCTTGAAGGCGAGCAGGCTGACCGCTGTGCTGAGGATGGCCACCAGCAGCAGCGGCCCGGCGCCGACACGTCGCACCAGCTTGGGCAGGAAGGGCGCGAGCGCGATGGTCGCGAGCCCGCCCACCGCCGTATTGATGCCGATCCAGGTCGAGGAGACGCCCCGGTCGTGCAACTCGAACGCCAGCAGCGGAATGGAGAGCGCGAGGCCGAGCCCTACCGCCGAGATGGCGGCGATGGCCGCCGCGATCGAGGCGACATTCACGGGAGGCGAGGGGGCGGGGGCATGCATGGCGGGCACCTGGACCGGGACGTTGATTCCCGGAGCGCTGCCTCTAGCCCATGGACGGCAAAAGTCGAATGACTTTTGGGAATGGCTGCATAGGGGAAATTTCTGCCGCGCCGCTCGCCTCAGGCGATGCTCTCGCGCACGATCTTGCCGCCGCGCGAGAAGAAGAACGGCACCGGCTGCCACGGCCGGTGGCCACCGGCGAGGCGCGGGGCGACCTCGGCGAGGATCGCCCGCGTGATGTCAGGCACGTCCGCCTGCCGCGCGTCATCAAGCGTAAGCCATTGAGCTTCAACGAGTTCCGCCTCCGGCCCGATCACGCCGTCGAGGCGGTGCGCGACGTGCGAGATGTCCGCCATGAAGAAGCGTGTGTCGAAGCGGCGGGCGAGGCGGGGCGGGGTGACGGCGCGCGCGACGAAGGTCAGTGCTTCGAGATTGGGAAACAGCCCGGCTTCGCCAAAGGCATGCCAGGCGCCGGGCAATTTGCCGGGATCGCCGGCCTCGTCGGTGCCGAGCAGGAGGCCGGTTTCCTCGCAGGTTTCGCGGATGGCCGCCAGCGCCAGCGCCCGGGCGCGGACGGAGCTTGGGCGCGTGATTCGAGCTAAGAGTCTGCGTTCGCTCTCGGAATCGAGCATTCCGTAGACCGGCACCCGGCGGTCCACCGCATCAACGCGCCCGCCGGGAAACACGAATTTTCCGGGCATGAAGCGCAGCGACGGGTTGCGGCGGCCGAGCAGGATGCGCGGCTTACGCTTTGATCTGTCGACCAGAATCAGCGCGGCGGCGTCCACCGGGCGGACGAGCGGATGCTCCGCGTCGGGGCGATCGCGCGGAAAATCACGGGACACGTCGGTCAGGTTCATGGGTTCGATGAGGTGGAGTGTCAGTGCGATGAGACCGGCATGGGCGATCAGGAGCGGCCGGGCGACGGGGCGGTGAGCGCCGCTTCGGTCCGGTGGCTCGGGGGCAGCGCCTCGCGCTCGGAATCGTTGGGGTCGAATCCGTGCATGCGCACCGCCCACTGAAAGCCGATCAGCGCCCCCTTCACCGGCGGCAGCAGCACCAGCGACAGGATGAGGGTGAGCGGCAGCCAGATGATGAGGTGAATCCACACCGCCGGATGCAGCGCCATCTCCACCGCCAGCAGCAGCGGCACGACGATGTGGCCGACAATGGTGATGACCATGTAGGGCGGCGCGTCGTCGGCGCGGTGGTGCCACAGCTCCTCGCCGCACTCCGGGCAGTGCTCGTTCACCTTGAGATAGGCGCCGAACATCGCCCCCTTGCCGCAGGCGGGGCAGCGCATGCGCAAGCCCTTCATGATGGCGGGGCCGATCGGGCGGGCGGGCGGGTGAGACGTGTCCTGCATGCGTGGCGCCTCCGGCGCTATTTGCGCTTGCCGATGCGCTTGGGTCCGTGGGGGCGCGCATCCGGCCTGCCGTAGCGTCCGCGCGCGCCGCCGGGACGGCGCTTGTCGATCGCTACGTGTTTGCCCTCAGATAGTAGCTCGAAGCGCAGCGCGCCAGCCACCGGCGCCGCTTCCACGAGCTTCACTTCGACGCGGTCGCCGAGCCGGTGCATCTCGCCGGTGCGCTCGCCGATCAGGGCATGGCGCACCTCGTCATAGCGATAATAGTCCTGCCCGAGCGTGACGGCGGGGATGAAGCCGTCCGCGCCTGTGTCGTTGAGGGCGACGAATAGCCCGGCCTTGGTGACGCCTGAGATGCGGGCCTTGAAGGTGGCGCCGATCTGCTCGGCCATATGATGGGCGATCAGTCGGTCGATCGTCTCGCGCTCGGCCGCCATCGCCCGGCGTTCGCTGGCGGAAATGCGCGCCGCGATCTCCGCCAGCTGCTCGGGGGTCGTGGTTTCGGGCAGGCCGTCGCGGCCGAGGCCCAGCGCCCGCACCAGCGCCCGATGCACGATGAGATCGGCATAGCGGCGGATCGGCGAGGTGAAATGGGCGTAGCGGCGCAGATGCAGGCCGAAATGGCCGTAATTCTCGTTGGCATATTCCGCCTGCGCCTGGCTGCGCAGGATCACCTGGTTGACCAGCGGCGCCAGCTCCGAGCCGGCGACCCGGGCGAGAATGTCGTTGAACTGCGCCGGCCGCACCGCGTCGGTCTTCGCCAGCTTGATATCCAGCGTCTGCAGGAAGTCGCGCAGGCCGGACATCTTCTCCAGCGAGGGCTGGTCATGCACCCGGTAGATGAGGGGAATGTGCTTTTCTTCCAGCGTCTCGGCGGCGGCGACGTTGGCGAGGATCATGAACTCCTCGATCAGCTTATGGGCGTCGAGCCGCTCGGGCACGATCACCCGGTCGACCGTGCCGTCGGGCTTCAGCAGGATCTTGCGCTCGGGCAGGTCGAGGTCCAGCGGCGCGCGGGCGTCGCGGGCCTGCTTCACGGCGCCATAGGCGGCCCAGAGCGGGCGCAGCACGTCCTCCAGCAGCGGCCCGGTCGTCTCGTCGGGATGGCCGTCGATCGCCGCCTGCGCCTGCGCATAGGCGAGCTTGGCGGCCGAGCGCATCATGATGCGGTGGAAGGCGTGGCGCTTCTTGCGGCCATTGGCGCCGATCACCATCCGCACCGCCAGCGCCGGGCGATCCTCGTTCGGCCGCAGCGAGCACAGATCATTGGAAATGCGCTCGGGCAGCATCGGCACGACGCGATCGGGGAAATACACCGAATTGCCGCGCGCCAGGGCCTCGCGGTCCAGCCCGCTGCCGGGGCGGACATAGGCGGCGACGTCGGCGATGGCGACGGTGACGATGAAGCCGCCCTCATTGTCCGGGTCGAGGTCCGGCGTCGCGTGCACCGCGTCGTCATGGTCTTTGGCGTCGGGCGGGTCGATGGTCAGCAGCGGCAGCTCGCGCCAGTCCTCGCGCCCGGCCAGCGTGGCCGGGCGGGCGGCCTCGGCCTCCGCCAGCGCCTCGCGCCGGAAGACGCTGGGAATGCCATGGGCGTGAACGGCGATCAGGCTGATCGCCTTTTCCGTCGACACCGAGCCAAGCCGTTCCTTCACCTTTGCGGTGGGCAGGCCATAGGCGTGGTGGCGGACGATCTCGACCGAGACAAGGTCGCCCTCCTGCGCGTCGCCGGCGAAATCAGGCGGGATGGCGAGTTCGCGGCCCATATTGCGCTTGTCGATCGGAATCAGCCGGCCGCCGCCCTGTGCGTCGCGGCGGTAGATGCCGAGGGTGAGGGCGCGGGCCTTCTCCAGCAGCTTGAGCACGACGCCATTGTGGCGGATCGCGCCGTCCGCCTCGGGGATTTCCTCGGTCTTCAGCAGCACACGGTCGCCCAGCGTGGGCGCGGGGCCGGCCAGCCTTCCGCGACGGGCAAGGCGCACCAGGATGCGCGGGGCCGGGCCATTCTCCTCCTCGTCCCAGTCCACCGGCGTGGCGATGAGTTCGCCATCCTCGTCGCGCTCGACGATTTCCGACATCACCACGGCGGGCAGGGCGCCCGGCAGGTGGATCTTGCGCCGCTTGGTTCCCAGCACGCCCTCATCGGCCAGTTCGCGCAGCAGCGCCTTGAGCGCGATGCGGTCGCCACCGTCGAGGCCGAAGGCGCGCGAAATGTCCCGCTTGCCGACATCGCCGCCATGCGCCGCAATGAACGCCATCAACTCCTCGCGACCGGGCAGCCCCTTGGTGAGGCCGGCGGGCAGGGTCGGACGGGCGGGCTTGCGCCCTTTGGCTTTTATTGGCTTACGCACGATTCACCGCGTGTGGGAGGGGCGGCCCAAGGCTAGCGGCATCGACACCCCGCGTCGACCGGGGCGGCTGCCTTCCCCTCGGGCAAGCATTCGAGATGGCTTGCGAGATGGCTTGCATTCCGCCCCTGATGGGACAAGTTTGCCGGCCTTTCGCGGCGCATCAAGGCGCCGATCTGGATTCTATACCATGGATGCCCGTTCGTCCGAGGCCGCCGACGCCCCGCTCTCCCATGCCGATATCCGCGTCATCGTGATCGGCGTCATGGTGGCGATGTTTCTGAGCGCGCTGGACCAGACCATCATCGCCACGGCGCTGCCGACCATCGGGGCGGGGTTCGGCGACCTCGAAAACCTCTCCTGGGTCGTTACCGCCTATCTGCTCACCGGCACCGCCATCACCCCACTGGTCGGCAAGCTGGCGGATATTCACGGTCCGCGCCCGGTGCTGCTGCTGTCTATCGGCACCTTCCTGATCGGCTCGGTGCTGTGCGCCACGGCGCAGAGCATGCCCTGGCTGATCGTGGCGCGGGCGGTGCAGGGGCTGGGCGGCGGCGGGCTGATCGCCCTGGCGCAGACGATTATCGGCCTGCTGATCGCGCCGCGCGAGCGCGGCCGCTACCAGGGCTATTTCGCCATCGTCTTCATCACCTCAAGCATTGCCGGGCCGATCCTCGGCGGCTTCTTCGCCGAGCACCTGCACTGGTCGCTGATCTTCTGGATCAATGTGCCGCTCGGGCTGGTCGCGGCACTGATGAGCGACCGGGCGCTGCGGCGGCTGCCGGCGCACCACCATCCGCACCGGCTCGACATTCTCGGCGCGCTCTTGATGTGCGCGGGGACCGTCTCGCTGCTGATGGCGCTCAGCTGGGGCGGCACGCATTTCGCCTGGCTGTCGCTGCCGATCTTCGGGCTGCTCGCGCTGGCCGTGCTGCTCTGGATCGGCTTCGCCTTTCGCGTCGCGACGGCGAGCGAGCCGCTGGTTCCTCTTGCCGTGCTGTCCAACCAGGTGGTGCGTACCGGCGTGCCCTCGGCGGCCTTCGCCATGGGAACGCTGGTCGGGCTCTCGATCCAGATGCCGCTTTATCTGGAGGGCGTGATGGGGCTGACGGCCTCGGAATCCGGCGTGGCGCTGATTCCGCTGATGGCCGGCGTCGTGGTCGGGGCGACCGGCGCCGGGCGGGTGATGGGGCATTTCGCCCATTACAAGCGGCTGCCTATCCTCGGGTTGCTGGCGAGCATCGTCGCGCTCATTCTGATGGCGGTCTGGCCGATGGGACTGCCGATCTATGCCGTCGCCGCCGGCATGGGCGTCGCCGGGATGGGGCTCGGAACCGTGCTGCCGGTCTCGACCGTGGCGATCCAGAACGCGGTGCCGCTGCCGCAGATGGGCACCGCCACCGGGGTGGTGAACCTGTTCCGCTCGCTCGGCGCGGCCGTGCTCACCGCCGGCTTCGGCGCCATCGTCATCGGGCTGTCCGGCATCGAGAGCAGCGCGCTGCTGGAACGGCTGCTGGAGGGGCGGGCGCAGGTGGCCCCGCTCGCCGGCGCCTTCCGCTGGGTGTTCGTGGCGGCGGCGGCCTCGCTGCTGGTCTCGCTGATCGCCATGATCGCGATGGAGGAGCGGCCGCTGCGCTCGGGTCACGCCCCGGCGCCCCTGCCGGACTGATCCGGCAGAGGCGGCACGCGGGCGCTCAGGCGCTCGCCGCCTTCTTGGTTGCGGGTTTCTTGGCTGCGGGTTTCTTGGCCGCGGCCTTCTTCGCCGCAGGCTTTTTCGCGGCGGGTTTCTTCGCCGCCGTCTCGCCGTCGGCCGGCTTGGCCGCCGCCCGGCGCGCGGGCTTGACCGGCATGGTGCCGGCCTTGGCGGTGATGAGTTCGACCGCCTGTTCCAGCGTCACCGCGTCCTGCTCGATGCTCTTGGGCAGGGTGGCGTTGACCTTGCCGTGGTTGACATAGGCGCCGAACCGGCCCGGGCGGACGGTGATCGGTCCGCCCAGCGTGGGATGCTCGCCCAGCTCGCGCCCGCCGACCGCGCCGCGCCGGCCGGGGCCCTTGCTCTGCTTGTCGGCGATCAGCGCCACCGCGCGGTTGAGGCCGATGGCGAGGATGTCGTCGCCCGGCTCGATATTGGCGTAGGTCTTGCCGGTCTGGACATAGGGGCCGAAGCGGCCGATGCCGGCGAGGATCGGCTCGCCGGTCTCGGGATGAAGCCCGATCTCGCGCGGCAGCGAGAGCAGCGACAGCGCGGTGTCGAGATCGACATCGGCGGGGGCGAGCCCCTTGGGCAGGCTGGAGCGCTTGGGCTTCTCGCCGTCCTTGGCCTCGCCGAGCTGGAGATAGGTGCCGAAGCGGCCGGCGCGGATCGTCACCTCCAGCCCGGAGGCGGGATCGGTGCCGAGCACGCGGGTGCCATTGGCCTCGCCGCCATTCTCGTCGTCGCCCTGCGCCGCCAGCGGGCGGGTGTATTTGCACTCGGGATAGTTCGAGCAGCCGATGAAGGCGCCGAACTTGCCGACCTTCAGCGACAGCCGGCCGGTGCCGCAGGTGGGGCAGATGCGCGGGTCCGAGCCATCTTCCTTCGGCGGGAAGATGTGCGCGGTCAGCATGCCGTCCAGCGCCGAGATGACGTCGGAGACGCGCAGTTCCTTGGTCTCGCCCACCGCCGCGGTGAAGTCGCGCCAGAAGTCCCGCAGCACGTCCTTCCACTGCAGCTCGCCATTGGAGATGCGGTCGAGCTTCTCTTCCAGGTCGGCGGTGAAGTCGTATTCGACATAGCGGTCGAAGAAGCTCTCCAGGAAGGCGGTGACGAGGCGTCCCTTGTCCTCGGGTACCAGCCGGCGCTTGTCGAGCTTCACATATTCGCGGTCGCGCAGCACGGCGAGCACGGAGGCATAGGTCGAGGGGCGGCCGATGCCGAGCTCTTCCATCCGCTTGACCAGCGACGCCTCGGAATAGCGCGGCGGTGGTTCGGTGAAGTGCTGGTCGGCCTTGATGCCCTTATTGGCGAGCGCCTCGCCCGACGACATGGCCGGCAGGCGGCGGCTCTCCTCGTCGTCCTCGTCGTCGTCGCTGCTCTCGCGGTAGACGGTGAGGAAGCCGTCGAACTTCACCACCGTGCCGGTGGCGCGCAATTCCAGCGCGCGCCCAGCGGCGGCAGCCTCGATATCGACCGTGGTGCGCTCCAGCTCGGCCGATTCCATCTGGCTGGCAATGGTGCGCAGCCAGATCAGCTCATAGAGCTTGGCCTGGTCGGGCTCCAGCTGGCGGGCGACATCGCGCGGCCGGCGGGCGAGTTCGGTCGGGCGGATCGCCTCATGGGCTTCCTGCGCGTTCTTGGCCTTGGCGGTGTATTTGCGCGGGGCGGAGGGCACGTAGCGCTCGCCATATTCGCGGCCGATCACGGTGCGCGCTTCAGCCACCGCTTCCGGCGCCATGTCGACGCCGTCGGTTCGCATATAGGTGATGAGGCCGACGGTTTCGCCGCCGACATCGATGCCTTCATAGAGCCGCTGCGCGATCCGCATGGTGATGGCCGGCGCGAAGCCGAGCTTGCGGCTCGCCTCCTGCTGCAGGGTCGAGGTGGTGAAGGGCGGCGAGGGATGCCGGCGGGCCGGCTTGGCCTCGACCGAGCGCACCTTGAAATCGGCGCGCTCCAGCGCGGCGCGGAAATCCTTGGCTTCCGCCTCGGTGCCCACGTCCAGCCGGGTGATCTTCTTGCCATCGGCGCCGACCAGGCGGGCCTCGAAGGTCTCCTGCCGGGGCGTCGCCAGCTGGGCGGCGATCGACCAGTATTCGCGCTTGACGAAGGTTTCGATCTCGCGCTCGCGGTCGCAGACCAGACGCAGCGCCACCGACTGCACACGCCCGGCCGAGCGGGCGCCGGGCAGCTTGCGCCACAGCACCGGGGACAGGGTGAAGCCGACGAGATAGTCGAGCGCCCGGCGGGCGAGATAGGCGTCCACCAGCGCCGCGTCGATGATGCGCGGGTGCTTCATCGCCTCCAGCACCGACTGCTTGGTGATGGCGTTGAACACCACGCGCGAAACCGGCTGGTCCTTGAGCGCCCGCTTTTCCTTCAGCACTTCCAGAACGTGCCAGGAAATCGCCTCGCCCTCGCGATCCGGATCGGTGGCGAGGATCAGGCCATCGGCCCCCTTTACCGCCTTGGCGATGTCGGACAGCCGCTTCTGCGCCTTGGGATCGACATCCCAGAGCATGCGGAAGTCATCGTCGGGATTGACGGAACCATCCTTGGCCGGAAGGTCGCGTACGTGCCCATACGAGGCATAAACCTCGTAGCCCGATCCGAGATATTTATTGATCGTCTTCGCCTTTGCAGGCGATTCGACGATGACGACCTGCATGTGCGCGCCACGTCCGTTGAGGGTCCAGCCCGAAGAGGCGGGGAAAATGGGGTAGTGGCCCCGGTGTGTCAAATGGCAAGCAGGACCCGTGCCGCCAACCCTGGCGCCGGTGCGGAAACACGGCTCTCCTGCGGGAGGTATTCTGGCCGTGCAGGCCGGAAGGGGAGCCGCATCGCCACCAGATGCATCCTGTAGTCGTATTTATTTCAAAAATGCACGCAATGATCGTGACAGGCGCCGCGCCTGTGCTACCTTTTTGGCGCTGGCCCCTTCAGCAACGGACGCCCTGACGTGACTGACAACGAGTACGCGCCTGTGCCCGCGACGGAGGCGGCCGATTACATCGCCACCCTCGCCCATGAGCTGGCGGCCATGGCCGCCAGAAGCCGGCTGGATGTGCTGCGCTATCTGCTTGAAATGGCGCGCGACGAGGCGCGGTCGGTGGTGCGGGCCGACCCGGAGCCGCGCGAGGGCAGCTAGATCATTTCATTGTTTCACGGAAACAGTGAAATGATCTAATTCTTTGTTTTGTCGCGTTTTCTTCACGCGAACCGGTATCCACTTCGCTCGAAAACGCTCAAGGCCCGTTCCGATCCGGTGGCCGGCACAACCAGAACGGGCTGGGCGTTCGCGCCCTCTCGACGTCGTCCGGTGAAGGCCGGTGCACCCGACATGTTCCGGCTCTTTGCTTGACGCATTGTCGTCACGCCAACCGGAACCCACGTCGCGCGAAAAGGCTCTAGACGAGCAGCGAGACGCTGCCATTGCGGTGGCGCTCCAGACGGCCCGCCAGTTCCAGTTCGAGCAGCAGGATCTGCACCTCGCTGACTTTGGCGCCCGACAGGGCCACGAGTTCATCGACGAGCAGCGGCGAGGGGCCGAGAAGGGTCAGAATCCGCGCCCGCATGTCGTCGCTCGGCTCGCCGGCGTCCATCGCGAGCGAATCTTCTTCGATCGCCAGCGGCGGCGGCCGGTCGCGCAGGGAGGCCAGCGCTTCCAGCACGTCCTCGGCGCCCGTCACCAGCGCGGCGCCCTGCTTGATGAGCGCATTGGTGCCGCCGGCGCGGGGATCGAGCGGCGAGCCGGGAACAGCGAGCACCTCGCGACCCTGCTCGGCGGCGAGGCGGGCGGTGATCAGCGAGCCGGAGCGCTCGGCCGCCTCGACCACGACGACGCCGAGCGACAGGCCGGACACTAGCCGGTTGCGGCGGGGGAAATCGCGGGCGCGCGGCTCCCACCCCATCGGCATCTCCGAAAGGACCACGCCCTCATGGGCGATGGCCTCCATCAGCGCCTCGTTCTCGCGCGGATAGGGCCGGTCGTGCCCGCCGGCGATCACGGCGATCGTGCCGGTGCCGAGGCTGGCTTCATGGGCGGCGGCATCGATGCCGCGCGCCAGCCCGGAGGCGATGACCCAACCGGCGGCGCCGAGGCCGCGTGCCATGCGGGCGGTGATGGTGCGGCCGGCGCCGGAGGCGTTTCGCGCGCCGACAATGGCGACGGTCGGCCGCGCCAGCAATTCGCCGCGGCCGCGCAGGGCAAGCAGAGGTGGGGCGTCGTCGATCTGCCGCAGCAGGGCGGGATAGTCGCTTTCGCCCAGCGCAATGAAGCGGCCGCCGATGCGCGCCAGCGCCGCGATCTCGGCGTCCGCCTCGGCGATGCTGGGCACGCGCGGGGCGAGCAGCCCGCCGCCGCGCCGGGCGAGGGCGGGAAGCGCGTCGAGCGCAGCGGCGGCGCCGCCGAAGCGGTTGATCAGGCTGCGAAAGGCACGCGGGCCGACATTCTCGGTCCGGATCAGGCGGAGCCAGTCGCGGCGCTGTTCCGGATCGAGCTGAACGCCGCGCCCACCCAAGCGCTATCCCTTCTTGCCGATGCGGCCTTCCGTTCCGTCCAGCAGGCGGCGGATATTGGCCCGGTGCATGAACCATAGCAGGGCGGCCAGGATCGCCAGCAGCACGCCGGTCTGCGGCGAGCCGAGCAGGAAGGCGGCGAGCACGGTGAACACGCTCGCCACCAGCGCGGCGAGGGAGGAGTAGCGGGTGATGAAGGCCACGGCCAGCCAGGCGGCGGCGAACACCAAGGCCGCCGGCCAGGCCAGCGCCAGCGTCACGCCGAGAAAGGTCGCGACGCCCTTGCCGCCCTTGAAGCCGAGCCAGACCGGGAACAGATGGCCGAGAAAGGCGCCCAGCGCCGCCAGCAGCGCCGCCTCCGGGCCGAGCAGCGCGCCCGCCAGCAGCACGGCCAGCGTGCCCTTGAGCGCATCGCCCAGCAGCGTCGCCGCCGCCAGCCCCTTGCGGCCGGTGCGCAGCACATTGGTGGCGCCGATATTGCCGGAGCCGATGCTGCGAATGTCCTGCGTACCCGCCATCCGGGTGATGATCAGGCCGAAGGGGATCGAGCCGAGCAGATAGCCCAGCAGCAGCGCGGCAAAGCTCGACAAGGGGGGCAGGGACCAGTTCATGCCTGCGACCTTACAGACTTCCGGTGGAATGCACAGATGGGTGCGCGCGCTCGGTTACGTTCGTCACACGTATTCATAGACGGTGCGGCCGGCGACCAGCGTCCGCACCACGCGGCCCTCGAAGCGGGCCTCGTCGAACGGCGTGTTGCGGCAGCGCGACTTCAGCGTCAGCGGATCGAGAATCCAGGCCTCGTCAAGCGCCAGCAGGGCGATGTCGGCCCGCGCGCCGGGCCGCAGCGTGCCGCCGGGCAGGCCAAGACGCTCCGCCGGCCGGGTCGACATGGCGCGCACCAGCGTCATCAGATCGAGCATGCCGGAGGTGACGAGGCGCAGGCCGGCGGCGAGCATGGTCTCCAGCCCCACCGCGCCGAAGGCGGCCTCGGAGAAGGGCAGGCGCTTCACTTCCACATCCTGTGGGTTGTGGTCGGAGACGATGATGTCGATCAGCCCCTCGGCGACCGCCTGCACCAGCGCGAGGCGGTCCTCCTCCGCGCGCAGCGGCGGGGTGAGCTTGAAGAAGGTGCGGTAGCCGACCACGTCGCGCTCGTTCAGCGTGAGATGGTTGATCGAGGCCGAGGCGGTCACGTCGATGCCGGCATCCTTGGCCCGGCGCAGCACCTCCAGCGAATCGGCGCAGGTGAGCGAGGCGGCGTGGTAGCGCCCGCCGGTGATGGCGGCGAGCCGCACGTCGCGCTCGAAGATGATGGTCTCCGCTGCCCTGGACAGCCCGGCGAGGCCGAGCCGGGAGGCGAGTTCGCCTTCATTCATAACGCCTTCGCCGGCGAGGCTGGCGTCCTGGGTGTGGTGGACGATCAGCGCGCCGAAGTCGCGGCCATAGGTCAGCGCGCGGCGCAGCACCTGGGCCGAGCCGATCGAGCGGGTGCCGTCGGTGAAGGCGACCGCGCCGGCGGCGCCGAGCAGGCCGATCTCGGTCATTTCCCGCCCCTCCAGCCCCTTGGTGAGGGCGGCCATGGGGTGGACATTGACGATCGCGGTGTCGCGCGCCCGGCGCAGGATGAAGTCGACGATGGCGGGATCGTCGATCACCGGATCGGTGTCGGGCTGGCAGATGATGGTGGTGACGCCGCCCGCCGCCGCCGCCTGGCTGGCCGAGGCCAGCGTCTCGCGGTGCTCGGCGCCCGGCTCGCCGATGAAGGCGCGCATGTCGACAAGGCCCGGAATCGCCACCAGCTGGCGGCAGTCGACGATCTCGGTATCGGCCGGCAGGCCGGCACGGAGATTGGGCGCGATATCCTTGATGATCCCGTCGGCGATCAGGATGTCGCCTGTGGTGTCGAGGTCGCGCGAGGGGTCGATGAGGCGCGTCTTGGAGAGCAGGATGGGGCGGGACTCATGCATTGGGGAGATTCCGCGAGAGAGCGTCGAGCACGGCCATGCGGACGGCGACGCCCATCTCGACCTGTTCGCGGATCAGCGACTGGGCGCCGTCGGCCACCGCCGAATCGATTTCGACGCCGCGATTCATCGGGCCGGGATGCATCACCAGCGCATCCGGCTTGGCGAAGCGCAGCTTGGCCTCGTCCAGCCCCCAGAAATGGAAATATTCTTTGACTGAGGGCACATAGGAGCCGTTCATGCGCTCGCGCTGCAGCCGCAGCATCATGACGATATCGACATCGGCCAGCCCGGAACGCATGTCGCCATAGACGGTGACGCCGAAGCGCTCGATGCCCTTGGGCAGCAGGGTCGGCGGGGCGATGACCCGCACCTGCGCGCCCAGCGCCTGCAGCAGCAGGATGTTGGAGCGGGCGACGCGCGAATGGGTGATGTCGCCGCAGATGGCGACGGTGAGGCCCTGGATGCGGCCCTTGTTGCGGCGGATGGTGAGGGCGTCGAGCAGCGCCTGGGTCGGGTGCTCATGGGCGCCGTCGCCGGCATTGACCACCGCGCAGTCGACCTTGCGGGCCAGCAATTCCACCGCGCCCGAGGCGCTGTGGCGGACGATCAGCACGTCCGGGTGCATGGCGTTCAGCGTCGCGGCGGTGTCGATGAGCGTCTCGCCCTTCTTCACCGAGGAGGTGGAGACCGACATGTTCATCACGTCGGCGCCAAGGCGCTTGCCGGCGATTTCGAACGAGGCCTGGGTGCGGGTCGAGGCTTCGAAGAAGAGGTTGATTTGCGTGCGCCCGCGCAGGGTTGCCCGTTTTTTCTCAACCTGGCGGTTGAGAAGCACGAACTCTTCGGCGAGGTCCAAAAGGCCGACGATCTCGTCGGGCGACAGGCCCTCGATGCCGAGCAGGTGCCGGCGATTGAGGGTAAAACTGGCGGTCGGGTTCGATGTCATATCGAAGTCGGCTGGATAGAGGCCGCGAGGCTCCACGGCAAGAGATTTAGCGCCCGCGCGCGATTTTCCCTCACAGCAGCGCCACGGCGGCGATGACCAGCGGCATGGTGATGGCGGCCAGAAGGGTCTGCAGGGTCAGGATTTCCGCCAGCAGCGGCGCGTCGCCGCCCATCTGCCGGGCGAGCACATAGCCGTTCGGGGCGGAAGGGACGGCGGCGCCGACGGCGACGATCAGCAGATCGACCTCGCGCAGGCCCAGAACAAGCCCGATCGTCACCGCGAGGGCGGGCAGGATGGCGAGCTTGATCAGGCAGGTGAACCAGGTCGCCGCGCGCGGGCGGCGCAGATCCTCCAGCCGCAGCCCGGCGCCGACCACCAGCAGCCCCAGCGCCAGCGAGGAGCGGCCGAGAATGTCGCCAAAGCTCATCAGGACCGGCGGGATCGGCACATGCAGCGCGTTGATCGCCGCCCCGGCGGCGCAGGACCAGATGAAGGGATTGCGCAGGATCTGCAGCAGCAGCAGGCGGTTGCTGGTCGAGCCATTCTCGCCATGGCGGGCCAGCACGATGACGCTGAGCGTGTTGAGCACCGGAATCATCACCGCCAGCCCGACGGCGGCCACCGCCAGGCCGCGCGGGCCGGCGAGCGAGCCGGAGACGGCGAGGGCGATATAGGTGTTCCAGCGCAGCGCGCCCTGGAACACCGAGGTGTAGCTCGGGCCGGCAAGGCCGAAGGCCCGGCAGATCGGGCCCCGCGCAAGGGTGAGGAGAGCACCCGTGAGGGCAATGGCGCCAAGGAGCGCCGTCGACACCTCCATGACCGCCACCTCGCCCAGATCCGCCCGGGCGATGCTCACCACCAGCAAAGCGGGAAACAGGATGAAGTAGGTCAGCCGCTCCAGCGCGATCCAGTGCGAGGCTTCGGGCAGAAGCCCGCGCTTGAGCACCGCGCCCAGCGCGATGATGAGAAAGACCGGCACCAGCGCGCCGAGCACAGCGGACATGTCAGCCCGGCTCCATCAGATGAGGATCAGCCTTTGCCGGCGATGAAGCGCAGCCGGTCCAGCGCGCCCTGCAGGATGAAGGCGGCGGCCTGCTGGTCCACCACCTCGGCACGGCGGGCGCGGCTCATGTCCATGGCGATCATGTCGCGCTCGACGGCGGCGGTGGACAGGCGCTCGTCCCACAGGATGATCGGCAGATCAGTCAGCCGGGCGAGGTTGCGGGCGAAGGCGCGGGAGGACTGCGCGCGCGGCCCTTCGCTGCCATCCATGTTGACCGGCAGGCCGAGAACGATTCCCACCGCGCCGCGCGCCGTGCCCAGCGCCAGGATGCGGGCGGCATCGGGGGTGAACTGCTTGCGGGCGATCGTCTCCACCGGGGCGGCGAGGCGGCGGTCGGGATCGGAGGAGGCGACGCCGATGGTCTTGGTGCCGAGATCGAGGCCAAGGAGCCCGCCGCGGGGCGGCAGGAGCGGGGCGGCGTCGGTGACGGTGAGGATGGGGGCGACCATGATGGCCTCGCCTAGCATGGCCACGGGCGCGGCGCCATCGCCGCGCCAGCCGGGCAGGGGCCGAACGGGGCGGGGCGCTTGTGCGGCGGCGAGGGTGCCCTATGTTCCCCGGCGCTCCCCTGCAATGAATGAGGCTCGGCGATGAAGATCACCTGGTTCGGCCACGCGGCGTTTCGGCTCGATTTCGCGGATACCGCGGTGCTGATCGACCCTTTCCTGACCGGCAACCCGGCCTTTTCAGGCGATTTCGGTGCGGCGACGGCCGGCGTCTCGCATGTGCTGCTGACCCATGGCCATAGCGACCATGTCGGCGACAGCGTGGCGATCGCGCGGACCAATGAGGCGACTGTCGTGGCCAATGCCGACCTCGCCGGCTGGCTCGGCCAGCAGGGCGTCGCCCGGCTGGAGCCGATGAACACCGGCGGCACGGTGCATTTTGACGGCTTCACCGTCACCATGGTGCGGGCGGACCATTCCTCCGGCATGATGGAGGACGGCCGGACCGTCTATCTCGGCAATGCCAATGGCATCATCGTCAAGGCGCCGGGCGAGCCCACGGTCTGGCACATGGGCGACACCGACATTTTTTCCGACATGGGCCTGATCGCCGAGCTGCACAAGCCTGACGTGGTGATCGTGCCGATCGGCGACCGCTTCACCATGGGGCCGGAACTGGCGTCGGTAGCGGTGGCGCGCTATCTCGGCGGCCTCACCATCATCCCGGCGCACTATGCCTCGTTCGGGCTGCTGGAGCCCGGTGCCGAGCGATTCGTCGCGCTGGTGGGCGAGGAAGCGACGGTGGTGGTGCCTGAAAAGGGCGTGCCGGTGGCGTTCTCGCGCGCCTGAGCCGGCGGGAAGCGGCCGGCCCGGTTCAGGCGGCGTCGCGCTGGTCGAGCGCGGCGAGGCCGGCGCGCACCGCCACCATCTGGCGCACCAGCGCCAGGGCGACGAAGTGCTCCATCGCCTCGATCAGGGCCGGCTGCGGCAGCACGCCCGGCCCGCGCCCGCCCTGTTCCTCCACCCGCCGCACCAGCCCCGCCGCGGCCGCATCCTGAACGATGCCGACCACATGCGAGCGGGAGATGCGGAAGGAGCGCGCCAGCTGCGAGATCGACAGCGGCTGGCCGGTCAGCCCGATGCCGAACAGCGCAAGGGCGATCAGCAGGCCGCCGTCGCGCTCGGCGAACTGGGCGATGGCGGGAATTTCATAGGACGGGCGCCAGCCGCCGCGCAGCGGTTCCAGCAGCGCGCGGACGAAGGCGGCGAGGAAGACCGGGTCGTCGAGATGGCGCAGGCCCCGCTCGCCTTCCTCGGGCATGACGAGGGCGAGCGTGTTGAGCATGGTCCGCCAGCGCTCGCGGTGGATCGACATCAGCTTCTCGGTGACGACGAGGCGCCGCCGGCGCCCGTCCGTGTCCGGTGCCGGCGCGATCATGCCGAAGACGCGGAACGCGGCGAGGATGGCGCCGACCCGCCCCGGGCTGCACACATCGAGGGCCACCGCCTCGGCCTTCAGCCGGCCGGTGGTCAGGCCGGGGGCGTCGGGCTGGTCGAAATGCATGTCGAGAATCAGCAGGGCGAGGACGAAGCGGCCGCGATCGTTCAGCAGCCGGGTCAGCAGCAGATTGCCGCGATAGGCGTCGCTGAGATGGATCGCCGCCTGCCGCGCGATCCAGGGGAAATCCGGCCGGGTGCGAAGCCGGGCCCGTTCCTGCGCTTCGCCCGGCATCAGCGCGTTGAACCGACGGGGGTTGGAATCGTCGGTTCGGACCTTAGCTGCATTGCGTCCAATCATTCTTCTCCTCGTGGCCTCTCGTTGCGATCAATAATCGACATTGCCGGGCGCCACAAACCGCCCATTGTAGGGTCCGGGTCTCCTAGCGGGATCCAGAACAGGACATGATCAAATGAGCTTCCATTCTCGCTTCTTCCCGCTTGCGCGCCGCCTCGTGCCGGCCGCCTCCTGCGGCGGGTTGCTGGTCGCTCTCGCCGTGGGCAGCGCCGCCCCCGCCGATGCAGCCGTCATCTATTGCACTGGACCGGGCATCCCGGTCGGGTGCGTGGTCCGCCCGACTCCCTATGTCGCGCCGGCCGCCCGAGCGACCGTCTATTGCACACGCCCCGGCTTTCCCGTCGGCTGCACCGCGGGTGCCAATGCACGCGCCGTTGCCCGGCCCGGTCCGGGCGTCAATGTGAACGGCGGCGTGAATCGCGCAGGCGTGCGCTGAACCTTAGTATACCACGGAGACTATCATGATGCTTCGTTCCTTTGCACGCGTCGGCGGGCTGTCCACGGCGGCCTGCGCCGCCCTCGTCCTGCTGGCCAGCGGCGCGGCCCGCGCCGACCAGGCGGCGGGCAATGCCTGCGCCGCCTCGCTCAATGCCGACGGCAAGGCGATCTACTCGGCGGTCATGGCGGCGGGCGACAGCGGCGACCTGCGCACCATCGTCACCGACACCACCAAGTCGCTGGCCATGTCCGGCCAGATCGACCGCGGCAATGCCCGCGCCAACGCCCAGGCGGCCGCCCAGTGCCTGGAGCAGGCGCGCTCCTGACGCAGCAGCCGGCCGCAAAGGTGGCCGGTTGAGGCCTGAGTTTGGCGCGCCGAACGGCCGCCTTGGCGGCCGGTCGTGGCCTGAGACCGGCGCGGGCCGGCCGCAAAGGTGGCCGGCTGAGGCCTGAGTTTGGCGCGCCCCGGCGCGCCGAACGGCATCCGAAATCCCTGCCATTGATGTGGCGAGCGTAGCGCCGCGCGTTGCGGGGCGCGGTGCGTGCCTGCTATAGGGCGCGCATCGGTTTCAGTGGATTGGGATTTCGGATGTCGGTCGATCAGGCGACGGTCCGGCGGGTGGCGCATCTGGCGCGCATCGCCGTGACAGAGGACGAGGTGGCCCACCTGCAGGGCGAGCTCAACGCCATCCTGGCCTTCGTGGAGCAACTCGGCGAAGTCGACACCGCCGGCGTCGAGCCGATGACCAGCGTCATCCCGATGACCCTGCCGCTGCGCGCGGATGTGGTGAGCGACGGCGATTATGCCGACCGCGTGCTCGCCAACGCCCCGGCCTCCGAAGACGGTTTCTTCGCCGTCCCGAAAGTGGTGGAGTGAGCCCGATGAGCCATGCCCGCCACGAACTCACCCGCCTTACCCTGACCGCCGCCCATGAGGGGCTGAGCGAGGGGCATTTCACCGCCACCGAGCTGACGCAGGCCTATCTCGGCGGCATCGAGGCGGCGGGCGACCTCAACGCCTATGTGCTGGCCACGCCTGAGAAGGCGCTTGAAATGGCCAAGGCCAGCGATGCCCGCTACGCCGCCGGCACGGCCGGGCCGCTGGAAGGCATCCCGCTCGGCATCAAGGACATGTTCGCCACCGAGGGCGTGCGCACCACGGCCTGCTCGAACATCCTCAAGAATTTCGTGCCGCCCTATGAATCCACCGTCACCTCCCGGCTGTGGAAGGATGGCGCGGTGCTGCTGGGCAAGCTGAACCAGGACGAGTTCGCCATGGGCTCGTCCACCGAATCGAGCGCCTTCGGCGCCGCGGTGAACCCCTGGCGGCGCACCGGCTCGTCGCAGCCCCTCGTGCCGGGCGGCTCGTCCGGCGGCTCGGCGGCGGCGGTGGCGGCGCAGATCTGCGCCGGGGCGGCCGGCACCGACACTGGCGGCTCGATCCGCCAGCCGGCGGCCTTCACCGGCACGGTGGGCATCAAGCCGACCTATGGCCGCTGCTCGCGCTGGGGCGTCGTCGCCTATGCCTCCTCGCTCGACCAGGCCGGGCCGATCGCCCGCTCGGTCAACGATGCCGCGCTGCTGCTGCGCTCGATGGCCGGCCATGACCCGAAGGATTCCACCAGCGTCGACATGCCCGTGCCGGACTATGAGGCGGCGGTGGGCGCCTCGGTGAAGGGCAAGCGCATCGGCATTCCCCGCGAGTACCGCGTCGACGGCATGTCGCCGGAGATCGTCGCGCTGTGGGACAAGGGCGCCGACATGCTGCGCGCCGCCGGCGCCGAGATCGTCGACATCAGCCTGCCGCACACCAAATACGCGCTGCCGGCCTATTACATCGTCGCGCTGGCGGAGGCCTCCTCCAACCTCGCGCGCTATGACGGCGTGCGCTACGGCGAGCGGGTCGCGGGCCGCGACATTGTCGAGATGTATGAGAAGACCCGCGCCAGCGGCTTCGGCAGCGAGGTGCGCCGGCGCATCATGGTCGGCACCTATGTGCTCTCGGCCGGCTATTACGACGCCTATTACCTCAAGGCGCAGAAGGTCCGCACCCTGATCAAGCGCGACTTCGAGACCGTGTTCGCGCAGGGCGTCGACGCCGTGCTGGCGCCGGCCACGCCGTCGCCCGCCTTCGGCATCGGCGAGAAGTCGGGCGCCGATCCGGTGGAGATGTATCTGCAGGACGTGTTCACGGTGACGCTGAACATGGCCGGCCTGCCGGGCATCGCGGTGCCGGCCGGCCTGTCCTCCGAAGGCCTGCCGCTCGGCCTGCAGCTCATCGGCCGTCCGTTCGGCGAAGAGGGGCTGTTCTCGCTCGGCCAGGTGATCGAGGAGGCCGCCGGCCGCTTCGAGGTCACTGACCGCTGGTGGGAGTGAGCCATGCCGCGCCTGCCCGCCAATGAGCGCTCCCTCGCCCCGTTCCGGGCGGAGATCGATGCCATCGACGCCCAGATCGTCGAGCTGCTGGCCCGGCGCTTCGAGGTGGTCAAGCACGTCGTCGCGGTGAAGAAGGTGGAAGGCCTCGCCGCCTTCCTGCCCGAGCGGGTGGAAGACGTGATCGACAAGGTCAGCGCCCATGCCGAGACGCATGGCGTGCCGCCCGAGCTGGTGGAAATGCTCTGGCGGCAGCTGATCGACTGGGTGATCGCCTATGAGAATGAGCGGCTGGGCTAGGGTCTCACCGCGGCGCGGGTCGTGCCTGCGCGTCTAATTCTTTGTTTTAGCGCGTTTTCTTCACGCGAATCGGTATCCGCTTCGCTCGAAAGCGCCCTAGGCCGTGCGCTGCGCGGCGGCGGGCGCCGCCTCGTCCTCTTTCCACAGATCGAACTGAACGGCGTTGCGGCAGAAGCCGGGCACCGGCGCGTCACCGGCGGCGGCTTTTTCGGCCTGCGCATCGAACCAGCGGTGGCAATCGGGGGCGTCGCGACAGCCCAGGCAGCGCTGGGCGGCGGCCAGCACCTCCTGCGGGGCCTCGGCGGTCCGCGCCGGCAGGTCCACGCCGGCATGGGCGGCCATGGCGCGGAAGAGCGCGAGGCGCTCGTCAATCGTGTCGACATTCATGGCTGTTCTCCCCGTTTGCGGGGAGTGTGCCGGCGCGCGCGGGCGCCGGCCTTGATCTGGCGCAAGGTTGCCGGGACCGCGCAGGCGGCCCCGGCCCTTCGCCTTACCGGCCCATCAACGGGTCGGTGAGGCCGACGACATAGAAGCCGAGCAGCAGCAGCGTGCCGGCGACGATCAGATAATAGATCGTCGGCAGGATGGTGATGCGCAGCGTCGCGCCCTCGCGCCCGAGCAGGCCGACGGTGGCGGAAGCGGCGACCACATTGTGGATGGCGATCATGTTGCCGGCGGCGGCGCCGACCGACTGGCCGGCCACCATCAGCACCGAGGAGATGCCCAGCCCCTGCGCCACCGAGAACTGGAACTGGCTCAGCATCAGGTTGCTGACCGTGTTCGAGCCGGCGAGGAAGGCGCCCAGCGCGCCGATGGTCGGGGCGAAGACCGGGTAGACCGCGCCGACCTGGGTCGACACCCATTCGGCGACCAGAACCGGCATGCTGTCCAGCCCGTTGGCGTTGACGCCGGAATTGATCATCACCCGCACCATCGGCACGGTGAAGATCAGCACGAAGCCGGCGCCGATCAGCGTGCCGCTGCTCTCACGCACGGCGGCCGCGAAGCTGGACAGCGGCATGCGGTGCAGCAGGACGGTGATCATGCAGATGATGACGAGCAGCCCGCCGGGGGAGAACAGCAGCGGGAAATCGCCGTTGATCCCCTGTTCGCCGAGAAGGCCGGAGAAGGCCAGCGTCGCCGACTTCAGCGCGCCGCCGACGCCGGGCACCATGCGGCTGACCACCAGGAAGACCGCCAGCAGCACATAGGGCGCCCAGGCCAGCGCCAGCGGGATGGTGCGCTTGGCGAGGCTGTCGAGGGTGATGTCGAGCTGGCCGAACCATTCCTTCGGCCATTCGGAGGGCGGGGCGAAGTCCCAGCTGGTCTTCGGCACCAGGAAGCCGGCGCGCGCCGCCAGCGTCATGATGGCGAGGCCGATGAGCCCGCCGAGCAGCGAGGGGAATTCCGCGCCGAGGAAGGTCGCCGCCAGCACATAGGGCACCGTCATGGCGAAGGCGCCGAGGATGGCGAAGGGCGCGGCGGACAGGCCCTCGGTCCAGGATTTGTTGCGGCCGAAGAAGCGCGTCATCACCATGATGAGGAACAGCGGCATCAGCGTGCCGCAGATGGCGTGGATGATCGCCACTTCCGTGGTGATGAGGTGGAAGAAGGTGGCCCAGCTGGAGCCGACCTCGGTGAGCTGCGCTGTTATGGCGGTCTGGTCGAGCCCGGTCTGCACGCCGACGATCAGCGGGGTGCCGACGGCGCCGAACGACACCGGCGTCGACTGGATCATCATGCCGAACACGACGGCGGCCATGGCCGGGAAGCCGACCGCCACCATCAGCGGGGCGGCGACGGCTGCCGGGGTGCCGAAGCCTGAGGCGCCCTCGATGAAGGAGCCGAACAGCCAGGCGATGAGGATGACCTGCACGCGCCGGTCCGGGCTGATCGAGGTGAAGCCGGCGCGGATGGTGGAAATGGCGCCCGAGTGCTTCAGCGTGTTCAGCAGCAGGATGGCGCCGAAGATGATCCACAGAAGGCCGGCGGTCTGCAGCAATCCCTGCAGGGTCGAGGCGGCGATCCGGTTGGCGCTGACGCCCCAGAACAACAGGGCGATGACGACCGCCATCACATAGGTGATGGGCATGACGATGCGGGCGGCGATGCGAAAACCGATGAGCAAGACGCCTGCCGAAATGATCGGCAAAAAGGCAAGGAAGGCGAGCAGACCTGTCGACATCCCGATGTTTCCTCCTGTGTCGCCGCCATTGTTCCGCCAGGAGCCCGGACGGAGCGGCAACGTTGATTGGTGTGGACGCTCCTCCCGAGAGCCTGCGTTCTGGTAATATATTCTGACCAGCTTCGCATTGAGGCCATGAATACGCGAGACAAAATGGTGTGTCCCCTTGTCCAATGGTCTAGGAAGCCCGCCTTTTTGCCGGTGTCGCCGCCACCTTGGCCGCCACCTTGGCCGCCGGCCGTGGCGGCTGGGCGGGCCAGGGGCGCACCAAGGCCACGCCAAGACCGCGCGAAATGGTTGTCAGGACCGGCGGGGGCGGGGTAGGGAACTGCCACTCCCGCGCTTTCGTGCTTGCGCACGCCAGAACAGGTTCGTCCGATGAACATGCATTCCCGCCCCGCCGACCCGAAGAAGCTGATCAAGGGGGCCACCGGCGACTGGGAAATCGTGATCGGCATGGAAATCCATGCGCAGGTCACCTCCAATTCCAAGCTGTTCTCCGGCGCCTCGACCGAATTCGGCGCCGAGCCGAACGCCCATGTCTCGCTGGTCGATGCGGCGATGCCGGGCATGCTGCCTGTGATCAACGCCGAATGCGTGAAGCAGGCGGTGCGGACCGGGCTGGGGCTGAAGGCGCAGATCAACAAGCGCTCGGTGTTCGACCGCAAGAATTACTTCTACCCGGACCTGCCGCAGGGCTACCAGATCAGCCAGTTCAAGGACCCCATCGTCGGCGAGGGCATCGTGCTGGTCGACACCGCCGACGGGCCGATCGAGGTCGGCATCGAGCGGCTGCATCTGGAGCAGGACGCGGGCAAGTCGATCCACGACCAGCACCCCACGCTCTCGCTGGTCGATCTCAACCGCTCCGGCGTCGCTTTGATGGAGATCGTCTCCAAGCCGGACCTGCGCTCCTCGGAAGAGGCCAAGGCCTATGTGACCAAGCTGCGCACCATCCTGCGCTATCTCGGCACCTGCGACGGCGACATGGAGAAGGGCTCGCTGCGCGCCGACGTCAACGTCTCCGTGCGCAAGCCGGGCGATGATTTCGGCACGCGCTGCGAGATCAAGAACGTCAACTCCATCCGCTTCATCGGCCAGGCGATCGAGACCGAGGCCCGCCGCCAGATCGGCATCATCGAGGATGGCGGCAAGATCGACCAGGAAACCCGCCTGTTCGACCCCGGCAAGGGCGAGACGCGCTCCATGCGCTCGAAGGAAGAAGCGCATGACTACCGCTACTTCCCCGACCCGGACCTGCTGCCGCTGGAATTCGACGACGCCTTCGTCGCCGAGCTGAAGGCGCATCTGCCGGAACTGCCCGACGAGAAGAAGGCGCGCTTCGTCGCCGCCTATGGCCTATCCGCCTATGACGCCGACGTGCTGGTGGCGGAGAAGGAGACGGCGGCCTATTACGAGGCGGCGGTCGCCCATGGCGGCGGACGCGACGCCAAGGCGGTGGCGAACTGGATCATGGGCGACGTGTCCGCCTTCGCCAATGCCTCCGGCCTGTCGGTCTATGAGACCCACATCACCCCGGTGCAGATCGCCGGGCTGGTCGACCTGATCGCCGACGGCACCATTTCCGGCAAGATCGCCAAGGACGTGCTGGCGATCATCATCGCCGAGGAGAAGGACGGCGACCCCCGCGCCATTGTCGAGGCGCGCGGCATGCGCCAGGTGACCGATACCGGCGCCATCGAGGCGGCGGTGGACGCCATCATCGCCGCCAATCCGGACAAGGTGGCGCAGGTGCTGGCCAAGCCGACCATGCTCGGCTGGTTCGTCGGCCAGGTGATGAAGCAGACCGGCGGCAAGGCGGCGCCGCAGGTGGTCAACGACCTGCTGAAGGCCAAGCTCGGCATATGAGCGAGGCCTCTGCGCCTGAGGTGACGGCGGGCGCCGTCGTCATCGAGCCGGCCACCCGCGCCGACCTGCCGGCCATCGTCGCCATCCTCGCCCGCGAGACGCTGCTGGGCGTGCGCGACAGCGCCGACCCGGCCGCGCTGCCGGACTATGAGCGCGCCTTCGACGACATCGCCGCCGATCCGCGCGCGACGCTTTATGTCGCGCGGCTGGAGGGCAGGGTGGTCGGCACCTTCCAGCTGGTGTTCTTCCGCGCGCTGCTGCGCCACGGCACGCTGCTCGCCCATGCCGAGGCGGTGCAGGTGGACCCCGATGTGCGCGGCCGTGGCGTCGGCGGGGCGATGATGGACTTCGCCATTGCCGAGGCGCGGCGCCGGGGCGCCGGCTCGCTGCAGCTCGCCTCCAACAAGGCGCGGGCCGACGCGCACCGCTTCTATGAGCGCGCCGGCTTCGAGAAGCGGCTCGACGGATTCAAGATCGACCTCACCTGCCATTAAGCCGGGCCGGCCGCCTCACGGCAGGCAGCGCGCCATGAAGACGTGCCAGGCCTTGGCGCCGGTGAGGTTGTGCCGGGCCTTGTAGGCCTGCCACTCGGCATTGCAGCGGTTGAGCGCCTCGCGGTCGCTGGCATCGGGCGGGCGCGACAGCGTGGGGGCGGGATCGGGCGCGGGCGCCGCAGCCGGGCGGGGCACGGAGGGCACCGAGGTCTTCGGCGCGCCTTGCGAGGACGGGGCCGCCTCCTTCGGCGCGGCTGGCGTTTCCCCCGGCGTGCCGTCCAGCACGCCAGTGCCGGCGAGGCATTCCTGGGCGAAGTCGCGATAGGTGCGGGTGCCGGTCTGGTTCTTCGCCTTCATCTCGTTCCACAGATCGGCGCACTGCTTGATCGAGGGCTGCGCGGCCGCTGCCGAGGCGCCGGTCGGGGTGGTGTTGCGCTTCGGCGCGGGCGCGGCCTCGCCCGCCGTGGCCGGCTTTTCCTGTGCCGCCCCGGGCTCCTTCAGGCACTGCGCGGAAAAATCGCGAAAACTCTGTTCGCCGGTCTGATTGCTCGCCTTCATCTCGTTCCAGCGATCGGCGCAGATCTTCGCCGGCGAGGGGGCGCCCGGCGTCTGGGCGTGCGCCGGGCCTGCGAGGGCGCCGGCCAGGGTGCCGGCCAGGGCGAGGGCGCCGAGCAGAAAGAGAGCGGAGGCAGGTTTCACGCGCACGGTCTCGCTTGTTGCAGGCGCGGGGGAAGCGCCGGGCGCGGGAATCTACCCGCATCCGGCTGATGAGGCGAGCGCCGCCCGGCGCCGTGACCGCTGGCGGGCGAGCCCCGCTTGCCAGCCCTGCGGGGCGGCTCTAGTTCTGATGCAAGCCGCCCCATGGAGGGCGAAGGGGAGCGCTCGCGTCATGGCCCAGCTTCAGACCCGCCCGATCCAGCTCTATTACTGGCCGACGCCCAATGGCTGGAAAATCTCGATCATGCTGGAGGAGTGCGGGCTCCCCTATGAGGTGATCCCGGTCAATATTGGCCGCGGCGACCAGTTCAAGCCGGATTTTCTCGCCCTCTCGCCCAACAACAAGATGCCGGCGATTCTCGATCCGGAGGGGCCGGACGGGGCGCCGCTCTCGGTGTTCGAATCGGGGGCGATCCTGCAATATCTCGGCCGCAAGACCGGCCTGTTCTACCCTGGCGACGAGCGCGGACGGGTGGAGGTCGACCAGTGGCTGTTCTGGCAGATGGCCGGGCTCGGGCCGATGGCGGGCCAGGCGCACCATTTCCGCATCTATGCGCCGGAGAAGATCCCCTACGCCATCGAGCGCTACACCAATGAGGTGCGCCGGCTCTACGGGGTGATGAACACGCGCTTGGCCGACCGGCCCTTCCTGGCCGGCGACTATTCCATCGCCGACATCGCCTGCATCGGCTGGGCCAAATTGTGGGAGCGGCAGGGGCAGGACATCAAGGAGTTTCCGCATTTCGCCGCCTGGCTGGAGCGGATGCTGGCGCGGCCGGCGGTGCAGCGCGGCCTCGCCGTGAACGCCGCTGACCGCGCCAAGATCGACTTCGCCACCGACAAGCAGGCGCAGAGCGTGCTGTTCGGCCAGCGCCCGGCTTCCTGACGAGCGCGACAGTGGACCAAACGCGTATTCGGCCTTGACCGGGGGGCGGGGGAAACCTAGACAGGTCGCCGGCTCGAACCGCGCCGCCGCAAGGCGACCCGCGAGGCCGGCTGGAGACGTGGCCGAGAGGCTGAAGGCACTCGTTTGCTAAATGAGCAGGCCCCCAAAAGGGCCTCGAGGGTTCGAATCCCTCCGTCTCCGCCATTTCAGTCCCAAACTGGGCACGCCGAGCGTAGCCGATTTCCCTCCTGAGACGGCAGCCAGGGTTCGGAGCAGGCCTCCCT